>Ga0187874_10002844_pt1 | contig 12668 bp, 8 predicted proteins | sample June2016WEW_16_1_3_FD_132993 | JGI IMG/M metagenome (GOLD analysis project Ga0187874, IMG submission 132993) | Peatland microbial communities from SPRUCE experiment site at the Marcell Experimental Forest, Minnesota, USA - June2016WEW_16_150 | ecosystem: Environmental > Terrestrial > Soil >... | reverse complement strand
GTCCACCGCCACGCCTGTCGGCTCGTTGAATTGATAACCGTTGGTGACGGAAACCGTGGTGACATTGGTGCTGGAATCGATTTTGCGGATGAGATTGTTGCCCTGGTCGGCGACGTAAAAATTGCCCTGGCCATCACTGGCAATGCCCGAGGGATAATTAAAGTTGGCCGTGGCCCCGGGTCCGTCATTCGTCCCGGCCACTCCGGCCACGCCGGCAAAGTGGGACACCGCTCCCGCAAAACTGACGAAGCGAAGCTCCTGGTTGCCCTGATCCACGACGACCAGGCCGCTCGAGACGGCGACGATTCCCAGGGGCTGGTTAAACCGCGCGGCCGACCCCAAGCCGTCGTTTGTTCCGTAGCTGAATTGGCCGGACACGCCGGCGAGGGTCGAGGCCACTCCGCTGCTGGGAATAAACTTGACAATCCGGTTGTCGGAGGCGTCGGTGAGGTAGGCGTTGCCGTTGATGTCAACGGCCACGCTGTTCGGCTCGAACAAATTGGAGGAAACGACGGTGGCGACGAACTGGGCCTGGGCGCCGGCGGCGAGCAGTGTCAGGGCGACAATGCCCAGGAGGCGCCGATGCCCCGCGGACAGTCCGAATGAAGGATAAAGATGCTGGCTCATGGCTGCAGGCGAAGTTGATAGAAGCGGGAGGCGCCGCTGTAGTTGGTTTGAACGAATTGATAGTTGTTGCCATCACCCACATTGGTATTGATGGCCGTCCAATGGGTCCCGCCCAGGACCGGGATGGATTCCAAAACGTAGGTCTTGCCCGGAGCGGTCAGCCAGCCCAAGCCGACTCCGCCGATGCCGTTCGTGTTGATGCCCGCCGTGGTGAATTGGAACCTGGAAAGCGGGTCGGTCGGGTCGGTTCCGGCCAGATACTCCATCCAGTTTGGCATGCCGTCCCCGTCGGCATCGACATTGTCCGCGGCCAGGCTGTTGGTCAGGCTGCCGAAGAAGAAGACCCGCCACTCGTCGGAGCTGATCTGCGGCGGTTGCAGCGCCGCCGAGTTCACCCAGATCCATCCCGGAAAGCTTTCCAACTGGTAGGAAGTCTGCGTATCCGGCGCGCCATCCACTCCGACAAAATGCACCGCATAAGACTGCCCCGCTTGGGCGGCGGACGGAACCCGGAACGTAATGACGCCGAGATAATTCCTGTTTTGCAGGGACTGAGAGAAGGCTCCAGGCGCCCACGCGCACACGATGTCACTGGCGGCCAGCCCCGGCAATTGGATCGGGGTGGGGACGCCGCCCGCGGGCGAGAACGCGATGGCGCCGGGAGCCGGAGCGCCGCCCTCGGCGGAAAGAATGGCGCGGAATTGCAGGCCGGCCAGACTGTAGCCGGGCGAGACCTTCACATAGACCGGAATGGAACAAACCGAGCCGGGCGCCACGTTGGTTTCAGTCTCGGCGCCAATGACGGCCTGCCGGAGCCAGACCAACCCCGGCGGCGTATTGCTCAAAGATTCTTTTGAAATGCCAGGCGTGCCGGAGGACCCGGACTGTGGCGCGGTGAGCGGAATGGGCGTATTGGAGTTGGTCCAGTTCGTCACTTCCTGAAAGATGACGCCATTGTTGGTTCGATAGCGGATGCAATAATTTGGATCCAGACCGAGGGAGCGTCTGAGAATTGTCACCCAATCCAAAAAGGTGATTTGTCCGTCGCCCGCGGGCGGCGGATAGACATCCATGGCGTTGTGGGCGTCGCTAAACACGGGGGGAACGCGGATGAGGGCCGAAGCATAAAGAGCGTTGTTGACGTCGCTATTGTTCAGGATTTGGTCGCCGAATTCCCCGGCATCATATCCCGTGGCGGGCGAACTGTCCCCGGCCAGATAGCGGGGATTGGAGATCGTCAGCGTTTGGTTTGACATGGCCACCAGCGGCACATTTGCCTGGTTGCCGTCCGACGTGCCGGACGGGTTGATAATGGACAGGCTGTACTGGTCGTTAAAGGAATCGGTCTTGGGGATGGGAATCTCCAGCAGCGCCACCACGCCGGCGCCTTGGATGGAAAACCCGGAATTGGTCTGCGTGGCAATGGCCAGGCCCTGGACCTTGCCGGACGTATAAGGAAGGGTCACATAATTCACCGGCGCATTTCCCGGCGCAGGACCGAGCCAGGGAACAAAATCCCCGCTCGTCATCGGCAGCAGGCTCAAGGAGGAGATCATGTTGGTGTTCCCCCCGAGGGGCGCGACTTCAACCCGGAATTGAATGGACTCCAGAACCGCGTTGCTTTGCGCCATGGCCAGGGCGATGGGAAGTATCGCCGTCGCTCCGATGCCCGCCGCATGGCTCTGGGGAAAACCAACCTGGTTGCCGACAAAGTTCGAGATGGTCAGTTGGGTGCTGACCGCTTGGCTGGCGGCAAAACCGGCCGCAAACGCGCGCACCTCGAGGGTGACGTTGGTGGTGATGAGAAGGGACAGGGTTGTTCCGCTGGCCACGCCCGGACTGCTCCCATTGTTGGTCGGCGACGAGCCGTCCGTCGTGTAGTAGAGGGTCGAGCCGATGGTGCTATCGGTCAGGAGAATGGCGGCGGCGTTATCGCCGGTAATGATCGGGTTGGCAGCGATAAACTGGAAACGGGCGCTGGCCACCGCGCTCGGCCGCCGGCCGTTCGCTTCCCCAATGGCATAAATTGTAATGTCGTTGGTGCCGGCGCCAAACACCAGGGCCGAACCGGCAACTTGGCTCGCAGTTGAGCCGTCGCCGGGATAAATCAGCGGCTGCGTGCTGCCCGGCCCCGGCAGGGGGATGGCCGAGCCGGTGGGGCCGTAGCTGACGTACGTCTGCGTGCCTGTCTCGGCGTCGATCACGATGTTTGTCAGATTGTTGAAAGTCGCGCCGGTCGATGGAATGAAGACCGACGTATAGGCGGGATTCGCAGTGGCCGGATAACTGACATAGCCGATCTGGGGCGTGGAAACGGGCGGCTGCGGCGCGCTGGGCTGCAACACCCGCACGGAGTTGTTCCCGAAATCCGCGATGTAAAAGCCGGAATCCACGCTGTCAACGCAAATCCCGACCGGATAACCGAATTTGGCGGCGCCAGGCAGTCCCTCCGCGTTTCCAGGCTGGCCGGGAGTGCCGGCGATGGTCTGGACAGCGTAAAGGGAGTTCGACAAAAAGAGGCTGCGGATGGCGCCGTTGCCCGAATCGCTGATCAAAAGCCTATTATTGACTGTGTCCCAAAGCAAACCGCCCGGGGCGTTGAAGTGCGCGTTGGTCGCCACCGTGGCGTCGTTGGTTCCGGGTTGCCCCGTCGCTCCCGCGATCACCGTGGCAACGCCGTTGCTGACCATGCAAATCACCTCGTTGCCGGCATCGGCGACCCAGAGATTGCTGTTGTTGTCCACCGCCACCGCCGTCGGCCCGTTGAATTGATAACCGCCGGTCGCGACGTTCGTGACATAATTGTTCGTATAAATTTCGCGGATCAGGTTGTTTCCCCAGTCCGCCACGTAGAGGTTGCCCGCGCCGTCGGCCGCGATGCCCACTGGATAACTGAAAGTGGCGCCGGCGCCCGGTCCGTTGCTGGCGCCGACGGATCCCTCCGTTCCGGCCAGGTTGGTGACCGTTCCGGTGAAACTCACCAGCCGAATCAGTTGGTTGTCTTGATCGACCACCACCAGCCCGCCGCGGGCCGCCACGATGCCCAATGGCTGCGAGAATCCGCCGGCCAGGATGCTGGTTGTTCCGGAACCGGGCGAGTACTCGACGATGCGATTGTCGGCGGAATCCGTCACATACAGGTTTCCGGCGGCGTCGGCGGCAACAGAGTCCGGCTGCAGCAGGTTGGTGGAGATGAGGGTGCTGACGAACTGAGCGTGAAGCGGAGTCGCAAACAGGGCCGCAGCCAGAAGGCCCCAAATCGCCTTGGGCTTCGGTTTCTCAATTGGAAATGGAAGTATGTTACTCATGGCTGCAGGCGGATTTGGTAGAAGCGGGCGCTGCCGCTGTAATTGGTGATGAGCAATTGGTAGTAATTGCCATCGCCGCTGTTGGTGTTGACGGCAGTCCAGTTCGTGCCTCCCAAAGCCGGCTGTGATTCCACGACATAAGTCTTGTCCGGCGCGGTCAGCCAATTGAGCGCAACGCCCGGCAGGCCGGCGGCGTTAAAAGCGGCGCTGCTGAATCGCAGGCAGGAAGTGGCGTCGGTCGGATTGGTGCCGGCCAGATATTCCTGCCAGTTGGGCATGCCATCGCCGTCGGCATCGACATTATCAGCCGCCAGGGAATTGGTAAGGCTCCCAAAAAAGGCGAGCTTCCAGTCGTCCGACGTGAGAGAGGGAGTGGGCAGGGCGGCGGACTCAACGCAGGCGGTGGCGGGGAAGCTTTCCAGTTGGTAAGACGTCGTGGCATCGGGCGCGCCGCCCGCGCCAATGAAATGCAAGGAATAGGATTGCCCCCGCGCGGCAGCCGGCGGGACCTGGAAGCTGATGGAGCCGATGTAATTGCTGTTCTCCAACGGCGGCTCGAAAGAACCCAGGGACCAGGCGCAGACAATATCGTTGGAAGACAGGCCGGGAAGCACCGAGGGCGGCGGAATTCCGGGAGCGGCATTAAACTGGACCTGGCCGACCGCCGGCGCGGCGCCATTGGGCGTGACGACGGCGCGGAAATCCATCCCCCAGAGACTGTAGCCCGGCAGAACCCTGGCATAAACAGGAAGGGAACAGGTGTTGCCCGGAATCAACTCAACCGCGTTGCCCGCGCCGATCGAGGCCTGACAGAACCAGACCAAACCCGGCGGCGTGCCGCTCAGAGCCAGCTTTTGGGGCGCTCTGCCCGAAGATTCGTCCGACAGAACCACCGGCGTGCCGCCCGGCGTCCAGACGAAATCATCCGAGTGCGCCAGAGCGCCGTTGGCCCAAAAACGAACCCAATTATTTGTATTCAAGCCCAAGGCGCGATCGAGCGTAATTTGCCAATCCAAATAGACCAGATGCCCCTGGCCGAACTTTGCCAGGTTGTTCGTTTCCGGGAACACATCCATGGCGTTGAACGCATCGCTGTCGGCGTAAGGCTTGCGGATGCCCACCAAGGCATAGAGAATAGTGTTGGCATCGCTGTCGTCCAGCGACCCGTTTCCAAACTCGCCGGCGTTGTAGCCGTTGGCGGGTGAACAGTCGCCCGACATGTAAGCCTTGTCCATAATCATCAACGCCGCCGCCGGATTGGTCGTCATTCCCACCGCGTTGGCGATGCCGTCGGAGGTGCCGGACGGATAGAGCACGCTGAGACTGTAACTGTTGCCGAAAGCCGCGCTCTTGGGAATCGGCACCCGGAGCAAAACCGCCACGGCAAACCCCTGGATGCTCAATCCGGAACCGGGCTCGGTGGCAATGACCAGGCCAAAGGCATTGTTGACCGGATTGGTGTAAGCGAAAGTTTGGTAGGTGACCGGCGCGTTGCCGGGCGCCGGCCCGACCAATGCCACGAAATCACCCGACGTGATCGGCTGCAACGTCACGTTGGAAATCGCCGGCGCGGCCCCGTTCGCGGCGATTTCGGCGCGGAATTGCAGCGACTGCAGCACGCCGTTGCTCTGCATGTCCACCACGATGGGGATGTAGGCCGTCGAGCCGGAGCCGGCGTAGGTCGTCTGCGGGAAACCGATGAGGTTGGTCGTGGGGGCGCTGCCCTGGACGACGGTGCTGGAGTTGCTGCCATTGAAGGCCAGCAGGCGCAGACTGCTCAGGTCATGCTGTGAATTGCACCATTGGAACGCCTCGATGTAGTTGGTTGAATTGGTCGCTATGATCGTCGCTTCCGCGCTGCTGGTCGTCGGCGCGCTGCCATCGGTGGTGTAATAAACCGCCGGCACGCTGCTGGTCACGGAAATCGTCACGCATTCGGGGAAGTAGCCGGCGCCGGGGCCAAAGGTAATCGTGGGCGGCGGAAGTGTCAGCGTCGTGAAGATCAACTGGCTGCCGTAGCTGGTTCCCGCGCTATTGTAAGCCACCACCTGGTAGTAATAAGTTGTTCCCCCCTGTAAATTGGTCACCGGGATCGCCACCGTCACGGTGCTGTTCAGGTTGTTCGTCAGGTTTGTCGCGGCCGTGACGTTGCTGTAGTTGGTGCTCGTGCCCCACTGGAAATCAACCGAGGTCACATCCCCGCCGGGATTGACCGACGCCAGCAACGTCGCGCCCGTCGCCGTGACATTGGTGGCCGGCAGCGTGGCGACCGTCCCCGAAAGGGCGAGTGTGACGAAGGATTGGTCCCCGCCGTTGGTGACGCCGAGACTGTTGGTCGCCACCAATTGGAAATGATAGGTTGTCCCCGGACTGAGCGCCACATTGGTCATGGCCCAGGCGACCGCATTGGCGCCTGTCAAGTTGGCGGACAGGACATTCGTCGGCGAATAGTTCCCGTAACTGGCGTTGGTGCCCCATTCAAAATAATAGCCCGCCGGGTCCCCGCCGGGATTGACCGTCCCGTTCAACGTCGCGTTTGTGGCCGTGATGGCGGAAGCCGCCGTCGTGACGGCCACCGGCAAGGTGGCCGCGGTATTGACCGGCGTCAGCCCGCTGCCGGAGACGGTTCGGATCAAGTTGTAATACAGTTCGGTGACAAACAAGGCGCCGGAAGAGGCGATGAGCACGCTGACGGGCGCGCGGCCCGCTGCGCTGGTCGAGGTGATGCCCGCGGGGCCGTCCACCCACCCGGCGTAAAGGGCATCCGGATAGCAACTACAGCAGGTCGCCGGCCAAACATTGGTGCTGGTTCCGTAAAGAGTGGACGTATTGGTCGAGGCGTCGATGATCCGCAAGCGGTTATTCCCGGTGTCGCAAACGACAATCCGCCCGTCTTGCGATGCCGCCAGGCCGTGCGGGTTCTGAAACTTGGCGTAAGCAGGGGGGCCGTCCACCCACCCCGCCCCGCCCCCGGTGAGCAGAGTCGGGGTCGAGTTGGGGATCGCGGGCACCTCGTAGATCGCATCATTGAGCGTATCGCTGACGGCAAGGTAGCCGTTGGCGCATAAGGTCATCCCGGCCGGCTGCCAGTTGAAACCGTTGACAATATACTGATACGGCGCGCTGGTCACGCCATTGGTCAGCGTAAAACGGATGATGCTCCCATTGGTGAAGGCGACAAAGACGTTGGAGTTGAAATCGACCAACATCGCGGTGGCCGGCGCCGAGACACTGGGAAACTGCGCATAGGCCAACTCGTCGAGGAATTGCCCGGCCACCTGAAACTTCAGAACGGCGCCGTTTTGGGGCAGCAAAACATACAGGTTGCCGCTCGGATCGAGCGCGACCCCGTTGATATTGGTGAGCGCGTGATAGTTGGCCGGCGATCCGAATCCGTAGTGGGCCGTCACACTGCTGCTGCGGTTGCCGGCCTGGCTGATCTGCTCGATGTCGGAATTGTTCCTGTCCGCCAGCCATAAATTGCCCTGCGCGTCCAGCGCGGCGGCGTAAGGCGCGTTGAACTGGGCTTTTTCATAGGTGTTGCCGGCGACAAATCCCGCGGTGGAGCCGCATTCGGTCCGCACCCCGCCGCCGACGGTTTGGACCGACACCTGGGCGCTGGCGCACCAGGCAAAGGCCAGCCAGCCGAGAGCCGCCAGCGCCGCCCCCAAACCGGGCCGCCACCTTTTCCCGCACGCCTGCTCTGTGCGATTGAGTGTCATAAAAACAATCCTGTTTAAGGCTTATACTCCGGAGCGATGCCGTTGTTTTCGGGCTTGGTCCAATCATAGGGCGCTCCCGTGTCCCAAGGCGGCTCGCCGATTCCGGATGGCGACTCCTGTTTCCGTTTGAGAAACTTGCTTTCGGACGGCTGAAAATCCTGGTCCCGGATGATGGTGGGCGTGACGAAGATCAGGATGGTTTGCTTCGAATGGGTTTTGTTGTCGCTGCGGAAAACGTAGCCCACCCCCGGCAGATCGCCCAGGAAGGGCACTTTGGTAAAGTTTTTCGTCGCCACGTCCTGGTCCAACCCGCCCAGGACCAGCGTGTAGCCGCTGGGAACCGACGCCTGGGTCACTATCCTGGTGCGGCTGAAAATGGGCGCGGTATTGTTTTGCCCGTTCAACGTCTGGCTGACTTGCCCCTGTTGCTGCGAAATCTCCGGCCGGACTTCCAACAGGACGTTGGTTGGACCGGCGATTTTCGGCGTCACCGTCAGTTTGACACCGACTTCGTTCAGGATCGTGCCGCCCACCGTCTTATCGTAAACGGGTTCGACCGTGGCCAGACCCTGGGCCGCTCCCGCCGCGGGCGCGCTTTGCGTCTGCTGGAAAATAGGGACGTTGTTGATGACCATCAACTCCGTCGGCGATCCATCCAGGGCGACTCCCCTCGGGGACGCGATCGTCTTGGTGTCGGTGTCGGTGTTCAGGAACGAAAGCACGGCCTGGAGGCCATCGGCGTTGAGAAAGGCGATGGACGGGTTGATGCCGCGGGAAGTATTGGCGGTAAAGCCGCCCCCTGCCGCCGGTGAACCTAGAATGGAGGTGGTAAAAGTGGAGACATTGCTGGAAAGTATGCTCGCAGCCGAACTGCCCGTACCCGTGATCGTCGATCCGCCCGGCGACAGAGTGGTGGAAGCGCCAGCCGTTCCGCTGTTGACCTGGGTGCCCGCAACGGTCGTCCCCGAGGTCAGGCCATTGCCAAAGCTGACGTGTTGGGCGGCCAGCGTTCCGCTCCAATCCACTCCCTTGGCCGAATTGATGTCCTTGCTCGTTTCAAAAATTTTCGCTTCCACCAGGACCTGCCGGGTGGCGGAGTCCAATTTGGCGATGAGCGCCTCGGCTCCGGCCAGTTCCTTCTCCGTGGTGCGCACGATGAGTTGGCGTGTGCGCGAGTCGGCGCTGATCGTGCTGCGGGTGGAAAGGGTGGGCAGGACCAGGGCGATCATGTTGGTGGGATTGGCGTATCTGAGGGCCACCACCGTCACCACCAGCGGCTCCAGCGCGCTGGCGTCCTTGGCCGTGATGCGTCCGATTTTGGTGCGCGCGTCCCACACCATTTGCCAGCCCCAGTTGTCCAGCAAAGCCTGCAAGGCCTGCATGGCCGTGAGCTTGTGCCATTTCTCGGTGACAGTGGGCGGTGTCACGGGGTGGCCATCGGGTCCAACCGCGTTGATGAGCTTGGGATCAAATTGGATATTCAACCCGGCCTGCAGCGCCAGCGTCCGTATCGCGTCCGGCAACGGCACGCCGTCAAAGGCCACCACATCGACCACATCGTCGCCCGCGGGAACGGTGTTGGTCGCGGCGGCTTCCGGCCCGGCCAAGGGTGGCACGGGCGCCGGCGCCGGCTGGGGAGCAGTTTGGCCGAGGGCGGCCAGACAAGGGGCCAGGACCGCCAAAATGACCGCGAAGACGCTTTCCGTTTTCATAATAGCTTCAAGCAATTTCAATAGTTTGATGAGCCGCGTCGGTTCAGACGCGCGTCCGTTATTCCTTTTTCCCCAATTCCAATCGTTTCGGTTGACCTTCCCCTTCCACTTTGATCAAAACATAGTCCTCCCCGATTTCCAGGCACCTCACCCGCACGTGTCCGTCGGGCACGCGCACGGAGGATTCTTCGCCCGTCTCCAGCGTGGCGTTGTTGATCACGGCCAGACGGCGGTTGGCGGAGCCGACAATGCCCTTGAGCACAAGCAGCGCGGCGACCGGCGCCTTGGCCGCGTGATAGTTGGGCGGCGGCGCCGGCTCCCGGCGATGGGAATTGGGGAAAAACGGGTCCCTGCCCTTGGGCGGAAGCAGGTCCTCAAAAACCGAAACATACTCCGAGGCCGTCTCGTTTGTGGCGGCAACAACCGCGTTGGTTTTGGCGGCGCTGACGGCGGCCTTGGCCACGGCGGCCGGCGCGGGCGGCTTTTTGCATCCAACCAGACAGCAAAGCCCAAGCCCCATCGCGGCCAGAACGCGCGCGCACTGCGATATGGTGGAGGCAATTCTCATTTTGTGTCGCTCGCGACCACCGGCGTCACCAAATCAAAGTTGAAGTTGAGCTTTTCCGGCTCGACGCCGGGGCCGGTATTGGCGGCCACGTCCACGTTCTGGACGCGAAAGTAAGGAAAGGTGTTTTCAAGGTCCGCAAAAAAGGCGCCAAACTCATGGTAATAGCCGGTTCCTTTAAGATGAAAGGTGGCCCAGCGGTAGGGGAAAGCCGGAAGGATGCCCAGGTCGCTGATCTCCGGCTGGCTGTAAGCGTAAATGCTGACCCCTTTGCGCGAGAGGATAAACGGATTGATCGTGCTGATGATCCAGGCGTAGGCGTCCCGATCAGGGGCCAGGGTGGCCTCGCGCTTCGCCAGCAGGTCGTTGTGGGCCTGCAGTTTGTCGGAGATTTCCTCTCCCTTGCGCATCACCGTCTCGGCCTTCATCAGTTGATCTTTCTTGTCCGCCACCTTCTTTTGCAGGCCATGGAGCTGGGCCTGTTCCGCCTGCACGGCGAAATACCAGAGCAACGCCATCAGGACAGGAGTCCCGATCAGGATGCCCAGAATCCGATCCCGCTGGGTTTTGCTCAGCTTATTCACCGCGGCGCACCTCCGGGAAATGCGAAACCAGCGCAAACGTGACAAATTGCCTGGACGGGTCCGATGGGTCGGCGGACGGCGGGCTTAAAGTGCCGTCCAAAACAAAGCCGTCGCGGCGTTTGAGGCGTTTGAGAAAATAGTCGCAACTGCCAAGGTTCTCCTTGTATTTGGTGTAGCCCTGTTCATTGGGATTCATATCCCTGGCCTCGATGTGCAGGCTGATCTTTTCCACCACGCCGCCGGGGATGGTCATTCTGCTCGAACCGCTGCCGATGGTGCGCGGATCTTCCTTGGTGTATCTCTGGTCGCCGCTCAAACGGGTAATCTGGATGCCCTCCACCATGCTCTTCTGGAAGGCGTTCAGGAGCGGCGCCCAGAGGAAGCGGTTGGTGGTCAGCCGGTCCAGCGCGGCGAGCTTCTGGTCCACCTGCGCGGTTCTGATCAGGTTGTTGGTCACCGCCGCGTACTTGGCGTTGATCTCCGTGGCTCGCTTGTCAATGCTGGTGAAATCATTTTGGGTGAAATAGATGTCCAGTTGGAGCTTCAGCATCCAGAGCAGGACGACACACACGAAGAAGCCGGCAATCCAAATGGCGCGCTTGACCGGGTCCTTTCGCCGCAACTCCTCCGCCGCTTGCGCCTCGGCCAACAGGTTTATTCTTATGGGCATAAGGATTGAATACGCATTGCCATCGGGCGGTGCGGTGGACAAGACAGCCGGAGAGATGCCGTCAAACGGCCAATCTGTCCCGGCGCCGCGGCTCGCGTGGCGAACGCCGCCCGCCCCATTCGTTGCGGCGAATGGCCCCCTATTTTGGCAAATCGATGTAAAATAGGCAACGGCATGGCTTAACCGGCACAGTTATAGTCAAATCGCTTCGAGGAATGCAAGAACAACTCTCAAGGGAAAATTTCCCCGCCCGAACGGCTCCCCGGCGCTCACGTGTCGGCTTTCGCCGGCTCGCCTTCCGCTTCTTTTTCGTCCGGCGCTTCTTCGTCCTTTTCCCGCGCCTCGGAATCCTCGCTCATTTTCATCGCGCCCACAAACAAGCCGGTGAACAGTCCGCCGCTGGTCAGGGTATTGCGGAAGAACTCCCACGTTGGCGGATGCCCGGGCGTTCCCCAGGTCAAGGCTTGAATCCATCCCGCCAGGGTCTTGGCGTAGTAGGCCGACGCCAGCCAGGACGCCGTGTTGGTCACCAGATAAAAGAGCATCGCGCCCACCAAGCCCCCGCCCACCAGCAGCCACCACGGCCTTCGTCCTCCCACCGACCGCCCCAGGGCGATCAATCCGGCGTAGGCCAGATAATTGGGCGCCAGCTCGACCAAAAGCCGCGTCCAGGAAAAGTCGTGGCTGTGATAGAAAACCGGGGTGATCAGGCAATCGCTCACCGCCACCACCGCCAGCGGCGCGATCCAGCCCAACGCGCCCGGCACATAAAGGCCCGCGCAGAAGACCAGCGCGTAGGCCGCGCTGAAGTTTTGCGGCAACAGTCCGGGCCACCGGCTCAACCAGAACACCACCACCATCAACAGCGGCGGCCACACTGAGTTCCTCTTCATGCCCTCATCATATCGCGCCGATCTCCGTTGACAAGCCTCTGTTCTGCCGCGCGTCCGTGTGATTCAAAGGATCGGTCAAACCAACTCACGGCGAAACTTGCTGCACGGTCACCACCGGGGGGTTGATTTCCAGCACGTTGATGTTGGTCGGCGCGTCCACCCGCAATTCTTCGGTGACCGGTTCCTTGGAATGGAAGTCTCTCAGGTTCAAATAGGCCTTGATGTCCTGCTTGGTGCCCAGCAGGGCCGTCTGTTCACCGACGGCAGTGACCACCACTTCGCTGGGTGTCACTCGAAAAACCCGCGTCTCCCCGATGTTGGTCTGCACCGTCACGGGCACGCGAATATACTCCTGGGCCAGCAGATGATTGATGCTCAGTTGGGTCGGCACGTTGTCATGGCGGATGCCGTCGTGAATGAAGAACCAGATGACCGTCGCCAGCACGACGGAGAACGTCTTGAGCCAGAAATTGTGGAAGATGAGGCTGCGCAACGACATCAGCTTTTAGACTCCGAATTGGCCAGGGCCGGTCCGCTTTTGGGCCGCTCGGCGGCCGGGCGCAACAGGCGCAGCAGGCGATTGGGCT
>Ga0187874_10002839_pt1 | contig 12682 bp, 13 predicted proteins | sample June2016WEW_16_1_3_FD_132993 | JGI IMG/M metagenome (GOLD analysis project Ga0187874, IMG submission 132993) | Peatland microbial communities from SPRUCE experiment site at the Marcell Experimental Forest, Minnesota, USA - June2016WEW_16_150 | ecosystem: Environmental > Terrestrial > Soil >... | reverse complement strand
TCCTCATCCAAAACGTCATCATGAACAAGAGTCGCTAAATGAAGCAGCTCAAACGCTAACGCCAATTTTCGGAGTTGGCTCCTGTTGCCGCCTGCACTTTCCCCGCTTAAAATAACTAAGGTAGGCCGAAGCCTTTTCCCACTGGTCTGCAGGGCATACTCGATTTGTTTTCGCAGCTTTAACTCAGCTATGGTCGGCAAAAGCGATTGAAGTTCAGAATCTATGATTTTCTGGGCGTTGCTGCAGTACGACTGGAAATCTCTAGAATAAAGCAAATGGTTTTTCTCAATCGCCATAAAAAGCCCTCGGAATCTACACAGATAAACATCACCTGCGATAAGTAATAAGCATTGCTAAAAGCAGATCGCTTGATGCTAAGTTAACATGTTTTTGACGAAGCAGAAAAGCCTCACTCTTGCTCCCTAATACAAAAGGCAAGAAAATTTTGTTTTAGCAAAAACCTATATAATTTCCCTTCATGATTCAGCTTTCTGCAAGGGATAAAAATGGGTACCTTTCAAACACTTGAGAATTCTGTTGAAAAGCAAAGAAACAAAACTGCCGTTTGCATCAGATGCGGCGTATGCATGCGCACCTGCCCGCACAACTTGAGTCCAGTTTTAATCAAAGAGGCTTTCGAAAAAAGCAAAAAGGAAATGCTGCGGCAGCTTAGGGTTGACTTATGTGAGGGCTGCGGATACTGCACTTATGTTTGCCCGTCAAGAATCGACCTGCGAGTTTTCGCGCTTAGAGCGAAAGCATCTCTGCGTTAGGAAACCGTTGACAGGTCACTCAGCTCGGGTAAATGTGATGTGCTTAATATTGCGTGAGCACGAATTTCTCAATCCGAATACATTTATATTTGGCTTCATTGTTTTACTGCAAGGAAAAACAAAGGATTAGAGCAATCTTGACTACTCCTCACGATGTTCCAGCTTCAAAATTCATCGATCGGTTAGCGAAGTATCTTAGAGAAAACGTTGATGAAGTCCAGCCTCTTCCATGGGCAGCCTTCGCTAAAACAGGCACCCACGTGGAAAAGCAGCCGCAAAACCCAAACTGGTGGTACACCAGAAGCGCTTCTGTTCTTCGCAAAGTCTACGTTCATGGTCCAATCGGGCTTGAAAAGCTTCGGGCTGATTACGGCGGAAGAAAGAACAATGGTGTTAAAAAGTCGCATGCTACTAAAGCCGGGGGAAGTAACATTCGCAAGATTCTTCAGCAACTTGAGACTGCTGGTTTGGTTCAAACTGCTAAGCCTCAGGGAAGACGGATGACTCCTAAAGGTCGTAAGTTGCTTCAAGAGGTCGCTGGTGACTTGCATAAAGAGGTAGTTAAGACTGTCCCTGCGCTCAAGAAGTATCAAGGCGAATAGATTCAATGTCGGATGACGAGCTTGATCAAATCCGTAGACGAAAGTTATCGTCAATGCAGCGTAGAGTAAGTGACGAGCAAAGACAATCCCAAGAAGAAGCCCAGATAGAATCCCAGAAGCAGGCGCTGCTTAGGAAGATATTGGCGCCTGAAGCTCAGCAAAGGCTAAACAACCTTAAATTGGTTAAGCAGGATTTTGCAGAGCAGATTGAGATGCAGCTGATTCAGATGGCGCAGACGGGTAAGTTGCCCATTCCGTTGTCGGACGCTCAGCTTAAACAGATATTAATTCAGCTTCAAACACGGAAGCGAGAACCAACAATTAGAAGGATATGAAAGTATGGCGCGAGTTAAACCAACAGCTAAGAAGCTTCGGCTAGCTAAAGCTGGAAGAGTCGCATCGTCTGTTCCCACATGGGTAATTGCCCGAACAGACGGTAAAGTTAGAAATAACCCTAAGCAAAGGCGCAATTGGCGTACTAGGAAAATAAAGGCATAGGAGACGTAAATTCAGATGGTTAATGAAGAAGAAACGCAGAAAGTCACCGAAGAAGAAGAGCCGCCAGCGCTCGCTGAAGAAGAAACCGTTGAGGAACAAGCTCCAGAATTAGTGGCGGAGCCTTCGGCTGAAGCGAAGCCTGAGGAAGCTGTTGCTGAAGAAGAGGAAACTAAGGCTGAACGTAAAAAGAAGGAAGAGGAAGAAATTGTTGAAGAGAGAACCTACACCATCCCTCTGGGGAAAGCGTTGGTTAGGCCGTCGAATAAGCGTGCTTCACGAGCGATGCAGCTGATAAAGATTTTCATAACGAAGCATATGAAGTTGGAAATGAAGGTTTCTGAAGAAGAGGAAGAAGAAGAGTTGCCTCGACTTATTATAAGTCAAGAAGTTAACCAGAAAATCTGGGATAGAGGTATCCAGAAACCTCCGAGAAAAATCAAGGTTCGTGCGGCTAAAGATAAAGATGGAAACGTAACTGTCTATTTAGCTTAAGCTCAAAAATTATTTCTTTATTTCTGTTTTTGCTGCGGTTGAAAAGGCTAAATGTAAAAAGGGCTTACTCCGTTGCCTGGCGCATGTCAACCAAACGCAAACTTGCGGGTGCACCTGAAAAGGCTTTTGAACTAAACATTTAAATTAATCAAAATCCGGAAAAATCCGTTTCTTGCGTTTATTTAGATAGCCATAAATAGATTTAGCTGACAAGTAAAGGTAATCAAATTTCTTTGTCGAGGACGCTTTAGGATGGCCCTGCAAAAGAGACGAAATTTGCTAGTCTTAGTAGTTATCATATTGGTCGTTGTTATTGTTTTGAGTACATTTGTTTATCTCCATTTCCAAGGGCCCTTCGTGGGCAACGTCGAATCAATCAGCATAGGCGTGATTCCTCTTGAACTTAACTCGTTGATTTACGTAGCTAATGACCAGAAATATTTCTCAGCCAACGGTCTAAACGTAACTTTCAAGAGCTACGGCTCAGGCTTCGCTGCTGTGAACGGGATGCTAAAGGGCGAGGTTGACATAGCTCTCTCATCGGAGTTCGTTATTGCTGAAGAAGCGTTAGCGAATGATAGCTTTTACACGTTTGGAAGCATCGCCAAATACAACATCTACAATGTCGTTGCCAGAACAGACAAAGGTATTAACAATATTTCACACCTCGCCGGTAAAAAAGTAGGAGTTGCCTTTGGAACCATTGCGCAGTTCTATTGGGGCAATTTTCTTGAACTAAACAACATAAGCCCAAGTAGCGTAACCCTTGTTAATGTTCCAAATGGACAATCGGCAAATTCCCTGGCAAATGGCACCGTAGATGCAGTTGTAACCTATCAGCCGATCATCAACCAAATCAAGAGCCTTCTAAGTAACAACACCATAGTATGGCCCGCCCAAGCCAACCAATTCGGCTATTGGGATGCAGCTTGTACAACAAGCTGGGCTAAAGCGCATTCAGACTTGATTGTGCGATTCTTGAAAGCATTAATCCCAGCTGAAAACTTTATAACAAATCATCAAAGCCAATCTATAGCCATAGTAACGAAGGCTCTAAATTATAGTAGCTCATATTTACCAACTGTTTGGCCAAATTATCAGTTTTCAGTTACCCTCGATCAGTCTCAAATTTTGGCCATGCAAGATGAGTCCCGGTGGCTAATAAGCAATAATTTGACAAATACAAATTCAGTTCCTAACTTTCTAACCTACGTTTATGTCAACGGCTTAGAATCAGTAAAGCCTGATGCAGTAAACATAATCAGTTGAGGCGGCGATGGATGAAAATTAAGACTCAATTCCTGATAAGCATAGTAATCTTCAGCATTATCCTATCTATTATTGTCGCTTCAGTGATTATAACGGAGGTGCAGACATCTCAATTAAATAGTCAAGAAGGCATTACATGGGATGTTCAAAATAGAGCTAGTGATCTTAACTATATTTCAAACGATTATTTCCTCTATCAGAATAGCGCTGATATTAGTTTATGGCAAACACAGCTTTCAGCACTTTCAACTGACTTAGCAAAACTAAATTCTACCAGCCCACAGCAGATGGCGCTAGTAAACAACGTCAACGGCGACTTGCAAAACTTGAAAGACGTATTCAGCGGCGTAACATCTTTTCTGGAAAACGCTCCTCGGAATGAAAGTGTGCGTGTGCTCCCGCAGTTTCAAACAGAATGGAGTCGATTGATTGTTCAAAACCAAGCCCTCTCCTTTGACACACAACAGTTATCACAGAATCTGCGTGGCCAAGTTGACCAATCAAACTTCAACGATGTCATTCTTATTGTTGCTTTATTAGGACTATTTGGTGCTTTCTTCATCACAAACTACATTATTACTTACCGCAGCACTTTGAAGTCAATTTCTGAATTGCAAGACGGAATAGGAGTTATTGGCTTAGGTAATCTTGATTATTCATTGAAAGCTGATGAGAAAGATGAAATCGGGGAAATATCTATGGCATTCAACCAGATGACGGCTAACCTCAAGAATGTAACTGCTTCCAAAATTGACCTGGAACAGGCGCAAGCTTCTCTGCGAGAAAGTGAGCAGCGTTGGGCGACCACTTTGGCAAGCATCGGTGACGCTGTCATAGCCACTGATACATCTGGCAAAATCATTTTCATGAATGGCGAAGCTGAAGAGTTGACGGGTTGGGCATTGGGCGAGGCTTCACTTAAACAAGTGAAAGAAGTTTTCAACATCGTTAATGAGCAGACACACCTCGAGGTTGAAGACCCAGTTAGCAAAGTACTTGAGCGGGGTATGATTTGCGGTTTAGCTAACCATACAGTACTGATTAGGAAGAACAAGACAGAGGTTGCAATAGACGACAGTGGAGCACCTATAAAAGATAAAGACGGCAAAACTACGGGTGTTGTGCTCATTTTCCGAGATATTACTGAGCGCAAGAAAGCTGAAGACGCATTAAGGAAAAGTGAGGAAGAATACAGTTCTTTGTTCGTCAACATGATTGATGGTTTTGCTTACTGCAAAATGATATTCGATGAAAATAATAAGCCTATAGACTTTGTTTATCTGCAGATCAATGATTCCTTCGAAAGAATAACGGGACTGAAGCGAGAGACAATCGTGGGTAAGAAAGTCACTGAAGCAATACCAGGAACTGAAAGAGCTAATCCGGAACTGTTTGAAATTTACGGGAGAGTTTCCCTTACCTGCAAGAAAGAAAAGTTCGAAATATTTTTCAAGCCATTAAGCATGTGGCTATCTGTTTCTGTGTACTGCCCAAAGAAAGGCTACTTTGCAGCCATATTTGAAGACATTACCGAGCGCAAGGAAGCAGAGGAAGCTCTAGCAAGGCAAGCTGCACTTATCGATCTCAGTCCAGATGCTATCATCGTTAGGAAACTGGACGGCACAATTACTTTCTGGAGCAAGGGTGCGGAAAAAATGTATGGTTTGACCAAAAATGAAGCATTTGGACAAAACATCAATGGCCTGTTGAAGACGGAATTTCCGCAACCACTTGGGGAGATCCTAAACAAGCTTGAGCTTGAAGGGAAATGGTCAGGTGAAGTTGTTCATACGTGTAAAAATGGCGAAAAAGTGGTTGTGCAGAGTTATTGGTTGGGCAAATTTGGCGGTGACGGCAAAATTGTTGAAATGTTGGAGTCGAATGTGGATATTACTGATCGAATAGAGCTACAAGTTAAGCTTGAAGAGTCTGCTGTTCGAGTTGAAGAATATGCCAATCAAATGGAGGAGCTTGCAAGCACAAGAGCTGCTCAATTGAAGGATGCCGAGCGTTTAGCTACTATAGGTGCCACTGCAGGTATGGTTGGTCACGATATTCGTAATCCATTGCAGGCTATAACTGGTGATGTCTTTTTAGCTAAGACAGATTTGACTTCGCTGCCGGAGAGTGAGGAGAAAAATAGCGCGTTAGAAAGTTTGCAGGAAATTGAAAAAAACGTTGACTATATTAACAAGATTGTTGCTGACTTGCAAGATTTTGCTAGACCGCTTAAACCAATTGTAGAAGAAACAGACTTAAAACGCATAATTGGTGATTTGTTGAAAAAGAACGGTCTGCCACGTAACATTAAAGCAACCGTTAAAGTTGAAAATGATGCAGGGAAAGTTTTGGCTGACTCCACTTTCATTAACCGCATATTGTACAATTTGGTAACTAATGCGGTTCAAGCTATGCCCAAAGGTGGAAAACTAACTATTCATGCTTACAAAGAAGCAAACGATGTCCTCATAACAGTCAAGGATACTGGCGTAGGGATTCCTGAAAACGTAAAAGACAAATTGTTCACACCAATGTTCACAACAAAATCGAAAGGACAAGGCTTCGGATTGCCTGTCATTAAGCGCATGACTGAATCGTTAGGAGGCACCGTTACCTTTGATAGCCAAGAGGGTAAAGGAACAACCTTCATTGTACGTTTGCCCCCAAAGAAATAAATGGAAAACGGATCTTCAATAGAGTCATTTTCGGATCTCGGCTTTGGCTTAGCCGATTCAGAAGTTCACAGAAAGTATGGGTGAACCGTGGCTTTGAAAGCAGGGTTGGGAAGAGAACAAAATTCATAATCGAATTGTCTTGTGTTAAATAGGATTATTGCGCAAGAACCTCTTGTGTGGAACCGGTAACCAATATTGCTTGTGCCGAGTTTTTGCATATTTGGTAGTTTTCTTCTCCTTTTTTGTTCAGTTTTGGGATAGTTATGTCGAATTTGGCTCCTTTGCCGGATTCGCCATTCTCTTCAATCGTCCAGTCATAAACATCAATCATTTTTTTAATGAAGAAAAGTCCAAAACGGTGCTGCCGCTTGTGCTGAAACCTTCCCTTGAATAAATGCGATTTATTCTCGTAGGGCACGCCAACGCCGTTATCCTCATAAATCAACTTTAAGCTGCCTTGATTGGAGTCTTCGAAGTGTACTCTTATTGTTGTTGCTTTTTTACCGTATTTTTTTGTGTTGTCAATAAAATTGTAGAATAATTGCCTCAGGAATGAGTCCGCAAGTACCGTTAACCCGTGGCATTCATTGATTATTGTTGGATTAGGTCCTGAAAAAAGATTTGTTGCCTCTTTTAGTTTTTCTTCGTTTCTTTCCATCTTCTCCCTCGATTAGGTGATAGGCTTGCAACAGCCATTAATTTTATCTTACAAAAGTGTGTAGTAGTAAACATCAAAAAGAATAGTACACATTGAAATGAACCGCAAAATTCCATTCAAAAATGGAGAGAAATGCTATTCTGTTTCAGCTGACCCATGCCATCTTCTTTCCAAATAAAGAATCAAACTGAAAAGACCTCTGCTGGCGATGACTAAAAGCAAAAGTTCAATCTCAGACTCTCCAACAACCACCGTTCTAACGATTTCTGCCCCGATGAAAAAGTTTAAGCTCAAAGTTAAATACCCAGACAAAGTACGCGTTGAGGAAGTCGGTTGATAAGGATCCCTGAGTTTCTGCTGCACAAATCTAATAATAACCAAAAGGGCACCAAAAGCAATCACGCCGCCGCCAAAGAGGTACAAGACATCGGTGACAAGGGTTAGGACAACATAAATTACTTCATAAATTAAGCCCCCAGCCGTGTAGGTGGACCTGTTTGATACTAGTGAGAAAACAAAATTTGGATCAACTAACACGACAAGAGTGCCGATAACAACTACTAGAATAACAATAACGATTACTGTAAGAGCTAAAAAACTGGTTCCTTGCTTTTTTTCTAATTGGCTTTCAACCATTAAAATCTGAGCAACCTATCCCAATTTGTTAAGGCTAAATACCTTAATAAATTTGATTTATCGGTCGGTTATTCAGCGCAGGCAAGATTCCATCTTATGATAAGAACTAAGCAAATTGGAATTAACAAAGAACATTGCCAGGACAACACGAGAGTTTTCCCATAGTGGTGTCGGGGGCGGGACTTGAACGCTCCCTCATTAGATGTATCAGCCGCATTTTCACCTTTTTTATCGAACGGTCGATAGCATCAATCCATTGAATTCTTTCAACTAAAGTCTACCTAATTGTTACTACGGAAGTTATGTTCACTTTCAGTAATGCCTCCACTATGCTGAAGAGTAGTTTTAGCAATTGTTTTTTTAAGCATTTTAGCCTAATCAACTCTAGTGGATTTGACTTTTCATGGTTGAAATAAAAGCGCCTGTTAGACTTAAAGACCTTGAAGGTAAAGCTGGAATAGCATTCAAAGCTCTGCTAGGCGTTGAAGGTTCAAAGAAGGAACTATACGACAACGATAGAATGCTTATTATTAACTTAGGAAAGGGCGAGTGTATTGCTTTTATTGATGGCGAAAACAAGATTTGGGAGCTCTCAAGAACCACAAAAGGACGTTATACTCTGCGAAAACTGAAGAAATGAAAATATACCAGACTTAACAAGACCGACCTTGTGATTGTTGCAGAAAGATGATTTGGTGGAGGCTTCAAGCGCCATCCAAGGCGTCAGATTTAATTCTGTTACACACGTTGGGTTGAACTAAGGCTTTATCTCTGCCGGGGAGTCCCTGGATATATTCTTGATAATGAAATATGGTTTTTAAGCGTTGATTAGAAATGTTTTCTTGAGGAGTAAGGAAAGCTCCTGACTAAAAAACGGAGGATGTTTTCCTCCCAACCAAGAGGGAACACATCCCTCTTTTGCTAACTATCTAAACACTAAATAATTCCATGAAAAAAACACTTAACCAGTCAAGATTTTATCAACCTCTTCTTTGGGAAAGTTGATAATCCTTCAATGCGCTGAGTTTCGATAGTCAATCACCGAAGGATTTCGCGGTGACTTTTTCTTTCTCCGTTTCAAACCGTTTCTTGTGCAGCAACTTATTTTCTTTACAAGAAAGTTCGTATGTTCCTCACAGCAGAGCTGAATACAGAATCACCAGCTGAGCAGTTAAACAAACTTCTTTACAATGAACCATTTTGGATTTGCTTTTCCAGTTTCCTTTTTGTTTACTAGCCAAACAGCTAAAGATACTGTCTGCTTCACTTCTGGGGGTTGCTTTCTAGTGCCGGGGGTGGGACTTGAACCCACGAAGGCCTGCGCCAGAGGATCTTAAGTCCTCCTCCATATCTTAGGCAATCAAATTATCTGGCCGCCTATTTAGACCTGGCTCGGATACCCCGGCACCAGCATCGATACTGTCAACACTGTCTTGTTTAAGTTTTTTGCATACCTTGGAGCGGCAGTTTTTTCTTTTTTGCAACTTTAGGTGGCCACACAACGATATTCCATAGTCAAGAAAATATTGTTTTGACATTTTTCGCATTTGGCACTCGAATTTATGTTACGCTTATATGTGCCGACTGTTGTATCTTTGTCACTTGAGGAGATGAAACTTAGATGCCCGCCATAGAAGTTGGAAGAATATGCGTAAAGCAAGCCGGTCGGGAGAACGGCAAGAAATGTGTTGTTATCGATGTCATGGACAAAAGCTTCGTTTTAGTCACCGGACCAAAGAAGGTTACTGGCGTTAAGCGGCGACGGGTAAACATAAACCACCTTATGCCCCTGCAAGAAAAGATCGAGGTTAAACGTGGCGCGTCAGACGATGAAGTTGCTCAAGTTTTAGAGGCTGCAGGCAAACTGCAAGAAATGACGCAGACCGTTAAAGTTGCATAGTTTAAACTTTAATATCTCATGTTTCTTTTTCTTATCAACAGTTTAGGATTGAATACTTTATGCCTAGAACTACGCCGCCGTGGGAGATCAAACGAGAACTATTAACGAAGGCACGGGACAATACCAACCCCAAATATGGGCATAATCCTTCGCAGAGACCAGCTGAACAATACATTAAGTACGGTGCGATTAACCTCGACAAGCCTGCCGGTCCCACAAGCCACGAAGTTGCAGCGTGGATAAAAAAAATCATGAAACTAAACTGCATCGGGCACGGAGGCACGCTTGACCCCAAAGTAACCGGAGTTTTACCCATAACCTTGGAGGATGCAACAAAGGTTGTTCAAGCATTTCTCTACAGCGGCAAAGAATACGTCTGTGTAATGAAGCTCCACGCCGATGCCGAGGAGGCACAAATCAAACAGGTTCTAGGAGAATTCGAAGACGAAATTTACCAGCGCCCGCCGCTGCGCTCTTCAGTTAAACGGCAGCTTCGAACAAGACGCATCTACTACATTGACTACTTAGAAACTAACGGGCGCAACGTGCTCTTCATCGTCGGCTGCGAGGCGGGAACTTACATTCGCAAGCTATGCTTTGACATCGGCGAAATCCTCGGTGTGGGCGCGCACATGCAGGAACTCCGAAGAACCCGTTCTGGACCGTTCACTGAGAACAGCGCTTCGAAGGTAACTTTGCATGACGTCGCATATTGGTTTGGCGAGTGGGAAAGACTGAAGGATGAAACGATCTTGCATAAGTTTATAGTTCCTATGGAGGAGGCGCTTTCCTTGCTGCCTAATGTCGTTGTTCGAGATTCCGCAGTAGACGCCTTGTGTCACGGAGCCAATTTGACTGCCCCTGGCGTGTTGCAGCTTGAGGCGGGGATCAAGAAGGGTTCGATTTTGGCGGTTTTCACTTTGAAGGGCGAAGCGGTGGCGTTAGGTAAAGCGCTTATGTCAGCGGAAGAGATGATGGATTTGAAGCATGGCGCCGTTGTCGGGCTAGAGCGTGTGTTGATGGAGCGGGGTACTTACCCGAAGGTTTGGAAGACAGGGTCGAAGCATGAACCTGAACAACCGCAGCACTGATAGCGCGGATCATTATTTTTCAGGCGTCCCCAAGTCTGAGGAACGATTCGGGCTTGTTCGAACATTTCTCTGTGGAAGAAACTTCGAGTTTCTAACCGCTTCAAGCGTTTTTTCGAAGCGGCGCATTGACTTGGGCACAAGGCTGCTTATTGAATCGATGTTGCTGCCGCAGGAGGGATGCGTTCTTGACATCGGCTGCGGTTACGGCCCAGTCGGCATCGTTGCTGCAGCAATCAACCCGAAACTTCACGTTGTAATGACAGACGTCAATATTCGGGCTGTTCGCCTGGCAAGAAAAAACATGGAGTTGAACAAAATTTGGAACGCCGAGGTGCGTCACGGACAATTCTATGCGCCTGTGGAACGGCAAACGTTCAACTGTGTTTTATCTAACCCGCCCGTCAGCGCAGGTATGGAGACGGTGAAGGCCATCGTGAAAGGTGCGCCTCATATGCTGGCGAACAAGGGAACTTTCCAAATGGTTATTCGCTCCAAAATTGGCGCTAAGACTTTGCCCGCTGCTTTTGAAGAGACTTTTGGAAACGTCAAAGTTCTTGCTCGGGGAAGCGGTTTCCGAGTGCTTCTGGGACAATGTGCCTTGGGCTAGTTTGGTTTTCACAAGTTCTGCGCATGGTTAATCTTAGTCTCGTTGACTTTTTCAGTTAGCGGCATGCTGACCGGTTAAAGTCAACCGTCATGAACGCTGGTAAACGCTAATGAACGCGAAAGAACGGGAAAAAACGCGATGGAACGGGAGAAAACGGGAAAAGAACGGAAAAAACGTGACCTGCAGAAGCTTCAAGCTCTGACCAATCAAAGCAACCCAAAAAGAGCTGTACAAGTTTTGTCGTTTTTCCAAGGTAAATTTTCTCAGTCGTTAAGGGTCTATCCGAGTCGGATTGGGTCGTTTAGAGTCGTTCGGAGTCGCAGTGGGTCGCGTAGGGTCGTTGTGGGTCGCAACCTGCAAACGCCTCAAGCCCCAAACCAAGAAACCAACCCAATCCACAAAGAACAAAATTTGCCGGATTTCCTGCACGTAAAACCACACGCCAGCCTAATGCGGCTGGGAAAGGTATTACGGTTTTCGATATGTTCTGCGTTTTGAAACTCCGCTTATATTACTACTCATGATTCCAATGTTGCGGAGAAGGAGTTAAGACGAGCGAGATAGAAGTTACTGATCATTGCGAGCTCGGGGTAAAAGTCCCCTGCGTCACCTGCGACTACACTACATTTTGTAAAGGCAAATGGAGCCACGGAACAGGACAAACCTGAACCGCCACAAACAAAACTTTCTCAAAGGTCGACGCCAAGAACCGAAACATGACACCCCTAATTCCAAGTCGCAGCATACGTTTTTTCGCTTTTTGCACTGTGCCTACAGAAAAAATAGACAGAAACCGTTGAATGCAGTACGGCAAAACGGCGATCCCTTAACGGGATAATGTTTATCTCAATGTTAAAGAAATGTTTATATCGGATAAAGGCGCTTCTGATAGAATTCAGCTATAATTGCTAACCCCGCAATTTTCACATGGCGGCGGCTCAACCCGTACCGAAACGGCGATTGCCTTGCAGGGATGATGGAGTTGGCCTCCAGTTGCGGGGACATGTATGTAGACCTGACTAATTGCTCAGTTAGGTCTGAATTGGGCTTTGACGTATATGAGTGGAATGTTTTTCCCTCCAAATCCAGTTAGGCACAAGAATGCGAAAATATTCGTACCACACAAAAAACAACAAGATCCGCAGAAATCAAAACGGAGTGTCACAACTCCGGTTGATCCTGCCGGACCCCACTGCTATCGGGATAGGACTAAGACATGCTAGTCGCGTGCTTCAGCCAACACGAGGCACGGCGCACAGCTCAGTAACACGTGGCTAACCTGCCCTCGGGATAGGAATACCCCCGGGAAACTGGGGCTAATTCCCAATAGGCGAAGAACTCTGGAATGAGTCTTCACTTAAAAGGCGCCAGAGTTATGCTCTTTGGCGTCGCCCAAGGATGGGGCCGCGACCGATCAGGTTGTTGGTGAGGTAATGGCTCACCAAGCCTTTTACCGGTGCGGGCCGTGGGAGCGGGAGCCC
>Ga0187874_10002829_pt1 | contig 12717 bp, 9 predicted proteins | sample June2016WEW_16_1_3_FD_132993 | JGI IMG/M metagenome (GOLD analysis project Ga0187874, IMG submission 132993) | Peatland microbial communities from SPRUCE experiment site at the Marcell Experimental Forest, Minnesota, USA - June2016WEW_16_150 | ecosystem: Environmental > Terrestrial > Soil >... | reverse complement strand
CCTATGTGAAAACCAACTTGCTGAGCTTGTTGCCGGAGCGCTGAAGTGTTCGGCAACGACGATCTGCGATGATGCCATTCCTGACTTCGTACCGGATGGGAAGGGTTGAAAGGAGCGAGTCTACCGGCTGAAGCTATGAACAAATTCTTTGGAACGGGTGAATTCCAATGTCGTGGCGAGACCAGGAAAGTCCACCTCTGCCTCAATCTCGACGAAAATGTAATTGAGGTCTGGCATCCAATGTCTGAGAAGCCGCTGATAGCAGGACGGGAAATACTCAAAGAAAAGGTGGCGCTCTCGAACGTCCATTTCCATTTGCCAACGGGTAAGATTGTCAGGGATCATCTCGCCGACTCTGTCATCACCTCGTACGGCCCAGGGACTTGGTCTATTTATGATTCGACACTCGCAAGAGCTATGGGATTTCTTGGCGAAGAAGTGGGCATGACTAAGATAGTCATCAAACCAAGACACACAGAGATTGAGTTTAATTTCGAGCCGTTCACCCCAACGGCACCTCAATACGAACTGTTCTACCAAGTGACAAAGTTTTATCTGGGCGGACCGCATCACCTGCTCCTTAACCCGGGCGAAGCTGTTGTAAAGGGTGACGAGGAAGGGATTGCCGTTATAGGCCATGAGTCGCTTCTCAAGCATGAGGAACGGATTCGCCTGTGTTTAGGCATCCTGCGAGGAGGTCCCGTTACGCTCCGCAGTACACTTGATGCCCACAAATTCACCATCCACATGTTCTCGCAAGAAGGATCCGGTATGGGGCCTCTGGTTATTGACCACACGGACATCGGGTCGTTTCTCCAAGGGCTGTTCGATTTCTTCTCGAAGCTGTCACCGACTGAATGGGCACGATGGAGAATTGCAACCTACTTCTACCTGCAAGGACTCGGTGCGCCGGCCTTGGAGGTCGAGGCACTCAGCCTGTTCACATTCCTTGAGATACTTGACAATACAAACACGCTTAGCAAACAGGCGGTGGCAACGCTCCTAAACATCAAGCAGGATGAAGCCCAGCTTTTGTGTTTGGTTAGACACGGGTTGATCCATCGCGGGGAAAGACTTGGCGCAGCATTGGTTAATGCGCACAAGCAACTAGTGGTGGAGAAACAACAAACACCAGTGGACAACTCGATCTTCCCCGTAACCGCTTCCGAGGAGACGAGAGACGTCGCGTTTTTCTTACAATTCTGCAAGTTGATGAACCAACTGTGGGCCACGAAAGCCAATTTCACGGGTCGGTGGAATGACTATTCGGAGTACACTCAATGATAATGCTCCTTTGTTTCACACTCCGCGTTCTTGGCTAAGGAGTTGGGCAATTGAAGACCCGCCAGGCAGGCCGCGTAAGCCTTTTCGGAGAGCCTGACGTATGTCGCTCCAGTCTTCTCCATCCGTCCCGATGACTTTACCGGAATTTCTAGTCGGCCATTTGCCGGTTTTGCGGTAGTGCCGGTTAGCCCAGCGTAAAATAATCTTCGTTGTGAGTGGCGGTAGTGCGGCCTTGTTACGCACTCCACGCTTCTCGTTCAGCAATCGAGCTAAGGAAGACCCACCGGGTAGGCCACGTCCGCCGACGCGGAGTGAGTTTTCAACTTTATTCCAATTCATTCCCTCCACGCCGGTGACTTTGCCTGAACTGGCAATTGGCCATTGGCCGGTTTTACGGTGGTGCCGGTCGGCCCAACTTAAGATGGTCATTTTTGTGAGTGGCGGTAATGACAGACTATTGGGCACTCCGCGCTTCTCGCTGAGCAGTTGAGGAAGTGAAGACCGGCCGGGTAAGCCGCGATGGCCAGACCGGAGAACGGCATCAATGTTAGTCCAATTCTCTCCGTCCGTCCCGATGACTTTTCCAGACGATATTCGTGGCCATCGGCCGGTTTTGCGGTGATGAAGATCGGCCCAAGCGAGGATGGTCTTCGTTGTGAGTGGCGGCAATGTCCCTACGTTTCGCACTCCGCGTTTCTCGCTAAGCAGTCCGGCAATGGAAGACCCGCCGGACAGGCCGCGGCGTCCGAGGTTCAGAGCAGCGTTGATATTCGCCCAATTCTCCCACTCTGTGCCAGTGACCTTTCCAGAATTCTGTTTTGGCCATTGGCCGGTTTTACGGTGGTACGCATCGGCCCATCGAATAATTGTGCTTGTTTTGAGAGGCGGTAAGGACAATTGGTTTGGCACGCCCCGCGTCTCACTGAGAAGCCGCGCAAGGGAAGAACCTTTGGGTAGACCACGTATACCGATCCGGAGAGCTTGATCAATATCACGCCAATCCTCACCCTCCACCCCGATCACTCTACCGGATTTGTGTTTTGGCCATTGGCCGGTCTTTCGGTAGTGCGAGTCGGCCCAAGCTAGGACGAGTTTTGTTGTGAGTGGCGGCAACGCCTTCCGGTTCCGCACTCCGCGTTCCTCGTTAAGTAGCCGGGGAAGAGAAGACCCACCGGGTAGGCCACGTAAGCCGGACTGAAGTGCATTGTTAATGTTGTTCCAACTCTCTCGCTCAGCTCCGATAACCTCACCGGATTTTGTAGTTGGCCATTGCCCGGTCTTTCTATGATGCAGATCAGCCCACAGAAGTATCTGTTCGACGGTCAAGCGAGGTGGCGGGGTTATTGACTGAACTGTGCGGAGATAGAACGCATCGACAAATCGCGTATCGAGACGTTCCGGAAGATCAACCGTGAACTTGCCTGGCAGATAAGCGCGAACCCGTTTGCCCTTCCCGATCTTAGTGCGGATGCTGTCGAGTTCATCGGCCAGCCGGTCGTCGTGAGATCGCAAGGCGCGGAGGACGCGCCAGACTTGCTTGAACGCCGAGTCCTCCAAATTTTTCTCCGCGTTTTCGCCACTGGAGATGTAAACTGGCAGGATTATGATGCCGACTTTTTTGCGCTCCGCCTTGCGGATGGCGCGACCAACTGCTTGGATGATGTCCACCTGCGATTCTTTGGGATCAATGAACGCGACGCCGTCCAGTGCGCGCACGTCCACGCCCTCGCTGAGGCACCGGGCGTTGCTCACGAGACCGCGTTCGGGTGCTTCCACGTCACGGAGTCGGTCAAGAATCGCGTCACGCTTGCTGCTAGCCATCTCGCCAGAAATCAATTCGGCCCAGAACTTACCGGCAGGAATTGCCGATTTCGGCATCCAACGGACGAACTGCGGGAACTCCTCGGCAAATTCACGCGCTCGCTTGACTCGCCCGTGGAAGGTGATAATGCGACGCAGATCGTACCGTTTGGTCGCCTTGGCCACGGCGATGTGACTCGCCAGCGTTCGCGCGTCGGTGATGCGTTTGCCGTCGAGCGTGACGAACACGCCTTCTTCCGCATACTGGCGATACATCGGGTCGTCCACGCCCACAATCACCACCCGGTAGTCAGTCAGCAACTTGCGGCGGATCGCCTCGGAGAACTTCAGTTCGTGGAAGACCGGGCCGAATACCTCGTGGTCATCCATCGACGCGACTTCCAACTCCATCTCGTCGGCCTTGTTCTTCACGGCTTCGGCGAGGTAGCGCGGAGTGGCGGTCATGAACAGGCGTTTGCGGCAGCGGATTTTCCGGGAGTCCAGAATGGTTGCGAATGCGCCGGTCTGCACGCCGGCACACCGGTGCGCTTCGTCGGCAATGGCCAGATCGAAAGGCGGCAGTTTGTGTCGCTCGTAGGCAGCGGCGATGATGGGTGTGGATTGATAAGTCGAGAAAATGACTCGTGTTCCCGAACCCTGCAAAAACTCTGCGACCTCCGAAGGATCAGTTGTCGCCGGCACACCGAGTTCGTTCGTGCGGGAGACAAGGTGGTCTTCGCCCCGGACGGTGTCATCGGAACAGACTGGCAGGAATCGGAATGGTCGCAGGCCATCCCCAGTCCAATCCCGTAGAATCTGTGAGATCAGCGATAGAGACGGGACGAGGACAAGTGTACGGCGCGCATTCATCGCCTCAGCGATTCGCAGTCCGATCAAGGTCTTGCCGGTGCCGCAGGCGCGAATGAGTTGCCCGCGGTCGTGCTTACGGAAGCCGCGAAGCACATCGGCGATTGCCTCGCGTTGATCGGGCCGGGGATTGCGCGGGCCTACCTGCTTTGCGAGGAGTTTCTCCGGTGAAGAAGGCCAGTTGAGATTGCGCTTCTTGAGATCGGACAAGAGCAGATATCCGACCTTTTTCTCCTGACCTTCGATTGCTTCCTTGGCGTTGTGTCCGAGTTCTGCCGCCGAGGTGATCAGCAGCCGGTAGGAGATCAACTCGCGCGATGATTCACTGAGGAAGCGATCGACGTCGTTCTTGGTGATGGAATGCTGCGGTGCGTATGCCTTTGCTTGAATCGCCCAATGCTTCCCATCGAAGGCTTCTGCTACGAGGTCGATTCCCTTGTCTCGACCCCATCGCTGCGGCCACTCGTTCCACAGCCATACACGCTTCAGCTCGCGCTTGTATTCGGGATCATTCTGGAGAAACCACTTACAGACGTGCTCAAACTGCCTACCCTTGCGCCCGTCATCATCGGCCAGTTTGCTGAAAAGGTTAGGGAAAGAGGCCATGCTCAACTCATTTTTTCGATCTGGGCTACTTGGAACGCTGGATGCACCAGCGGAAGGTGCGGTTGGGCGGCGGATAGCTGACGAGCCAGGGACGAGGGGCGGCGACGTACAGCTGCCGCAATGGATCAACAATGTCCCAGTATGTGCCTGCCTTCATCGGACATAATCTTACGGAATTATCCCCTTGACATAAGTAGTAGTTTAGGCGTATATTGTAGGCATGAAAACGCTCAAAGAGAAAGCCAGTAAAGCCAGCGTAACAATTCGGGAATTTCTTGTGCGGTTCAGCACCGATGAAGCTTGCTTGGAGCACATCTTCAACTGCCGGTTCGGACAGGGCTATGCCTGCCCCAAATGCAACCGCAAGAGCAAGTGGTTTCGGTTTCAAGCCGAGCGAGCCTACGCCTGCCAGTGGTGCGGTCATCATCTGCACCCGACTGTTGGTACTCCCTTCGAGGACAGCCGCACGCCGCTGCAACTCTGGTTCTATGCGATCTACCTTTACACGACTTCCCGCCACGGTGTTCCCGCGAAGGAATTGGAACGTCAACTTGGTGTAACCTACAAGACGGCGTGGCGCATGGCCGATCTTATCCGCCAGCACATCGCGGAAGTGGACGGCGAGTGGCCGTTGTTTGGTGACGTTGAAGTTGACGAAACCTATGTCGGCGGTCGTCGTGCTGGTGTCCGTGGACGCGGAGCCGCTGGCAAGACGGTCGTGTTCGGGATGCTGCAACGCAAGGGGCAAGTGATGACAAAGGTTGTCCCGGATGTGAAACGCAAAACGCTTCAACCGCTGATTGAGGAAAACGTGGTCAATGGCTCGACGGTTCACTCCGACGAACTGAGTTCCTATCGGGGACTCAACAAAAAAGGCTACAAACACCAGACCGTAGATCACGGCGCTGGCGAGTACGTGAACGGTAAAACGCACGTCAACAACCTTGAGAACTTCTGGAAGCATCTGAAGGGAAGCATTCGCGGCACCCACATTCACGTTTCCAAGAAGCATCTGCATAAATACGCCAAGGAATTCGAGTATCGGTTCAACTCCCGCGCGAACCCTTCCGTGATGTTCCCCGCTTTGGTTTCACAGTTCCCGAAGCCATAGACTTCAAGACGGCGTGGCAATGATGTTTGCTGGCGCGTGGATGTGTTTTCTCGTGTTCCTTGATGAACTGCTCCAACTTGTTTTTTGCTCTGGCTTCTTTAAGGTGCACATGTCTCCTTCAGTCGGTTATATAAAATGACGACGGGTTGTAGTTCGGGAGGCAACGGTTCCAATGGCGAGGTGAATCCTCGGTTGGGCGCATGATCAAGGGCGCTCCGAGCAGCGGTCGTCATAATTGCATCACTTGGCCTATTGTTCTTTTGATAAGCCTCAGCAAGATTGCCCAACTGGTGGGATACCTCACCGCGATACTCTGGATGTTTTAAGGCAATCGGAGCACCATATACATAGCATTCCTCAAACGGTGCAACTGATGACAGCGAATCTCCGCCCTCTCGATACACCTTTGCCTGACTTGAAGCGTTATATGCCTTCTCTTTCCGTTGCTGGTCTTCCGTAGTCCAGCCGGAAGAAAGGGTTTGAACCAAATCGGCTACCCGACGTTTAAGTCCCTCGTTGTCACTCTTTAGGCCTGCGTTTTCGTGGAGCAGTTTTGAGTTTTCAACTTGAAGGGACCGGAACGCCCTATCGTTGTCCTGAAATAAGTGATTGAGACGAGCAGTTTCTTTTTTTTCAGCACCCAAAGCAGAAGCTAGTTCATTCGTCGCACTGGCTAACTTCTTTTCTTTCGCAATTCCTGCCTGATTCTGAAGGAACGGTGCTACAAACAATGTAGAGATCACAAATGCCACGGCAAAAATTCTGCCCGCCCACTTCATAACTTGTTTTTCCCATTCTGGATGATTGCGTAATACGGGCACGCGATTTTTGAGTGTAAAAGATAGAGCAGCGGTGAGGATGCAAAGCCCTTCAACAATGCCAAAAGCGGAATCGCCGACATGCCAGCCCTGAAGCGCACACTTGCACCAGAAAAGAAGGAACTGATACATGCGTTTACATACTGTCTCAATCCGCCAATTAGGTAAAGCCAAATCTTACTTATGCGTAGGGGATAAACCCCTAATCTTAACCGTCGTACAGGTTGCTCACAAGTTCGGAATCACCTGGCCGGTCCGTCAGCACGCCCGCGCGCACATCTCCGTCGGCCTGCGTGATCGCCCGTCGATAATTCGGCTCGGTACGCGCGGTCAAGAGGTGCGCCTCGTGACGGTGAGACTGCCTTGTCCAGCCCTACCCTACGACGGGCTTCTGCTGATCGGGGTGATAATGATGGCCGCGACGAAGGGACGGCCCCGGTCGAGGTTGGCATATCGTTCGGACACGACGTGGACCGTGGCCAGGTCGTTTTCGCGGAGCAGATCGGCCAACCGACCCAGACGCCAGCCCAGGATCACCACGTCGGCGGTCGAAAACGCGATTGCGAGTTTTTGCGGTGGCGCGTTCTTGTCCTCGCCGGCGTCCGGATTCGGTTCCAAGGTGTAGTCAATCAACTGGCTGGTGTGAAAACCGTGCCGGTGTTCCTCGTCGAGGTGGAACTCGACGCAGGCGCAGTACTTGCCGGAGGATGTGTGGCATTGGTCTTTCGTGAGGGACATGGATTGCTCCGTGGTTGATGTTGTTTGAGGGTGAAAGTTCAAATGTGGATGCCGTGAGAGTGGCCGGTGTCGCGTGGCGGGGTGATCCCGCGACCAAACTTGCGACGCAAAGGCTGCTCTTGCTGGAGAGCTTCTTTGACCGTGCGCGATCGTTTGATGGTCTTGGTTGGCTTGACAGACTCAGCCGGCTTGATGGACTCCGTCTGCTTAACCGTGTCCGTGACCGTTTCCTTTTGCTCAACGCCAAACCGTTCAGTGAGCCAGCGGCGCACATCCTCCACAGTCCGAGCAAGCCGTTGCACCGGCGATAGCCGTGTCGGGCGGGACACCCGCGCCGTCTGACGCATCGGGCGTACTGCCCGAAAATCTACAGGTGTCGTATTCGACGGAGCGGTGTTGTTTTGTGGCTGCTGGAGTTTTCGCACGAAACCGAGTTTTGCCAGATCATCGCGCAGGGCTTGGAGTTCGACGGCGGCCTTGCGTTCGTGCGAATCGGAAACGCGCCGGGCGAGCAGGTCGGCATCGTCCGTAAACACGTGGATGCGCTTGCGCCCACGAGAAACAGAAACGTAGAACTGTTCACGGTTCACCGCTCCGAACGAGCGTGACGACGCCACCAATAGCACGTCATCGACGGTCTTGCTTTGTGACGAGTGCGACGTGACGGCGTAACCGTGCGTGAACGTGTTGAAGGCGCTGGGCAACTCCCGCCCATCCGCCAACGAGATGCGGCCGCCGTGGATCTCCCGCACCTGGACGCGCTCACCGTTCACAAAGCCGGGAGCATTGGCTTGCAGCAAAAGCCAGTCACCAGCGGCGACTTTCAGTTCCCGCGCTTCGCCCACGTCAAATGACGCGGCAGCAGTTTGCGGAATAAAATCGGCTTCCGTCCCATCCGGACGGCGTACGCGCAAGCCGTTCTCGACGACGGCCACGATTTCGACCGTTTCGCCCCGGTCAAACGCCTTTGTCTTTCGCATGAAGCGCAGGCGCTGACCGGGTTCATACTGGCTTGCGTTCTTCTTTTGGGCTTCCGTCCACGAGAGCGAATCAAAGACGGCCACCGCTTCGTCACCCCGGCCGACGACACCCTCAGTTTTCAAATTCTCGCGCACCCTGTCGGTCACCGCTTCAATCTCCGCCCAAGTGGGCGAGACCAGCAGCACCGACCGGCCCTGCTTCGTGGCCGACAAGTAAGCATCAGCCGCTCGCTGATAGAGTTGTCCATCCTCTGTCGGCGCTTCCGTCACCGCGCCCAATTCCACGAGCTTTGCAAACGCCTTGTCGGTGTGTTTGTCGGCAGCCAGTTCAACGATTTGACGAAAAGCGGCAGGTTTCTGCCGACGGATCGTTGTCAATTCGCCGAAACGGTAGCCCGAATACTGTTCGAGGATGCGCAGGGCATCGCCACGAGCAACCGACGCGTGTTGGCCGGTGTCGCCGGAGAGCACCACGCGGGCATCGGTGGCCACAGCCAGTTTGAACAGGTTCACCATGTCATCGAGGCCGACAGCGCCGGCTTCATCCAGCACAATCACGCTTCGCTGGGACAGCGTGCGCTGAGTGCTGCCGGTTACGAGCAGCCGGGCCAACGTCGTTGTTGGTAGGTTGTCCTTGCGCAGCGTGTCGGCGGCGGCTGCGGTCGGCGCACAGAACACCGGCTCGAATCCCTCGTTGTCGAGCACACGGGCCAGTTCGCCGAGCACCGTGCTCTTGCCCGTACCGGCCAGGCCACGGAAGCCCGTGAACCGGTCGCTACTGGTGAGCACATGCGCCAGGGCGTTGCGCTGGTCGGGGCCGAGGCGGTCGGACGGTTCGTACCGGCTGCTGATCGGGGCAACGGTGTCGAGGCTGGCGTTGACTGTACGAATCAGCAAGAGCTCTTTCGTGAGAATATCCTGTGTCGAGAATTCCGCACCGACGCGAACCAACTCGGAACGTTCGGCCAGCTTTCCCTTGAGTTCCGCCAAGTCCAACTGCCCGCAGCCTTTGACCAAGGCGGCTTCCAGCAACTGATGCTGCCGTGCGACCGACTGGCGCTCGAAAACGTGCTGGACGCCATGCTCGATGGCATCGTCCGTGGTCACTCGCTGCGCAACGTCGCGCGGCTGGCCGTTGGCTGCTTCGACCACCTTGCGCAGTGCCCGCTTCTCGAAAAATCCGATCTCACCGAGTTGCTGTCGGCGGACTTGTTCATCAGTCGCGCCCTTGATCTTTTTGGGGCGGGTCTGGTGGACAACATGGGCGATCTCGTTGCGGCTGAGTCTCCGACCGAGGCGCTGTTCTGCGCGAGCAACGGCGGTATTCCGTTCCTTCGACCGCTTGGAGAATCGGTCGATGAGTGCCCGTGAAACGCCCTCGATCTCGAACGCCGACCCGGTGCGCCGGAGCGAGTACCCAAATTGGCGGAGACGCCGGACCAGTTCATTGCGATAGGCGGCGGTGCCGTAATGGATGGCATCAAACATGGCGGAGGTTTGCAGCGCCTTCCACCGTCGCTCGGTGTTGTCCCAGGTGCCGTTGAACAGGACGAAGTGCGTGTGCAATTGGGGGTCGAGCGCGCGCGACGACGTGTGCAGGAACGCCGCGCCGACCAGGTTACCGGTGACGCGATCCCGGTCCTCGATGCCACCCTTACGGATGCGCGTGGCGGCATACTGTTCCAGTTCTCGGAGCGCCACTGCCGAAGCTTCTCGGTGCGCTTGCAGGATGCGCCGGTCATTCATCGTGACGGCAAGAATGGACACCGATTTGGGCGGAGCACATTGGAAGTCGAAGAAGATGCGCCGATCCCGACGGTGCTCCGGCGTGAGGTGTTCCCCGGTCATTGGGTGCACGTTGTCACACAGCTTGAGGAACACATCGCGCGTCACGGTTTCGCCGGGTGTCAGTCCCAGCCGTTCTGCTCCCTGACCGATCCAGTGACCGGCCTGCGACTCGTTCTGCGCGTAGTAATCGTTTCGCGACAAATGCTCGTCGAAGTAGGTCGTCGCGGCGGCACGGTGCTTCTGTGGTTTGGCCGTGAACATGGCTGCTCAGAGTAGCGAACACCGATAATGCAATTGTTCCCAAACGGGAACGATTGGGTGCGTGTCCTGTGCTGATATGCCGGCGATGCAATGGCATGAATTCATTGAATCGGAGTCTGCCATGAACACCGGTTCAGATTGTGTACTGGCCACACAAAAGAACGAACTTGGCTGGGCTATAACGCCACCGATGTTAACGGGTCTCATGCCGAGCACTGTAGCCGGAAGCGCCGGGCAACCTGTTCGCAAGCGCGAACGAATTGACCGGACCAACTGTGGTAGAGAAAAAGCAGAAATGGGGTATGACACCAACCCCTCCTCGCCCGATACGCGGGCTGCTGGAGGCCAGTGCGCGCGGCTGCTCGCCACCGCGCACCACGGCTGCTCGCATAAATGTCGGATGGCGAGCCAAACGCTATCGGATGCAATGTCGCATCACCGACGGAAAAAACGTGAAAGGAACTGACAATGAGCACACGCGCTGATTACGCGCAGATCGCCACGAAATTGGATTACGCGGCGCTGGAGAAAAAGATGGAACAGTTGTCGCAACGCGCCCCACCGAGGAAACGCAAAACTGCCGCCGACTTGCTGGAGCCGTTGCGCGAGCAATTGCTGACGCTGCATCGCAAAGGCTGGAGCAGCGGCCAACTGGCAGAAGAATTGAAAGCCGCCGGCGTGCCGGTGAGTCCGGCACGCTTGCGCGAGTGCTTGAGCCGCTGGATGACGGGCGGCAACGGCGCCGCCAAGCCGCGCAATCGCCGCCGATCGAAACGCGCGGTGACGAACCATCAGCCGACGATTCCGGCTAACCAGGCCGGACGGGGAAGTGAGAGTCAGACCGGCTTGAAACTGCCGCAGCATTAAACGCAGCCGCGTCGGAATCGTTGCCACTCACTCGTGGATGTAATGCGCGCAGACCCGGCGGGACGGACGCTGCATTCGCGTTCCGCCCGCCGCGTCTGCCGCGCTGTGACGCGGCACCGATCAGGCGCCTCTGTCCGTGGCTGCGCGCTGCGTGGGCTGGTGGCCCCGCGCTGCTCGCCACCGACAGCCGGAGGCAACCAACCATTGCCGGTTAATCGGCCACCGCATGGACGTGAGAAATACCAGAGTGTGTCCGCGTACTGGCCGCTGGAAAGACGCGCCACGCCCACGGAGACGACATTCTGCTGTCCAAGCAGCAGTCTGTCCGCAAACAGTCCGTGGTCGCGGATATTCCCTGTCCGCGAACCGGTCGCGGCCTGGCATTTTCCACGCCATTTCCTCTCACTGACCCGGTTATTCCACTCACTGTCCGCGAGTAATTCTCGCAGCGTTCGCGCAATAGTTTGTGTTGCACCTACACGCCCCCCGCGTACGCCCTCGTGCTATCTCTGATACGAATGATTACATTCGATCAGCCATCGACTGCGCGTGAAGCGGTGCCAGACGATTGTACGGCTCGCTGCGCGCCGTCAAGGTCCTCCTCGCTGCGCTGCGGTCCACCGTTGACTGCGCGCGCTCCGCCACCGGCCTGGCTCCTAAGATTTCACGCGCGGGCAATTCACTTCGGGGAACTGAACCGGGCGAGATTGAAGAACATGTGCAGCAGAAAGGAGAGAATTTTGTGCAAGCATAGCCAAAGGCAGGTGCCGATGGATATTACGGGCAAGGTTAGACTTCTGCGGACTCCGGAATTTCGATTTTCGCCGTGGTATTTTCGCTCACGTGATTCAGAAGAAATCCATGGCGACGAAAACAAACCAGCAAGCGTCCGCGTAACTGCATGAATGGGCTGACGACAATTGGCGACAACAAGGATACGACGGCACCACTGCCGCGTTTGTATTTGCGCCCAGACGAAGCCGCGCGCGTCATTGGTGTCAGCCGTCGCACCCTCTCGGCGTGGCAGTCGGCTCGTGTCATCGGCTTCCGTCGCATCGGTCGCACGGTACTGTTTTCCGTTGCCGACATCCAAGCCGCGATTGACCGATACCGCATCGCAGCCGTCGGCGAACCGAAACCACGCCGCCAGTCAATCGACACCGGCACGTTGACCGTCCCACCTTTGGCTCCGGGTAGTAAGGCCGCCCCGCGCAGACGCCGAATGCAGCGCGTCACACCTGAGCCGGCCACGTCGTAGCCAAACCGCCGGCACTGGTCGGTGCTGCCACGATCCCCAGAGCCGCTACACCGCCTCGCATTGGCCTGCTGAAAGCTGTGCTCACCATCAGGTAGTGGAGGGGCCTCCGGTTCTTGTCACGGCGCTGACGCGCGCAATTGGCAAAATTGGCAAATCGGGGTAGGAACATGACAAACCGTATTTTCAGCAGTTGGCAAAAATTGGCAATCTCACACCCTTTTGACGCCAGTTTCTGCAAATCTTTGCAAAAGTCGAGAAGTAGACTCTACGTAAGCCGGCATTGGAAAATCGCACATTGCTAACGATAGCAAAACAAAGCACAAAGTGACCTGGCCGCTT
>Ga0187874_10002823_pt1 | contig 12741 bp, 16 predicted proteins | sample June2016WEW_16_1_3_FD_132993 | JGI IMG/M metagenome (GOLD analysis project Ga0187874, IMG submission 132993) | Peatland microbial communities from SPRUCE experiment site at the Marcell Experimental Forest, Minnesota, USA - June2016WEW_16_150 | ecosystem: Environmental > Terrestrial > Soil >... | reverse complement strand
TGCGCAAAGTTATTTGAAACATTCTTCGAAAGTGCATGTTCAACGTAGGGCGATGTGAGAGGATAGCTATCTGCGCACGCTTTAGTCTTCAGCTTTTTTCCAGTCGGATTCAAAACTTGTTCTGAGTACGCCTATAAGGTTGCTGTTGTTTGTCCATAAAGAAGGGCTTTCGCCTAATCCGCTTTCTTTGGAAGTAGTAATCAATGCTTCTTTGTCATCAGACATTATGAAGTGATTCAAGGCTTCACGATGAAACTTGACGCTAACCGAAGCGCATCCGATAAGTTTTTTCACTTTGTCGTTGAGCAAACCGTCCGGGCTTTCTCCTTCAAAAATTATTCGAATCTGTGCACCTTTCTTTATTGCATGCTTGTATTCATCTGAAAACTGATACAAAATCGGTAGGATCCTCGCTTTGTCTGCGATCAGTGCAGCTTCGTTTCTCGAGTTTCCAACTAGTTCTGAAGTCTTTGCCAAAATTGCTTTCTTTTCTGCTATCAGAATATAGATGCTTCCTTCTCCAGGAGGCGGCTGCTTCCAATCTTTGAGGGATAACTTCTGGACCCTGCTTCTCATATCCGACAACCGTTCTTCGGATCTATTTTTTTCTTCCATCACTAGCGAATTTAAGGAATCCGAAATAAGAGTGGCCCTGATCTCAGTTGGTTTACCCATCAATCTTTCGATCAAGCCCATTTTTTCGAGTGACGGCAGAACTCTATAGACGTCTTCCCTGCGCACTTTTGAAAACTTTGCTACCTGTCCCACCGTAGTTTTTTCCAACTTAAGTATTGCTAAGTACACCCTTGCCTGATTAAGAGTTAAACCCAGACCGAGTAGAAGATCCGTGTTTTCATCGTTTGACATCCGCGACCGCGACGCATATGTATATTTACCCGCATCTGTATTTAAGATTCTTATGATTTTCTAAAATATATTTAAAAACTGAATCCAGAATATCACCTTAATCCATCCAGCCAAAAGGAAGAAATCTGTGTTGATTAGGCCAAGAGTTTTTGAATTGATGCTGAAGCCATGCCAAATTTGCCGAAGACCACAAATGGCAGGACAACTTACTCTTAATCGGTGAGGTTTAAACTAAATTTGGGAAACCCGTAAACTTGCGGGCTAAATTAAAATTTAATCCCAAACTCAAAGGAAAAAACAAGTGGATGACCCCTCACACAAAACGAAAAAATCTCTAAAACCTAAGCGGTAAATGACCGCAACCACACTAACAAGAAAAAAGCCCTGCAAAGAAATGTGGGAATAAAAAGTATTATTTTATTATTGTGAACGATGTCGAGAAGTGTTATTGCGCAGATTGCCACGAGTTACTCTGGAAAAACAGGGAGATACAGTTTGAGCCACCAGGGAAATTCTTTTTGGTTTTAAGAAGTAGTTCACGACAAAAAGTTAGACATGACACACAAGAATTTTCAAACCACTAACGGCAAAATAAGGTTCTTCTGGAAACTATATGTTTTCTAATCCGAACGCTGGTTCATTGGCTACTGAAGCGAATATTTGTTCGGCGTATTCTTCTTGTTCTTCGTTGCCGGTGACTGCAAGCCAGCATGCCCCCTCTGCGCCGCAGACTCCGCCGGAAGCAATCAACTCAACACATGCGCCAGTTAAAGCAGCCAACGCATCAAGCTCGGTGAACACTTCTCCGGGAACCGGCAGCAAACGGCTTCCGCCAGCACCGGGCGCGTTAAGCTTCTCAGCAAGCGCAAATAAATCGCCGTTCACCCGTTTCTCCAAGCCCACGGGTATGATGAGTTTTACCCGGCGACCGACAACCGCTGGCAAAGCTAAACCTATGGTTCCAGCCTTCGGGTGACCAATCAAAATCGCGGCTTGTTTACGATTTAAATCCAGGGCGTTTGCACCCTTCAAGATGACGTCGCCCTCCCTAAGAGAGTCAACGACATCTTCAATCGACTTGCCTTTTTGCCAAACACCATTAACTATCACAACATCACCCGGGAAAGCGCTCACGTCGGGCAATCGACCCGTTCCAGTCACGGATCTTTTTGAAGGCAAGGTTATGCCCCGGAAAAAATGTTTCCTCGAGAAATCAGCCGCGATCCGGTGCGTTTTTAGTATTTCTTCAGCTACGTACCCGTTGGTTGTTCCAGCGACAATAACAAGTGTCCCGCTTTTGAGCGCTTTTCTTACTGCAGGGTGGTTCGCCAAGGTTTTGGCAATTAAACGTTTTCCCGCCGCTGGAGTAATTACGAATTGCTTCAAAGTATGCACCTTGCTGATTGTTATTTGAAAGGTGCATTATAATAATTTTGTTAACGGAATCTGCAGTTGATCCATAGCTCATCGAAGTTATCTTTTGGCATATGTAATCTGGTTAGTGTTTGTTCAGTAGTAATATTAAAAAAAGGTTAAGCGTTGATTCAAGATTGATTGAATCTTAATAATGCCCAACTTTGCTTATTCTGATGGTGTATCGATTTTGATTGGAAAGAAGTTGCTTGAAGTGTATTCCTTTTATCTGATTGTCGTTTGAGTAAATAACTCCTTGAAGACTGTTTCCGATTCCACCTATCAGGTTAATGCAATCTGTTCCCATATGTTCCAAAGTTGCTTCACACTTAACTTCCATTTTTAAGTCTCCTTGGATTAGTTCATTTCCATTCATTGCAGCTCTCGCTACCTCTTGCAATTTTACTACCAATGGGTAACGTTTGTGGTTCTTGTTCGAAATTGAAAGTGCTGAGTCGTATGCTGGTGGAAAACCATCTACTGAGAATTCGATTGAGTCCAATAGTTTTCACCTCCATAAGAGTTTGATGGTTTAATTTTCGGAGTACTCTTTTTTCCAGATAGTTGAAGAAAGTATTCAAAGAATTCAGTTCTAGTTATGCCCGAATTTCTCAGAATTCTGCTAAGTGTTCCAGTCTCTATTTTTTGGTGCATTGGTACGACAAAAAAATTTTGGATAGGTGAATCCTGCGGGTTAACGTAAAGTGACTTCCTCGGATGTTAATCACTTGGCAGCCAAAGCCATTGCACAGTATTTCGACCAATTTCCTGCCTGATATTTGTGGTAGCTTACGGTCAAATGGGTTGATGTTTTTTTGCATTTTTTTTCCTCCAATAATTTAATTAACGAAATCAGGCAAGATAGCAGTGTCTTGGAAAACGAACAAAACGAGTTAAACAAGTTTAACATTGGGTGATTTAATTGGACTTTGGAGAAAACGTCCACATTATTCCATTAGGGTTTGAAATAGATAGAGCTGTAAAACCATTTGAAAGGTTCAAGGCAAATCGAGTCTATCTTCTCACCACTTTAAGCTCAGATTATCCAAAAGAAATGAACCGCAAACAAGAGTACTACAATAAAGCCGTTGAAAACGCTCTGAAAGAGAAGGGCATAGATGTCTACTTAGAGACGACCATAGATATTTTCGATATTTTGAAAGTAATGAAGAGAGTGGCCGAGCTTGTTAGGCTTGAAAAGAGTAAAGGAAATGATGTCTATGTTAACATGTCTGCTGCAGGTAAACTAACCTCTTTAGGTGCAAGTCTAGCTGGGATGGCTCATAATGCTAAAGTGTATTATGTATCAGCCGATGGATATCCGAGCACAGCTGAAGAAGAGAATCTCCACGGATTAAGTGTTTGCGATAAATTGAACCTTAAACTTATTCAGAATTTCCAAATAAGCTTGCCTGACGTCATGGGCAGAATAGTATTAGTCAATCTATGTTTGAAGGGCAAACATATGCGAACCGATGAGATTGTTAAGCTTCTCGTCTCGAAGAAGATAGAGCTCTTTGAGGATGAAGGCAAGATTGAGCAAGGAAAAAGGCGAAAGGCTCAACAAAAGAATCTTGTAAACCTTAACAAAGCCGTCTTGAGCAAACTCGAGAAAAATGGTTACATTACAAGAGAAAAGCTTGGTCGGCTAAACTACATCGACGTAACCGAATCAGGCAGATACATCGCTCATATACTAGGACTTAAAGAATGATGAAACAAAAACTTGCCTTAGAGTTTTTGCCTTAGAATTTTTCGTTCTTTGAAATCTTGGACTGCCTTAACTTCACAAAATTTTAGATACAGTCTGCCTCTCATCTTATAGTTTATCAATTCTTTAAATCCTTATAGTTAGAGTTTGGTATGCTTTTCTTTTTGCAGAATAATATTCCTGCTGTTGATGCTATGAAAACCATTGCAGCGGCAATAAAAGTAGGAAACTCTGGTGTTGGCGAAGGTTTCGTGGGCGTTGGAGAGATTATTGGAATCTGCTTACCTCTTGACCAAACTTTTGGGAGATGAGCACCTAAACGTTCCAGACCCGCTTAAAGATGATTGCATTCGCGTGTATTACAAGAAAAAGAAGTCTGGGACTTACGATGAGAAGGATTATTTCGCTTGGGAACGCAAGTTCATGAATAAGATGGTTGACTGTAAGTATGTTTACAGGAATCAAGGCAAACTCATAATGGACTTGGACTTCTACCAGTTTGCTGAACTTATTGATATAAAACCAAAAGCAGGAAGCGAGTTTATCCACAGTATGAGTGAACCGTTTAGCGAGGAAGATATTGAAGACCGAGTCATGCATAATTGGCTTGACCACTTTAAAATGCACTTCCATCAAGTTCATGCATCAGGGCATATGAGCAAGGAACAATTGGTCGAAGTGGTCAATGAAATTCAACCCAAGAAGGCTTTTCCAGTCCATACAGAGAATCAACGATTGTTCAAAACATTCTGCAGCCAAATGCAGGAGATTGAACAAGGAAAAGAGTATGGGTTAACTTGAACGACACATTTGATATTACTTGTGCTTTTCGCTGCTTCTTAGTCAAGTCTACAAAAAAAGAAAAAAGAACAAGTTAAGTTATGAAATCAGCACTTGTAATTTTCAATTCTCTTTTGACGTGATCTAAGATAGCTTGTTGTCGTTTTGCAAGGAATGTTGTGAATGAGCCGTAATCTAGCAGCTTTCGGTCGATGAATGCTTCCGAAAGGATTGAATCATCAACATTGGCGAAGTACGTTGCTGGGTCCTTCGCACGCTTATCATTTTGATTCAGGTTTTTTGCCAATATCCAGAAATTAGCAAAATTGTTTATTGTCATCTCATCATATCCCATGCCTCGTAAGACTGATGCTGGAAAAATGTGGTCAATCTGAGGAGTATTCTTATCATAATGCACTTTCGCGCCTGAACGTCTTTGAACTAAGTGCAAGGTGAGTAATGGATTATTCTGAAGAAGCGCCGGACCATAATCTGTAATATTCTCCCAATATTTGACCCACGAAATTGCTAGTTTCAGTGGAAATCTCGTGTCGTTTCTTTCAATAGTAGGTTTCAGTGCATTGCGTATGATTCCTCCAAGTCTGCTGTCCGCGTACCTGGAGAACGGCGACGTAAAACCAAAAATGTAGACGGCTTTACGGACATTTTCAACTTCGTTTATAGGTACTTGGTGGCTTTTCGCATGGAACAAGTAATAGACTATTGGGACAAGATTATAGTATCCTCCAAGAAGTCTGCTGCTCAAGATCCAACAGTCGTCTTGCACAAAATCAAAAGTAGAGGATATCGCATCACAACATTTATTGAAATTTCCCCTAATGGCTTGAACATTAGATTTTTTTCTCAATAAGTCAACGTCAAACTTTGTACCCAAATCGGAAACAGCAAATAAGCACCGAATCACAAAGTCTGAATCTAACTCAAAATTGTTGCCCTTATTTATGTTGTCCACGAAGTCTGGCAAAGATCTCGCTGATTCCTTCCAAGTCAATTTCAGCATAGAAAATATCAGGTCGGACCTAGTTAATGGAGTCCCTTCTCGATTAATTCTCACGAATGCTTCCAATACATCAGATTCTGATTTTCGGTCAGGGCTATCTTTAGGTTTGTTTTCATCCAGTATTGTCGCTGTTAAAATTTGAGGCTCTGAAGCAAATGTATTGCGCAGGAGGTTAAAATTCAGATTTAGTCTCAACTGGTCTTCTTCTGTTAGGCCAAGTTTCTTGCCGAGTTCAATTTGTAATTGTTGGGTTTCTCTGGCTCCCATTGTAAGCAAATCTTTAGTTTTGTAATAATAAGAAGGTTCATACTTGTCGCCTTCTCTGACCTCCTTCTCCTGAGAACTAGATACAAAAAAGTCGTTCAATTGTTTCGCTTGTTCTGCAGCTAAAAAGCTAAAAACATATTTGTCCTCCCGGAAATCTTCAGTCTCTCGACCACTCAGAACGTCAAAATAGCAATCTTTACCCTCATGCGTCCCGTACAAAGCAACATACAATGATTGAAGTCGTTGTTGACCATCTAAGACCAAATTTAGTCTTTTTTGTTTTTCATTATCGTGAAAAACAAATCTTGAATCTGACAAATAATCTAAAGCGAAATCTCTGTATTGAACATCATTGTATGTTTCCCACAGAAAGACAATGCCTATGGGATATCCTCTCATTACCGAATCAAGTAACTTTTCAATTTTATTTTCAGGCCACACGAAATCTCGTTGAATTGCAGGAAGTACTATTTCGCCATTTTTTATACGCTCAAGAAGATTTATGATAGTTGTCATACTCTCCAAATCAACCTGAAATTCTATCAGCTTTTCGTATATATAAAAGTTCAAATTGCTTGTTTGTTTGTTTTCCAAAAGCCATCTCCTGAAAGTGTCGCTCTCACAAGCGAAGCGGTTTTTGGGAGGGTTTTGGTGGGACATTACGTAGGAACTACGATGCGAGTGTTCTAAAATGGAATTGCTCTGTCTTTGCTTACATCATTTCAATTGTTATCCTTAGTGAATTTGACAAAAATACAAAATTTTTTAATCTACGATAACTCGATAATGCAGTTATGGCTTATTTAAAAGCTCCAATAGTGCCATTAAATATTGTTTTTTGACCTGCTTTTAAGAAAAAGAGGGAAATTAACATTACAAAGGCGGTCGTTCAGCATCGGTTCCCATCGAACCCGCCTTTCTAATTGCGAATTTCTGTAGCCTCATTTATCCATCCTCTTTTCTTATTTTTTAAGAGCCATATTTTTTCGAGCGGTCGCTGATTAAGCTGTAGCTTTTATTGGTGAAAGAAGGGGTGGTCGAATATGTTGCCTTTTTTCTTTAGTTCTTGGTGTTGAAGGAAGAATGCGCCTACTCCTTGAGGCGGAGTGCGCTGTAATTGCCATGCAGCTAATGCTAAAGCTGTAACGCAGTCGTCATGGTAGCGCTCTGGCGCTCCATACTGCAGGTTTCCGCTTGGCGTTGTCTTGTACCCGTAGAGTTTGAGTTCGTTGATTAGCTCGGGAATCGGCGGTATTTTCTTTGTTTTTAGCTCTTCCGACCCGACCCATACCCGAGGGTTCAAATGAGGGCTTAAATCCCTCGCCGCCCGCCACATTTTGCAAGTTAGAGATTTTTAGAAAACTCGGCCGGTTCTACTCTTGTTATTCCCTTGATTTTATCGTATATGTGTTCCGTGCTTAGGATTGTTTTGTCTCTGGGTATTGCAGTCGCCACATGGTAGGCATCGAAGGGTGAGGTATTGTATTCGTTAATCAACAGTGAAGCAGTAAGACATACCTCGGGGGTTATTGGAATCCACTCTACGTTATGCAAATGCGATAGGACGTTCACGGCTTTGGCAAGTTCACTGTGCAATTGTCTGTTGTAAAACCAAAATATGATTTCTTGAAGGACCGCTGTCGAGGCGTAGACGCCTTTGAGTTCCCCTGAATCTATCTTCTCAAGGATTCTCTCGGCAACGGGTTTTAATCGGTCCTCTTTTTTGATAATTGCCAGCAAGAGATCCGATGCGATTAGGATTTTAGTCACCTTTTAGTTTGCTATCTGCAAGCCTTTGCGCTGTCTGCAGTGCCTCTGCACGCATTTCGGAAACGGATTCTTTAACGTCTATTTTTAGATTTTTCAAATCTTTAAGGGGCTGTTTTGATACTGGCACGATAGCTATATGGTCGCCTAAGTCAACGTAGATTATGCTGTCTCCCTCATCAATTTTATATTTTTTTCTGATTGCACTGGGGATCGTTGTTTGGCATTGTCGGGTGACTTTAACTTCATAAGCCACTATATTCACCTACTATATTATAGTTCAAATTACTATAAAACATTTGCTAATACTACTCTTTTGTAATCATTATTATAACACCGCGCACCAGTCTCACAAGACCGGGCCGAGGTTCAAAGGCTTGGAAAGTGTTGAATTTGTCACCTAAAACAAAGCTTTCTGCAGAACAATGAAACATAGAACTCAGCGGAAACACCCTCGAACCCCGGTTTAAAATACAAAAATAACTCCATTGGAGTAAGTCGAAAAATGTCAGATGTATGCTTCGTCATGATGTGCATACTTTATTATTTGAACAGTTGGTGGGCTTTCTATTACTCTGTATATGAGCACAAAAGATCCAATGTGCACTCTGCGGAGACCTTCCAAGGGATGTTTTAGGGGTTTGAATTGGTATGGATCGGAACGGATTTGGTTGATTTTCTTATTTACGGCCTCTAATTGCATTCTGTCTTTCTTAAGGAGCTTCCGAAAAGTCTTAGAAACCTCTTCCTCGATTTCAAGGCTGTACAAGCTATCACTTTAGCCCATACTCTTCCGCGAAATCCTTGACTTTGATGAATTTGCCTTTCTTCACAGTTTCCTCTATTCCCTTAACAAATTCGGGTCTAAGCTCAGGTTCAAGCTCACACTCTTCGTATCGCTTAATAATTATGCTTAAAGCTTGATTTTTATCCTTCAGCCCATACTTTGCTTTGACTATATTGATAACTCGGTTTTCTCTTTCATCCAAATTTATAACATTTTTTACCATGAAGCCATCACCTGTTAATTACGCGCAAATACAGCGTATAATGCAAAGTAACACTAAAATATTTTAAGGTATTGTTGACATGAAAAATTTGGCCAACGAAAAATACCTTGCACAGGTGAGTTCAGGACATAACAGCAATTCAATCCACTGTCTAAAGCGCAGGGAATTCTTCACCAGGCCTACCTGAAGAATTTCTTTGCCACAGATAGCTATTTAGGTAAGAATGTAAGATGATAATTGGAGCAACGAATGACTCAAAGTGAAAAGGCAGAACTTACGATTCTCAGCGAAAAAGGTCAAGTTGTCATACCTGCAAAAATAAGATTACGGATGGGTCTCAAACCTAAAACTAAATTCTTAGTATATGAATGCGACGACGCGGTGATACTGAAGAAATTTGAAGAGCCGGACTTCTCGAAAGAGATTGAAGCCATGTACAAAAGAGTCGATGAAAGAATAGCAAAATACGGCGAGTTAACGCAAGATGACATAGAAGAGGAAATACAAAAATACAGAAAAGAGAAGGCTGCAAGAGCTAAAAAGGCATAGGAATCGGGAATTACTTGATTGTCGTAGTTTTCGACATTAATGTGCTGGTTTCCAGTTTGATAGTCGTAGGAAGCCTCAGGAACTTTGGCGCAGGGCAAAAAACAATGAGTTTACTCTCGAATTATCGGAAGAAATGTCTTCAGAGTTCGTTAATGTTGTGAGCCGTAAAAAGTTTGAAAAATATGTGACAGAAATTGATGTTAAGTTGTTCTTAGCTGACTTGAGTCGAATAGGCAAATTTACGCAAGTAAAGTCCAAGTTTAGGGTTATAGCGGAAGACCCTGACGATGACATTATTATACGAGCTGCTTATGATGGCAAAGCTGACTACATTGTTTCAGGCGACAGGCACCTGCTTTCGTTGAAAGAATTCAAAGGGATAAAAATCCTAACAGTTGAGGAAATGCTAAATGTTCTGAATAGTTAGAGTTATTCATCAAAATTGATTGCTGGTTGACATTAACTTCCACAAATCACTTAACAATATCTTCTGATAGCTGGATATTGAAGAAAACTAATCAAAATCTCGTTAAACTCAGAAAACTATGGTCTGTCGCCCATCGGGCTCCCCAGCCGTAGTTCGCTGGCAGAACCAGGACTAAATCGGCTTTGATGGATCCCAAAGTTATAAGTGAATGGCACTCACGTCCCACTTTCCCTTCCAATTTTATTCTCGCGAGCCAAGATGGTCTAGGAAAAGTACAATAGTTGCCTCGTCAGTGGAAGATTAAAGAGTTTCTGCGAATTTGTTGGTGAGTTAAGTGCATGAATTACATGCTTTGGTAAACATTTTTGTCGAGTCGTCGCAAATGGATGAGGTGATTGAATCTCTTTCTCAGATAGACGTAGTAGAGGAACTTTACGAGGTAACAGGCGAATTTGACGTCGTTGCGATTGTGTCGGCCTCGGATATTGAGGCATTAAGCGATGTCCTGAAAAAAAGAATAATGAAGATCAAGGGCATTAAGAGCACAGTAACTTCAGTCATATTGAGCGCTCAAAAAGGACCGGTATGCGCCATTTGACATTGCGCAGGCCCGAATCTGATTATTTTTCCACTGTCTTCATTTCATGAGGCTGGCCGATTATGGATAGGTGGGCAAAGGATGAATCTTTGGTGGCTCCGTGCTAATGCTCCTCTCCCGGAGAAACAAAAACTATCATTCCAGGCGTAATTGTGTGCTCTTGATTCTTGGTGGTTACGATTCCTTTGCCTTCCGTGACAATGTGAGCCAATAGAGTTATATTGACTGCGTGACCATCTCACGGTATAGGAGAATTTTAAATGACTACTGATAGGAACAAAGCCATCGTCCGCAGATTCATCACAGAGGTGTTGGGCGGTGGCAATATCGACCTTATCGACGAATTGCTTGCGCCAAATTATGTGAATCCGAGTATGGGCGTCACCAATCGCACTGGTTTCAAGGCTATGATTTCCGGTCTGAAGGCCGCTGCGCCGACCCGCGATTTTGAAATCGCGGATATAGTAGCCGAAGGCGATGCGGTCGTATTTCGGGGCAACATGAACATCACCCTCGCCAGCGGAAAAAAGGCCTCTGCACGAGTCATCACCTATTACCGTCTCGCTGACGAAAAAATCGTGGAAGACGAACCGATAAGTACGCCGCCTCTGACCGAATTGCTAGGCAGCATGATGCCGCCAAAGTCAGGCACCTGAGCAGCAACTTCACGGCTCAGGCTTCTTCGCGCGCCAGTGCGTTGCTTATTTTGCTAATCTTGCGAGTAAGATTAGAAATTGGAGTTTTTTCCATCCATCTTATTACCCCGTTGTGCTTGCTTAAATGTAGCGAATAAAAGGTTTGCCAACTGGCTCCAAACATGAATTCAAAAGTATAAGCTAATATTGGCTTAGTTAGATTAAGAGTTCAGAGAAAGAAAATGAACAAGAAGAACATTATTTCGATTTTCATAATAATTATTGCAATAATATTGCTTCTCGTAGTCATTGAATTGGTTTTGCATCCTCATCCCTTCGCTTTTAGTCCAACGTTGCCAGCCGGCACCTACCAAGGCACGTTGAGTTCTGTATCACCGCCACAGCTTGCGCAGCCTGGAACAAACACATCCGTTCCTTTGGTTTGGGGAATAACAATAAGCAACGATGTGTACTCAGGTCTGAGTTTGCCCAACGGAACAATAATTTACATTGTTTCATCAACAAATATAACATCCTCCTCAAATTTCATCACAGATCTGTCTTCATCAGTATCAGAGGGATTGAGTGCTCCAACCTTTGCAAACGGACCAGAAGTAGTCTCCTTTTCAGGAACCATATTCACCTTCAGAGACTATGACAACCACTTATGCTATGGTTTGGATAATGCAAAACTAATGCCGCCAGTAGCACAACCAGCGTAACAAAACATGTCAACAGGCGCCTACACCTGACACCAAATTGGCACGCGCTAAGTGGCATCCCGCAGCGCAAGGATAGCATAGCAAAACATAAAAGATGATGCCGTCATATTTTTTTGGGGGAAAAAAGATTGGCAGCAAATAAGGCTTTTGCAGGGGCAGAACTTTTTTTGGGTATCTTGGTGGTACTTGTTTCGTTGCTTTGGTGCTATGTCATCCCTAAGGAGAGCATTACCTACCTATACTGGACAGTTATCGGACTTGGTGTGATAATTGCAATTGTAGCAGCAGCGGCGTTGGCGCAAAAATCTAAACATTAATAGTAAAAATTTCTCTTTTTTTCTTTTCTCGGGGCACCCTTTAATCGTAGGAGCAGATATCGCCTAACGTTTCTTGACAGCCTCTTTTACGGCTTCATATTTGCGAGAAGCCGCAATGTCGCAGTTAGTCGGTTCACACACATGGTAGCTGACATCATAAGCTCTGCAATGATCGTGCCACTCTTTTCACTGTAGTAAACCCAAGATAACAACCCAATTGACGACACCTCTAATGCTTATTCCTTTTGGATTCAGTAACGGGCAGTCCTGCTTAGACCTGTAGGAAATTGTTGACTAAAAGAGTGGCTTTAACCCGTTCAAGTTCGGCTCAGCTCAGTTTTACACAGTGCCAAATACCCTTTCACGCTGTCGATTTAACTCTTGTTTGCTTGGAACATCCATCGGACACCAAATTTATCGTTCAGCGCCCCGTAGATGCCAAAAAACATCTCTTTAAGAGGGTCAGTTACATCGGCTCCATCTGAAAGTTTGCCAAAGAATTCTCTGAGTTCCTTTGGAGTTCCGCCGCTAAGGTAAAGACACACCGTATTGCCCTGTATCGGTGTTCGGTCCGGTCGCAGCCAATCTGAGGCTGAAATTTCGACAACCTTGCTTTTGAGATGTGCATTGAGTACTTTTTGATGCGTTGCAAGCGAC
>Ga0187874_10002818_pt1 | contig 12766 bp, 13 predicted proteins | sample June2016WEW_16_1_3_FD_132993 | JGI IMG/M metagenome (GOLD analysis project Ga0187874, IMG submission 132993) | Peatland microbial communities from SPRUCE experiment site at the Marcell Experimental Forest, Minnesota, USA - June2016WEW_16_150 | ecosystem: Environmental > Terrestrial > Soil >... | reverse complement strand
TTCGGCGGCGCGCGCATGTGGGGCTTCGTGATCATCTGGGCCGCGTTGGCCTTGTTTTCTGCCGAGTGGCTGCTGCGCAGCTGGTGGATCGAGCCGCAAGCGGCGGCGACATCACATGCCCCCGCAACCGACTGAACGTCGGCCGCGCTCGATGTGCCGGTGCGGTGCCGAAGTGGCTGCCTTGAAGTGGACATACGCAGTCTCCGGTACGCTAGCTCGGTGATACGTCAGGTAATCGCGTCAAAAGGAGCGACAGGCCGCGGTCAGTGGGACGAATTTGGCAAGAACAAGCGGCCTCCAAAACGAAGCGAAGGTGCAATCCACAAGGTTATCGAGCGACTCGACTTTGGTTTTGCCGCTTTCGCCAAATTGCCATACCAAGAATCGCGGTCACAAGAAGAGCTATTACTTCTCCTCGACGATCCCTCCGGAAATGGCCCCGGCCTGTCGCGCCACTGCCACAAGTGCTGCAAACACCTAGAGATTCTGTTAGCGTGCCACAGTGCCCGATAGGTGATTGACGACACCAATTCGAATGAAACACGTGTTAAGAACGCTAGGCCTTTGGCTGTTACTGATTACGGCACAGCAAGGCGCGGTCGTTCACGAACTCAGCCATGTCTTTGGCGCCGACGGTGTCAGCTCACAAGTCGAGGCTGGCGGTGTCGCGGACCGTAGCTGCTCACTATGCCCCGCGTTTGCGCAAGTAGTCACCCCGGCTTTTACTCATTCGTTTCATATTCCTCTGCTCGTTCGCTTCGCCCTGGAACTCATTTCAGAGCCGCGATATCTGGCGATCGACGCCGCAGTCCCTCGACCGCGTAGCCGCGGACCTCCCTCTCTAAGCTGAATCTTTGCCTCGCGAATTGAACTGCCCGAGCAATCGGCAGCGGTTCGCATTCATTCAGCTATTGCGGAGTAATTCAGATGTCTAAATTATCGATTTCACCTGCAGCGTCTTGCGCTGCTGCGGTGCTCGTTTTCATCGCGATAAGTCCTGCCGTATTCGCCGACACGGCCGATTCAACGGCAGCAAGCACTACTGATGCATCAGCTTCATCAAACGCCGCGGCTCCGGTCCAAATCAAGGAGATTCAGGTCGTTGCAGAGCGCTTGAACGAAGCGCGCAGTACCATTGAGACCCAGACCGGTGCGTCGACTTATACGATCGATAGCCAAGCGATTGCCGCGATGCCCGGCGGTGAGAACGCGCAGCTCAATCAGGTCCTTCTACAGGCCCCGGACGTAGTCCAGGACTCCTTCGGACAGATCCATGTTCGTGCCGACCACAACGACCTGCAATACCGATTGAACGGCATCATCCTGCCCGAGGGCATCAGCGTCTTCAGTCAGACCTTGAGTCCATGGCTGATTTCTTCCTTGAAATTGATCACAGGTGCGCTGCCGGCGGAGTACGGCCTGCGAACCGCAGGGATCATCGACTTGAGCACCAACAGCGGGCTACTCCAGCCCGGCGGTGAGGTGTCGGTTTACGGCGGTAGCCATTCGACCGCTCAGACTTCTGCGGAATACGGGGGCAGCGACGGCAAATACACCTACTATGTAACCGCCGACTACAAACAGGACAATCTCGGTATCGAATCGCCCGACGGCAGTACCAATCCACTTCATGATCACACGACTCAAATTCACGGCTTCGGCTATTTCGAGGACATTATCGATTCCAACGACCGCCTGTCGCTGATATTGGGCGCTTCGGACGATGAGTTCCAAATTCCGAATCAGGCAGGTCTGCAGCCCTCACTGGGCCTCGGCGTTCTCGGTCAAACCGAGTTTCTGAGCAACACCCTCAACGAAACGCAGCATGAGCTCGCGGAGTACGCGGTCGCCAGCTGGCAGCGCTCCGAGGGCGCGCTCAACTGGCAAACCTCGCTTTCCGCTCGCTATACCAGTTTGCATTTCGCGCCGGACTGGACCGGAGATCTGCTCTATAATGGTATCGCCCAGGACGCGTTCAAGGATGACACCGCCATCGGGTGGCAAACAGATGCGGCCTACAAGCTCAGCGATGCGCATACGGTGCGCACCGGGTTCTATTTTCAGCACGATAGCTCCGCGAGCGATACGAGCTCGCAGGTGCTGCCCATCAATGTAGCCGGCGTGCAGACTAGCGATGTGCCCCTCAGTGTCATCGACAATGGCACTCAGGTGCAGCAAATTGAGAGTGTCTATTTGCAGGACGAGTGGCAGGCACTCGCGCCGCTCACGATCAATTACGGCCTACGCTTCGATCATTACAGCGCGTATTCCAGCGGCAGCCAGCTCAGCCCGCGCCTGAATGCTGTGTGGGAACTCGCACCCGGTACGACGTTGCATGGCGGCTACTCGCGATATTTCACCCCGCCGCCGTTCGAGCTGATCGGCTCTGAGACCTTCACGGAATTCGCCGGTACGAGCGCCGTACCGCCGGGCGCGGTTACGAAGGACACCGCGCCGATAGCCGAACGCGCCAATTACTATGACCTCGGCCTGCAACAGCAGCTATTCGACAAGACCCTTACACTCGGCGTCGACAGCTTTTACGAGCAGTCGCAACACTTGATCGACGAGGGACAGTTCGGCGCGCCGATCATTCTCACGCCATTCAATTACCGTTATGGCCTAATCGGAGGTGTGGAGTTCACCGCCAACTACTCAATCAGAAACTTTGCTGCCTACTTCAACTCCGCCGTGCAGGCCGCTCACGGCAAGGGCGTGGAGTCGGCGCAGTTCAACTTTGCCCAGCAGCAACTTGACTACATTGCCAGCAATTACATCCACCTCGATCACGAGGGACGACTGTCCGCTTCGAGCGGTGTCTCCTATTTGTGGTGGGGAACTCGCTTCAGTGTCGATGCGCTAATGGGTACCGGCCTGCGGCAAGATCTCACGCTTCCCGACGGCTACATCATCCCGAATGGGGATCACACGCCGAGCTACACGCAGATCAATGTTGGCTTGAGTCATGGCTTTCAAATCGCCGGCTCCGGTCCGCTGACGGTGCGCTTCGATGTCATCAACGTGGCCGACAAGGTCTATCAAATTCGGAGCGGATCGGGCGTCGGTGTTTTTGCGCCGCAGTACGGACCGCGACGTGGGTTCTTCGGCGGACTGGCGTGGAAGTTCTGATATTTTTTGGGAGGCCGCAATGACAAACGTTGAAACCTCCGCGTCCATGGGTCACGAGCACATTTTTTTGGGCGCGGGTCATGAGAAGAACGAGCGTAAGACCTGGGCGGTCATCGTGCTCTGCGGCGTGATGATGGTCGTGGAAATCGTCGGTGGCAGCCTGTTCGGGTCCCTGGCTCTCGTCGCCGATGGCTTGCATATGTCAACCCATGCGAGCGCCATGTTGATCGCCGCGCTCGCGTACTCCTATGCGCGAAAGCACGCCAAGGACCGGCGCTTCGTGTTCGGCACCGGCAAGTTGGGGGACTTGGCCGGATTTACGAGTGCTGTCATTCTCGCGATGATTGCGTTGCTGATCGGATATGAGGCGATCATGCGCGTCATGTCGCCGGTACCGATCCATTTTACCGAGGCCATTCCGATCGCGGTGCTCGGTTTGCTGGTCAATATCGCGAGCGCCTGGCTACTCGGTGGCGGGGATCATCATCATGGGCACAGTCACAGTCACGATGCGCACGCGGGAGCCGGTCACGACGAGGAGTCGAAGTCGATCGAGACGCCGGACGGGCTGTTTGCGTTATCGATCTTTGAAGACGGCGTGCCGCCAGTTTTTCGCTTGCAATCTATGGGCCGGGATCGGGAGCTGCCGGCCGAGTGTGTGACGGTGACGACGATCCGGCCGGGTGGTGCGCGACAAACATTTCGATTTTCAAGGAAGGCGGGGTACCTCGAGTCAACCGATTCGATCCCCGAGCCTCATGCGTTCAAGGCATTGCTCACACTGCCGAGCGGCGCGCACGACGTCGAATACGCCGAGCACGGCCACGAGGATTTCGGGCACGGCGTGGACGCGCGAGATCACAACATTCGCGCAGCCTACATCCATGTCATGGCGGATGCTGCCGTTTCCGTGCTCGCGATCATCGGACTGAGCCTAGCCAGAATCTTCGGCTGGCTGTGGATGGATCCGCTCGCCGGTATTTTGGGAGCCTTCGTCATCGCCAACTGGTCGTATGGTCTGGTGCGCGATACGGGAGCCATACTGCTCGACATGAACCCGAGTGACACGATGGCGGGCAAAGTGCGCGCGACCGTTGATGCCGCGGGCGACCGGCTCATTGATTTGCATATCTGGCGTCTTGGGCCCGGACACTTCGGCGCGATCGTTTCCGTGGTCGGCGATGGGTTGCAACGGGGGCCGGATTTTTATCATGCGGCGTTGAGGCGAATCAAAGGCCTGTCGCATATCACGGTTGAAGTGCACACCGCCCGGGAGACAGTGTGAGAAAAAGATACGCTGGATTCCATGCTCGCTCCTGTGCCGATTTATGCTGCTGCTGACCATTGCCGTTGCGGCATTTTGCGCAACGTTTGCCGGCGGTCTGTTTGCGCTCAGGCTGCAGGACAAACTGCACCTGGTGCTTGGCTTCAGCGCAGGAGCGGTCATCGCCGTTGCGTTTTTCGACCTGCTGCCGGAAGCGATTGCCCTGGGTACGCCGCGGTACCGCGTCGTGAGTCTGCTGGGGTGCAGTGCCCTGGGTTTCTTTGGCTACCTGGTGCTCGATCGAATCCAATGGCTGCGCACAAAGTTGGGCGCGGGTGCCGGCAGCCTGTCGGCCCACAGCTTTTTCGACGGCGTCGCCATTGGGCTTGCGTTCCAGGCCTCTCGTCCGGCCGGCATGGTCGTGACCATTGCCGTGCTGATTCATGATTTTTCTGATGGGATCAACACGTCGAGCGTGGTCCTGAAGAATCAACGCGATCGTAGCCAGGCCATGCGCTGGCTATGGGCCGACGCCTTGGCGCCGGGGTTTGGCATTGCTTCGACCTGGTTCTTTGCCGTGTCGCCGAGCGAACTCGGCTTGGTGCTGGCGCTGTTCTCGGGCTTCTTCCTGTACATTGGGGCGAGCGATCTAATACCGGAGAGTTTTCATGCCCACCCGAAATTCCTGACCACATTCATGACGCTGGCCGGCGCAGCCGTCCTGTACCTGGCGATCGTATTGGCCAGTCGTTGACAGGTCGGACCCCCACGAGCGTATCGGCGATCCCAGCCAATAATGATAAGAATTGTGGTTATGCTTCAGGTGATCGAATTGCCCCCTGGATTCTCGATGGGCAAGCGGGCAATGGCGAGAGGTAGGAACGAACCCGGACTACGGGCAGGTGTGGGGTTCTCACGGCAACTCGGACGATCGAGTCCGGCTCAGGGCCAGCCCGTTCCCTATTCAATATGGCTAGCTTTCTTGCTCTATACACTAAATTCGCTCGCGCATGTGTTTGAGTTTCGCGGATTTTTAAGGGCGGATTCAATCGCTGAGCGCAACACCATCTGATCTAGCATGGCAAAAGAAGGTGGTGCTCATGCTAAAAGAAGGACGTCCCGGCCTCACTGAGGAGCAGAAGGCCGACATGTGGCGCAGATGGAAGGCCGGATATTCCATTCGCGAGATTTGCCAAGCGTTGAACCGTAACTCCTCGCCGGTGTATCAGCAGCTGGCGATACGCGGAGGCATCGCTCCGCCCGGTCGCATCCGGGCAGTTGTGCTGAAGATGGCGGAGCGAGAGGAGATCTCCCGCGGTTTGGGCTCAGGCGAGTCGGTTCGCTCGATTGCCAGACGCTTAGCTCGCGCGCCCTCGACGGTGAGCCGGGAGGTCGCCCGGCACGGCGGCCGCGCACGCTATCGGGCCAGTCACGCTGACTATGAGGCCTCATTGTCGGCCCTTCGGCCCAAGCCCTGCCGGCTTGCTCTGAACGACAGGCTGCGCAACATCGTGACGAGTAAACTGGCCCTCGAGTGGTCGCACGAGCAGGTCTCGGGATGGCTGAAGATCCGATACCCCGGCGATGAGAGCATGCAGATATCGCATGAAACGATCTACAAGAGCCTGTTCATTCAGGCTCGCGGGGTGCTGAAAAAAGAGCTCATCAAGCATTTGCGTACTGGGAGACGCTTCCGCTATGCGCGCAAGAGTGCCAGCGAGGATCTGCGCGGCAAGATCCCCGAGGCGATCTCGATGCGAGAGCGTCCCGCCGAGGCCGAAGACAGAGCCATTCCTGGTCACTGGGAGGGGGATTTGCTGTGCGGTACGAAGAGCAGCCAGATCATCACGCTGGTAGAGCGTCACTCGCGCTAGACCGCCTTGATCAAAGTCGCCGACCACAAGACCGAGAACGTTCTGACCGCTCTGACGCGCCATGTACATAGCCTGCCCAAGTCGTTGCGCCGATCCCTGACCTGGGATCACGGCAAGGACATGTCCCAGCACGCGAGCTTCTCGGTGGCCACGGACGTGAAGGTGTACTTCTGTGACTCCAGCAGTCCCTGGCAGCGCGGTACCAACGAGAACACTAACGGGTTGCTACGCCAGTACTTCCCCAAAGGAGCGGATCTATCGGGTTTCACGCAATCGCAACTGGCACGCGGCCCTTCCCGCTGATCAAGCGGCCACGGTCAACGACGGGTAAAACACGCAGAGTCGGGCGGAACGTCCGGTATCAGGAAACGCATCAGCCCGTTACCGGCCAACAGCACGAGTTCACCATCCAAAAGTGATTGCCCGATTGAGGGCACTCAAATTGTGATTCGGCGGTCATTTCGGTATGTTGAAGGAACGGCGCGCAGGTCAATCACAGAAGGTTTACGCCAGCATGCAAATTACTGATCGCTATTTGGAGTTGCTCAAGAACGCTCTCCTTAACGAGATATACCTAGAAAATGATGTTCGTTGGCTTTACGTGTTTGGAAATCTACATACCGGCCAGCCGATCAATTTGGAGATATTTCGAGATGTGCGTACTCAAATTCCACGTTTGTTTGACAGGGTAAAGACCGCAAGGCAAGAGGGCAAGATTTGGTGGAACATCCCCATGAAGAACGCTGATGGTACCGATGGGGAAATTAATTTGCGCGACGTCTGCGAGTTCTCACATACGATGATCGGGCGCAAGCGTCTGGACAACATTGCAAATTGTTTAGCAATGATAAAAAGAGACAACGTAGCGGGTGATGTTGCAGAAACCGGAGTATGGCGAGGTGGAGCGGCTATTTTTATGAAGGGTTGTCTTACCGCTTGGAGCATGGAGAATCGAAACGTTTGGGTAGCCGACAGTTTTGAAGGATTGCCGATCCCTTCGCGACCAGAAGACGCGGGCTACGATTTTAGCGCGACAAAGGTACCAATCCTAGCTGTCAGCTTGGAGGAGGTTCAGGAAAACTTTCGTCGTTACGATCTTTTGGACGACAAAGTGAAGTTCCTTAGAGGGTGGTTTCGCGACACTTTGCACGTCGCACCGATTAAGGAACTATCCCTTCTGCGTTTGGATGGGGATCTCTACGAATCTACGATGGACGCGCTAAATGCCTTGTATGACAAAGTCTTGCCTGGTGGGTTCATCATAGTTGACGACTTTAACGATTTTGAACCGTGCCGCCGAGCAGTGCTGGAATTCCGTGTACAACATGGGATCAAGGATCCAATTGAGGTGATCGATTGGACAGGAGTATATTGGCGCAAATCTGGGTAAGAGAAATGGCGGTGGCATAGAAGGACTCCAAAGATGGTCCATCCCTAACTCACATCCCGACTCTACCCGGCCAGTTAGGAGTTCTGTTTCGCCTGCCGAGAAGAATCCGGCCGTAGCATTGAGCGGAAAACTGCCCGCGGAAATAATCTGTGGCGCACTTACTTCCCGTACTCAACCGGCAGGATGCCGCGAGCCACGGCCTTGATCAGGGCCTGATGGTCAGCTTCAGTTTGGTCCGCATACGCACGGGCGAAGCGGCAGAGGGATTTCTCCAGCTGGTCTGATCCGCCTACGTATCCTGCGATCATGGAGGCTCCGCTCGTGCGTGCATGCCCCTTGCCGAGCAGGCGGCCGACAATCCCAGCGTAATCGGTCAGTGCTGCCGCCTTGATTGCATCCAATGGGATGGTGCCCTTCATGTTACGAAACTGCCGGACGTAGTACTGCAGACCATCTACGGTGGCCCATCCCAGTAACGGATCGCTGACCGTCTGCAAGGCCTGCTGGTACTCCACGACACGTTGTCCTTGATGAGCATGCCAGGCCGAATCGCCGTGCACGAAGCGCGCCAACACTGACCGACGGGCTTGCTTTAACTGGAGAAAAACGACGTCGTCCGCACTGCTCCCTTCGAGCAGCGCGATATAGGCGCGTAGACCGACGCTGCCGACCCCGACGACCTTGTGCGCGATGTCGACCAACGTGTAGCCCCCCAACGCCCGGCCCCAATGTGGCGCCAGGGTTGTCAGATATTCGTCCAGGGCGACCGCGATGCGTCCTGCCTCGGTCCTTGGGACTCTCGTGATCAGCGGCGGTTTGTCCACGATCTGGTGCCGCTTGCCGTGCCTTTTGGTGAACCGCGGAAGTGCACGGTCGCTGGTTCTGGATCGCGCACGCTTTGCGGCGCGCATGATGACGCCCCGCAATGATTCTTCCCGAGCCGTTTTATGCAGGCGGTCAACATCGAGCCGTTGGTATGACCGCGAAAGCAGTGGCTCATTGGCCAGGAAACGCACTTCCTGCCGGTAGGCGCCAACGCACGATGCCACCGAGTCATGACATTGCGCCTCGCTGAAGCTATTGTGTCGCCCAGCGACCCAGATGCTGGCAACCAGCCGCCGCAGATCCCACTCCCAGGCCCCAGGATGCGCCTCGTCGAAGTCGTTCAAATCGATCACCAGGTCCCGCTCAGGAGAGGCGTAGAACCCGAAGTTGCCCAGGTGCGCATCGCCGCAGATAACGGGGCAGATGCCGGTCGCCGGCAAACGCGCGACGTCCTGAGCCATCACGCCAGCGCTGCCGCGCAGGAACCCGTAGGGGGTGGCAACCATTCGCCCGACCCTGATCGGGATCAACCACGGTAACCTGCCTTCATGCGATTGGATAATCTGTTTGACCGGATCCTGTCGGTTCGATGGCGCCTTCCAGTCGCCCAGCAAACTGCGGGGAACTTGCTGGCGCAAACTACGGCCCAGCTTGAATCGTTCAGCGCGTGGCATGGGTCGGCGACGCAGAGAACGGTAACTGTCGCTATCTGCGCTGGCCAGGACCACATGCGCGACACGCGGCGGAGTCTTTGTCATGCGTTTCGCCCTCCCGGGGAGCTGCGCCGATGCCGGGGCTGCACCCTTATATTCGTCTTTCGCAATTTCGTCCGATTGATTTGGCGAGTCATTGGTCATTTGAATATGCCGCGTGAGCAGGAACGCTCGGAACGATGAGAAATATTACCACACGAATCTTCTGTATCAGTCGCATTGACGGGTAAGCGTGGTTCGCTGAGCCCGTGGCCGTATCGGGCGGTCGGCGAAGGTAGCCTGCCAGCTTGCGAACTGCACGTACGTAAGAAGCTTGAGTGTGGGGTGCGAGCTTGCGCAGCCGCATGTCCTCCAGCATCCGTTGCCGCAGCGGGGAAATCTCTTGGGTGGAATCGTTCATGGCTCTGCTCCGGTTGCGATACGAGGCGGAATGCCTCACCTCGCAACTTACGAAACAGAACCTCAGCGGTCAGCCGATCCCTAACGCCAGATCGAAGCCACCCCTACCGCGCGAGCGGTTTAGTCCGTTGGCCGGGAGCCGCGGTTTCCATCCGCATTACCGGCGATCAACCCGCGATGATTCGGATCGACGCGGTGCCGTCGCATCGTGGCCTCAGGAGCCGTCATTCGCAATCACGCTAGCTGCCGTTCGCGCAGGCCGCCCGACCTTATTTCACGGCGTTCAACGCCAGCTCAATGGTCTGACGAATGAAGCTATCGACGCGCCTCGACGCCCGGTTACAAGCTTGGCGGCATCAAGGAGCGGGCCTGGAAGTCGCATATTTACCCGATCTTCCGTTAGCAAAAATTCGAAATGGGCAAGCAAAAGAGGACCGATCGAATTGCATCAACGCACTGCGCGCGACAAACTGCGCCGATTGGCTATCTGTCTTTAGTATTGAAGAGCAACCCCTGAATGCGACACGGCCAGCAGCCGACTCTCGAGCAGACCGCATCGACCGTTTCAAGGCCGATCATCGTCTCCCTAGCCTGGGACGTTGCGCTTAACGCTTCGATCCCCACTGCTTGTTACTTTCTTTCGAAGCGGTTCGTATCGTCGTCCGAGGTAACTGCTCTTATCGCCGCCACTATATTTCCGATCCTAAAGAGCATTTACGATTTGCTGAGGCAGCGCGAGCTTAACCCGGTGACAGTGACGGTTCTGTTGGGAATCGTCACGAGTTTGTTCGCGTTTTTTCTGGGTGGTGATCCGCGGGTATTGCTCATCAGAGAATCCTTATTCACTGGGGTGTTCGGCATCTTCTGTCTGATTTCTCTTGCGCTTCCGCGGCCGGTGATGTTCTATTTCGCGCGGCATCTCATAGCGGGGAAGGATCCGCGCAGGCGAGCGGAGTTTGATGCTCGTTCGCAGGAGCGGAGATTTCTCCGAGGACACCGGCTCATAACGGCGGTCTGGGGCCTCGCGTACATCGGGGAGTTCGCAATTCGTACGATCCTTGTCTTTAGCGTACCCGCGCCGGTTGTCTTGGCAGTCTCTCCGATCATGATGGGCCTTGTGACGATTGCTGCGATCGTCTGGACATTCTGGTATCGGTCCAGACTCCTACAGTCGGCAGACCTCAAGCCCTTATAGCGAGCCAGCATTGGCATTGCTGCCGCAAGCTGATAGTAGCTGCCTAGCCCTTCCCGAGGCCCGATGACACTAGTGCTGCGATTCGGCGCTATGCGGTCGACCGCAAACGGTTAGCCACTGACTTGAGGGTCCGGTTACGAGAAATATGCATTGATCCCGCCAACGCTTTTTGATGGCCGATCGGCGACCGCTTTCGGGAAGGTTCAATAGCGGGCAAGATCGACGAGGAAGGCCCATACACCGTTGGGGTCGGTCCGGAACACCAAGAAAGTAAGAAGCAGGAGTGCAAAACTTACGCCACACGCCCGCCATATTAGGTTCTCGCGTCGGCGTAATGCACTCAGTTGCGGATCCTGTAGTGTCTCGTGTTTCCCCGAGGAGAAAAACTGCTCGAATGCCGTACTCTCTGAATCGCGATCCTCCCGCCACAGAAATGAAGGGCTAGAGATTGCTAATCGTTCAAAAGCCTTGCGATGATGCCGGCGCAAATGACGATATATCTGGTATTGGACAATTGGTATGAGAATTGCGGCCGCCGCAAGAGAAAAGACACATAACGAGATCTGAATTACGCCCAGTGCAGTCATCGTAACCGTGTCCTGTATCCGCTGAGAATGGCTGTCTACTTTGGTGGGTTTTCAACGGCGGTCAGTCGCGCTGCAGGAAATATTCCGCGCCGATTTACGCAGCTTACCGGGGACCGCGCCTGAATGCTTTTTAGCAATCAATTTCTGTGCACCAGTGACCAGTTTCTGGCCGGTTGACGCCGGCGGTAGTCCGATTCCCGGTCACGACCCGTTGCAGTCTGTCGTGAACGGCAGGTGTGCGGCAATGAAATCGACCTAGGAAGCAGCAATCAGCGCCGCGGTGATCTTCCCCTAGCGCAGTCGCTCACGGTGTAGTACATTGTAATACATGAGTACCTTGACACTTCGCGTACCGGATGACCTCGACAAGGCCCTTGAGCGCCAGAGCGCCGCTCTTGGAATATCCAAGAGCGATCTCGCGCGTGAAGCCTTGAGGCGCTATCTACGGGTCGCGGAATTTCGGGCGCTTCGCACCAAACTGGTTGCGCGTGCGCAAGCCGGTGGGATCAATACCGATGACGAAGTATTTGAAGCACTCAAAAAGAAGTGAGGATCGCACTTGATTCTTCGGTACTCATCGCGGCGCATATCAGCCGTGCCGGGGTGTGCGCGGAACTACTTGAGGACGTTCTGCTACACCATGAGCTAGTGATTTCCGACTTCATCCTAGAGGAATTAGCACGAAAGCTCAGAGAGAAATTCAATTTTCCTGAGCGCGATATTGATTTGGTCGGCAGCTTCCTTCGTCGAGTTAGCATTCTCGTCGAGCCCGCCGATCTGCCGTTAGACCTGTGTCGAGATCCTACCGACTTACCGGTTCTTGGCACTGCGGTTGCCGGTGAATGCGCACTACTTATCAGCGTCGATCGCGATCTTCTCGATATGCAGGCGATTCAGGAAATTCCCATTGTTCGTCCGGGCGAGTACTGGCGGCGCGCTGCAGAGATGGAATGAATTTCGGGTCACGACCCGTTGTTGACGGTCGCGAACGTCGGCTTTGTGGTTTGCTATTCCAGCGCCGCGGGCACGCGCACCTCAGCTTGACCCTCTTAACTTTCGTGCGCACTCGATGCGCCTATTAGGATGGGGCTAAGGCCTCGGGGACTTCAATGAGCGCTTCGAGATAAGGGAGCTCGACAGAGACGACAAAATCCCATCGGGGATCGGGCCCAGGAATAACTGGCGCGCCCTTGGGGAGGACCACGTCCGTCCAGAGAGTCGCATAGTCCTTGCCATCGACATTGCGCAGGGGCATATAGCCCCGGCCGGCCAGTGCAATGGTGAAGCTTCCGTCCTTGGGACCGATCAGAAAGAGCAAGACCGTTTCCCCGATGTCCGCATGGGAGGTGTCACAGATCCATCCGGGCGATGCATTAAACCGCACGGTACG
>Ga0187874_10002811_pt1 | contig 12791 bp, 15 predicted proteins | sample June2016WEW_16_1_3_FD_132993 | JGI IMG/M metagenome (GOLD analysis project Ga0187874, IMG submission 132993) | Peatland microbial communities from SPRUCE experiment site at the Marcell Experimental Forest, Minnesota, USA - June2016WEW_16_150 | ecosystem: Environmental > Terrestrial > Soil >... | reverse complement strand
GATACCTTCTTCGTCGAGGTGAGATCCGAAGGTGACGACAGCAACACAGCTGTTTGCGTCACCGGAGTGGAAGTCGCCCTTGACGAGCGGCCAGCCACTTGCTGGTGATTTCTTGTCTGCCATATCAGCCCACCTTGATCAACTGGAATGCAATGACTCCTGCAATGAGTAATCCAATCGCAAGTCCATACCAGAACGAGTTGATACTACCGGCAATCTTGAGCGACTTATCACGGTTCGGGAAGGATGCAAGATAGTTCCCTTCGCCAGAGAGCATGTTGACCAGATCGTCTGCCGAGGCCTCGAGAAGTGTAACCTTGTCGAGCACTGGAGAGAACGATTCACCGGCAGTAGTTATAATCCCGATGAGGGGATCGGCTACGAGCCCGTACTCCGGGAGCACTAGAACGTATGCCATAGTTAGTGTCCCTCCATCTCAGGAATTGGTTTTGTATCGAGCCATGCTGCCGCGTCACGCTTCGAGAGTCCGATGTACTGGCAGTAGGTGTATAACCAGCCGATCAGTGCGATGATGAGCGAGATGAGGGCTGATCCGGCGCTGATGAGGGCAAACGACATGATGGCTGCCACGATCATGCTCAGGAATCCGCACTCTGCGGTGAGCATGAGCATCCGGTCCTGTTTCCAGCCGGGTCCGAGACATGCATTGAACGGGTGCTGGATCGCGATTGCCCCGAGCAGGAAGGCAACGGCTATAAGGGCGCCGCCGATGAACGAGGCCTGGTAACTGGGCATGGCGAGAGAACCGAACACGGTCACCGATCCGCTGGTAAGGCCGGCGAACGTGAAGCTGCCGGTGATAAGGACGGCAAAGCCCATCAGGGTGAGCGCCCCGACAACAGCGAGTTCAGTGAGTGCCTGGATCATTACCGGGATCTTCATGTTGAGGACATTGTTTGAGAGATATCCGAGGATGAACCCGATAACGGCTGCAAGGACGAGCGCAACGATGGGCGCTGCAATGCCGAACTTGGTTGCAAGAAGCATTGCAATGACACCGGAACCGAATGCGATCATACCTGCCGAAGGTACACCGGTACCGATACCGTAACTGCAGAGCACCTTGATGGTGTGGCTCCCCCAGATGAGGGCTGAAATTACGGCGAGGCCGCCGAAGAACGAGAACATCTCGGTGCTGGTGGCCACATTGAGATAGGAGAGGTACAGGCACACGATCGTGCAGACGAGTCCTGCGACCATGATCTTCGTGTGCGGGATGCCTCCTTCGATTACTTCAACTTTAACGGTCATTTCAACACCTCAGATCGTGACGATCAGGATCGCCACAAGACCGCAGAGCGCCGATGCGACCGCAGATGCAACGATGGCCCGTGGCCAGCGCTTGAACTTGGGGTCGTGCGGGCCCTCGATTGTTCCGGTGATGTTGTAGGCTGTCAGCACCGCGTTCACGAGGAACATGCCGATGGCGAATATACCAGCAGTGGAGATTGCGATCGGAAGTACCTGGGTGGCGGATGCACTCAAGATGGTCGGGAGTGTCGCCTTGTAGAGGTTGAGAAGCTCGATATAGATGAGCGTTCCGCCAGCTCCACCGAGTACACCGCCGACAACGCCGCCTACAAACGAGACGAACGGAAGTCCGTGGCCTTCGGTACCCTGTGACTTGTATTCAGGCTGGGTGTCCCCGGTGATCGGGTCCTTTGCTACCTTGCCTGAGGCTGCGGGGATACCCATGCCAAAGACGTAGACGAAGTTCACCATCATACAGGTGATGGCCATCATCATTCCGCCGCCGACTGCACCGGTGATGACGGCAATGACGAGTCCCTGGCTTGCTGCCCAGGCGCCGCCAAAGAGTCCGGCAAGTCCTGCACCCGCTGCAAGCATGGCGACACCGGTTGCGATACCGGGTGCCTGGCCCATGGCCGCGGGTGCGCCGCCGACCGGCACGAAGTGGACACCGAATCCGATCAGGACGCCTCCGATGATGACGCCGATCAGGGCCATGAGGCCGAGACCCGGAGAGACCACGTAGGCAATCGCGAGAAGGATGATGAGCAGTATGACACCGACCACCATTGCGGTGGGATTCATTGCCGAGCCTGCTGCCGGCTTTGCTGCAACTGCGGTCATGGTGCGGCCTCCTTTACCGGGGCCAGGTAGGGTCCGTAGTTCTTGCGTGCCCAGACCTCGATGTACCTGTCGACGATGGTGAAGATCAGGATGATCAGGATACCGACAATGATCGCTCCCCAGCCGGCACCGATCTGCTCAAAGACGACGGTACGCCAGAGTTCAAGGAAAACGATCAGGCCGAAACAGAGCCCGGCTGCGGGTCCGCCGAATTTTGCGGTGAAGAACCCGTTGTCGAGTGAGTTGCGTTCTCCGGCTTCAGCATACCGGACGATGTTGCCTGATGCTGAGATCGGGACACCGGCACCGAACTTCTGGTTCTGGTACTGGCGTTCCTTGCCGTAGTACGGGTTTCCTGTTGCCGATCCTGCTGCACCGAGGGTGATTCCCCAGATGAACCCGAGCAGCGGCAGCGGGAACGGGTGTCCCAGCGCGACGTTGATCAGGTAACAGATGGTGACAGTACTGAAAACTGCTACAAAGGCATGAGCCATGGCAACCGTCGTCATGGACTTTAAGATGTCCACGTAGACCGGCTGGCCGAACTTGGAAAGACTTGCGGTTCTGCCCAGGTATGCGGTTGTCGCATAGACGCCCTGAACAAAGACTGCAAGTAGAGAGCCCAGGACAATCGCGAGAACCGCGTTTACCTGCATGGACAGAAAAGCCCATGCGAGTCCTGCGCCCAGAGCACACCAAAGCCCGTATGCCGGTGGTTCGCCGGCGACCGCCTTATTGAAGATGCGGTGCACGAAACCCATCTGCGGGGCGAGCTGAACCTGCGAGTTCGGGTCTCCCTGCGACCCGATGTTGGATTCAGTATCTTCCGCGGAACCGGCTACGGTGGCAAGAGCTCCTGCCAATGCAGTAATTCCAATGCCAAATACAATTTGTTCCATTTAGCCTCCTCCCTGCGTGCGAATGCACGAGAGTATTCAAAATGCAATGCCACGCACATCGAGTTAAAACTCTTTGTGGTTAGTGTAAAATTAGTGAGATCTTGATTAAAAGGTTTCGAAATCATGTTCGGAAAACAGGGGTATTTAAAGCCCGAATTATAAAACCGGGGATTATAACCGGTTATTTGGACATGTGGATTTACTTTAATGAAAGACAGGTTGTGTTCGGGGCAAGCCGCCTTGATCTTACCGGCGTGGCCGGCCAAACGCTTCCGGAAATCCCGGCATTTTTCCGGAAATAATTCCGTTCCCGCGGAGTGGGCCGGTGAACCGGCATTCATGGGTATCGTTGCGATCCTGTGTCTTTCCCAACAGCCGGTGAGAGGAGGGTCTCCCTCCTTTCGCCGTCTGCGTGGCACTTACGGGTGCCGGTTGTTGCCGGCATCTTCCATGTGGTCGAGGACCCGGTCCCACATGACGAGCAGGCCGGGGATGATCACATAGGCGAGCAGTCCTGTGCCGAGGAATGCCCCAATGATGATGAGTTCATTGTCCATGACCCTCATCCTTTTAGTTGAGTGCTGCGACTGTGTCCGCCCATGTCTCGACCCTGCTCCGGATCGCCTCGTCGGAATACGATGAGAGCCGTACCTGGGTGCGGGAGAAGTCCACAAAGTAAATCTCCCCGTTCTGGTCATGGCACTTGAGGGTCGCCGAGTACTTCTCGCTGTCCGAGTCCCGTACTGCGGTTCCCCCGATCGCTGTTGCGACCGTCGCATCCGCGAGGATGTGGTTTGCCACGGCCGTGAAGGCCGCGATGGTGCCGGCCCGGATCGTGACCAGCCCGACGGTGTTTGCGTCGACGTCCTGGTAGATGATCCGTGCGGTGTATGCTTCCCGGCTGCGTTCAACCGGTGCGTGGTTCACTCCCTTTGCGTTGTAGGTAACGCACTGGAAGGGGTTCGATGCGATGACGCCCTGGACAAGATTGTCAAAGGCAGTCACATCCGCGAGCGGCTCCGCAAGGTTGCGGATCGCGCTCTTGGTGGTAGTGCTTGTGGTAAAGTCTGCCATTTTTTTCATTCCTCCTTTTTTCTCTTTTTTTCTTTGTCTCGGGGCGCCCTTTGACATACCAATATGGGCGTTTGGGGGATATAGTCCTGAAAAAGGAAATGGATCCGGGGCCGCAGCAGAGCGGATTTGCGATTTCGTTGGCCTGGAGACGCGCCGGCAGAGATCTGCGGTCAGATCACGGGATATCTGCTGCATCCGGGCGGGGGTCTTTTCCGGCAACTGCCCAATCAGCGCAAAAATTTCTGGGACATTTCCGGATTTTGCCGGAACTTTTTTCGGTTTTTTACATTTCGACCGGAAAAAATTTGGGATTTTTAACTTTCGCGCCAAAAATTTTTGGGCCCGGGAACTTTCGACCGGAATTTTTTTGGATTTTTCAACTTTCGAACCGAAAAAAATTCCCGGAAACTCAGATCCCGGAAGATCCCGCTCCGACCGGTTTACGACGGAGAAGTGAGTTAGTTACCGAATTAACACCCTTTTTCCAACTTTCGCGCCAACTTTTTTTTAATTTTTCAACTTTCAACCGGAAAATTTTCCGCCCGGGAACTTTCGGCCCGAAAAAATCCGGGCGGCCGGAATTTCAGCGCGAGCGTGCCCGGTTCGATCGGTCGTGCGGAAATGTATGCCGGCTCATGCGCTCCGTCGGTGGAGTGGGGACTTCATGGGTGTTTTTCCGGGTTTCGCAGCGATCTTCCGGAAATTTTTTGGGCTCACGAACGTCCGGGCCGGAAAAACGGGGGTAGTTATGGGGGGGAGGCCGGGTCTCCTGCCGGCCGGATTTGCGAGTCCGGGGAGTTGGAGACGGGCTTGGAGTGATTCGGGGGCTTTTGAAGGCAAAGGGTGGGGGCATCGGGTTTCCATAAATTTATAATGTTATAAATCCATAAATTGTGGTATGGAAGCGCAGTACACGTCGATCTCGGTTTCATTCGACTCAAAAGAGGAGCTGGATAACCTCAAAAAGGAGATCGGTGCGAAGACCTACGATAAGGCGGTCCAGTATCTCTTAAAAAGCCGGAAAAAAGGAATCCCTTCGACAGCAGGATGCGATCCGGATCTTCCGGCATTTACCCGGGATACCGGAGGCGATTTCCATCGCATATCTTATTGATACCTGGACCTGGATCGAGTACTGGAAAGGCAGCAATAAGAAAGCGATCAAGATCATCAATGAGAGCCCGGAAGAGTTCTCCGTCTCCAGTATCACCATTGCCGAGATCGCGCAGATTTACCAGCAGCGGGATAAAAGCCTGATAACGGTCAGGACTGACGATGTTGCACAGCGGGCAACGATCGTCCCGGTGACCTTCGATATTGCCCGGCTTGCGGGCCAGCTGCGGAGTACTGAGATTGAAGGCGGGATCGCAGATGCCATTATCCTTGCGACGGCGCGGATCACGTCCTCAAAGATCGTTACCGGGGACCAGCACTTCAAGAGCCTGCCAGACGTCCTGTACCTGGGCGAGTGAACCCGTCTTTTGTCGCGATGGTTCCGGGGTTACCGGAAGAGGGCTCTGACTTCCGGGTGGTCCGGAGCAGATAATGAACAATGCGAGGGCTCCCGCCGAGAGGGCCCCTTCGGGGCACGGCGGGGCAAAGGAGCGTATAAGCACGTCAGTCCTGATCCGCCGCGGGGGCGTCCCTTTTTGGTGCGGCGGCGGTCATCGCACTACATAATTCGTGACGGGAAATCCCGGGGAAAAAGAAGGGGGGATTTACTGCTGCATCTCTTTTGCAACGTCCCAGTCGTACGAGATACCTCCGATGTCTGCCCGGTAATATCTCCACCCTGAAACCGGGGAGGTGACCCAGATCATGCACCGGTGCGGCGAGGTTTTTACGAGGGCGCGGACATGGTCCACGGTCTCCGGGAAGAGTACCCGGAGGGTGTGGCCGTCCGGCACCTGCTTCCGGGAATAGAGGACTGAGATCATGAGCGTTGCAGGGCCTTTTGTGGCGATGACGGCACCGGGGAGATCCCTGTCCCCGGTGAGCCGGTAGGGTGCATAGCCGTGGTCTTTTAGGATCCCCATCGCTTCGTAGACGTACGGCGAGCAGTGCGAGTGTTTCTTTATGGGGGCTGGTGCTGCACCTCCTGCGTCCCCGCATACGGTGTATGGTGTCTCACCTGCGGCCGGGCTGCTGTGTGGCGCCACGGTCCCGCAGGGGTTAATCCGGTTGCTGTACAGGGCACCGGATGCCATCGCACCCGGCGCAATCACGTCCTCTTGGGTTATACTGATAGTTGTCATGTGAATCACTTCCTTTTGTGTTCTGGTATTCATCATGCGATACGGGGAGGAGCGCGTCCGCTCGTCCGAAAATGTCAAAAACGCCGACCCGGAATGGAACGACAGCCCTGGCCCCTGCCAAAACTATAGTCCCGTTATGCGAAGCGGTATACGACCCTCTTTCGCACTATCTAGTACTGGCATGTATCCAGCAACGACCGGACCGGCGGTCAACGACGTATAACAGAAAAGGCGGGCGATACCATACCGGCCCGGGCACCCGCAGCATGCATCCCAAAACCGGTGTTCAGGTGGATCGGTGCTTTCACTCCAAGAAAGAGCCCGAAGAGCCCGCACGTAAATGTCATGGCGAGGTAGCAGAACTTTGCGAGGCGGCGGGCGACCTTCTTCTCGTACCCGAGCTTCATCGCCTTCCTCGTTGTCCGTGTGCAGAAATCCTGGGTCATTTGTGATTATTTTTCCAATGATATGTCGGGTTATATACTCTGCGGTAGATTCGAAAAGTTTGGTAGTTATTGGGGGAATCTGGGGGTTATATGGGCCCGGATGGGTGTAACCGAGCGGTTAGCTTAATGGGGGAGCGCGGGTGGGTGGGAAAACCGGAGAGGTATGATCGTTTTGTTGGAATCAACAAAACGATCTAAAATCAGTCCTATTGCATTTTCGCGGGATTTCCGGGTTTTTTTAACAATAAAGAAAAATCCTGATGATGTCGATACTTCAGGAAATCGCGGGGTGTCTATTTTTTATTGAGGAGCGCCTTTAAATCCACAAGCCCGGTCTGGATCCCGCTCTCCAGTGCCGCGATCTTTTCAATAATCACATCGGGCTTCTCGTATTGCACTTCTTCATACTCAATTTTCTTATACCTCTTGATGGAGAGATCGTACCCGTTATCCTTTATCTCGCTAATGGGTACAAAGAAGCACTTGGCTTTCCGGTCTGTGGGATTCTCTTTCATCCGGTTGCGGTAATGCTGGATGATATCCGGAATATCCCCTTTGCAATCTATAGGTATGCGTTTGTCATCGAGTGAATAGCCGTCTGCCTCCATATCGTAGAACCAGACTCTGTCCGTCGATCCGCCTTTGGTAAAGACGAGCGCTGCTGTTGAGACACCGGCATAGGGCTTGAAAACCCCGGAAGGCATTGATACAATGCCCTCAAGCTGGCATTGTTCCAGCAGGATCTGTCGGAGTTTCTTGTGGGCATTCGAGCTGCCGAATAGCACGCCATCCGGCACGATGACCCCGCACTTCCCTCCCATCTGGAGGAGGTGTACCATCCGTTCGACAAAGAGTAGTTCAGTCTTGGTAGTATGGAGGGTAAGGGAGTCGTTAATGTCACTCTTGTCGATGCTCCCCGTGAATGGCGGGTTTGCAAGAACGACGGTATACCGGTCGTTTTCCGTGAAACTTTTGGAGAGCGTATCTTTATACGCAACAGTAGGTGCCCTAATCCCATGGAGCACCATGTTCATGAGCGATATTCTGACCATCGAGCTGTCGAAATCATATCCATAGAATGTATCGTACCAGAGTTTTTCCCAGTGTTTCTTGTCAGTGATTTTGTCACCGATCAGGTTATGGTATTCTCCGTCTGCATCCTGTTCTAGCTTGTCTCGACTTGTATATTTCTTCAGAATGTATTCGTATGAGTTAACCAAAAACCCGGCGGTACCGCAGGCTGGGTCGCAGATACGGTCGTTGATATCCGGGTCCACAAGTTCAATCATCATCCGGATGATGTGCCTGGGAGTGCGGAACTGGCCATTCATACCAGCCGTCTTAAGTTGGGAGAGAAGATACTCGTAGATATCTCCCCCGGTATCTTTGTTCTGTATCGGAACCCTGAGTTCGTCAATAATGGATACAGCTTCCTGCAGGAGAGAAGGTTTGGGAATGAGGAAGTTAGCATCCTTCATATGTTCAGCGAAAAGTGTCTTTTCCCCGTCATGGATATCTTTGATAAATGGGAAAACCACATCCCGGACATGGGGGAGCATTGCTTCTGCGGAAAAATGTTTCCAATGCGACCATCGGCAATTTTCATGCCCATCAAAAACTGATGCGTAGGACAGTTTGTTTGCCTGCGCCTTTTTCTGCTCAAATGTATCCATCTCCTCTAGTCGTTCCATGAATATGAGATACGACATCTGCTCGATGGACATGAGCGGGTTGGAGAGGCCACCACTCCAGAATTTATACCAGAGTTGATCTATTTTGGATTTGAGTTCGGGGGCGAGGCGCATGGATCTTATCCTGATCATTGATTTGCAGGAGCGGGATTAAGAGATGCCGATTCCAGTTTGAAGGTATCTTACAATCAACCCTCATCTTTCAATGATTGAAGGAAAAGAGAAAATCTTTAAAAAATTAGATGGTGGCTGCACCCTTCTCTCTCAGATAGTTACCGGGGCCACTTGAAACGAACGAGGCTGTCAGGATCTGCTCAAGAGCTTCCTGCGTTTTTGGTTTTTCCTCCTCAAATGCATCTGCCAGCATCAGCAGGCCTTTGTGGAGAGCATTGAAGATCTTGTCATCGAGCACAACGGTGGTATCCCCACTCTTCAGCATCGCTAAGCGTTGCATGAGGGCCTGATAACTGGCATTGAGTACAAAATCGGCAAGCAGCACATCCCGTGAGAAAGAATAGCGGTATGTTCGGCTGGTTATGCCATATGCTGCCGAGAAATAGTAAATTTTCTTTTCCGCGTTTTTTGTTTCGTTCATACGCCGGGCAACTTCACGGAGTTCCGTAACCAGTTCCTTCCTAAAGAAACTCTCTCTCTCTTTTGTCATGATGCACCACTTCCTATCGGTATTTGCGGGAAAGCCGTCAAACTATAAGGCTGTGCGATCTCTGTTTCTTTCTTTGGTTTCGCATCATCCCACCAGCGCTGTGATCCGGAAGAACCCGGTAAATCAATGCGGATTATCCCGCCATCCCTATCTTGTCGGACGGTTACCTTTTCGGCGCCAGTCTTTTTCATTTCTATTGCGGCAACCCGCATGCGCTTTTCATGGGTCTTCTCGATTTCCTTGAATTCTTCTTCACCGATCATGGACTCGATGAGCGAATTGTCAAAATCCTCAAGGCGTTTTATTAAAGGCGATTCTTCATTAATGGAATAATACCATGTGCGCCCCTCTTTTCGGATATTCACCATATCTCTTTCCGAGAATCTTTTCATCGCTTTGGAAATGGACTGCCGTGTGAGTTTTACTTCTTGTATCAAATCAGCCATCTTGAATTCTATTCCATACATTGGCAACAGGAACTGCAGGAGCCGTGTCTCGCAGGTGTCGCCGAATAAACCCTCAAACGGTTGTTGCATTATAACCACATTTTTTCAATGATGCTACATTATGTCCAATCAATCAGGTATGACAAATTTTTAGCATTCACGAAATTTTACTTCCTTGATGTATGTATACAATGTATAAATGTGTTGTTAAAAAAAGTTAACAGTAACGGCAAGGTCAGTCCAGATGATGGACCCTGCCACCACCAAGGGGGGTAACATTGTATCCGTGACTTTTCAGAACGGAATATGCTTTGCCAAGATCCAGAATGTAATATTTTAGTTCTTTTTTCCTGATGGTTGCAATGTATGCCTTGTTTTTCAGGTGTGTGATGGCTTCATCAAAATCCTGACCGTATTTTGTCCGGAGGATACTTTCGAGCATGTCGTTGTGATAGCCTGCATCACTTCTGAAACTTTTCCTACGCCACAATAAATAGAGTATGTGAACTTCCATATCGGTCAGTTCACATGGCATATTCAATATTATGCATCTAAACAATATAAAGGGGATATTTTTCGAGGATTATCATTGATGACGATCAATGCCCCCGAAGAATGCTTCTGCATTCTTCTCACGCATTCCCTGTCGATAACTCCCCGGCAAACGCCCTCTGCATCAGCCCCTCGCACAACCCCTCGATCTCCTTACCCGATGCCATCTGCCGCTCACGAATCCGCTCCACCTCTTCAACGACACGGGCGAACTGCTGCTGGAGGGCGAGCGGAGGAATGATCACTCTAAATTTTTCTATTTCGCCTAACCCCAAATCGGGAACAGCAATACTTTTTTTCTTATTGACTGCATGCTCAAGAAAAACGGGATTTCTCAATAAATATTGTAAGAATTTTAAATCAATCGTCTTTGACGTAGGTCTAATGATGCATAAACTGTATGAAATTTGGAATTTTACATCTTTTGGTACCAATCTAACTTTGCCTATTGTTCCAATTCTTGTATACAAAATATCTCCATATTCTGGTTTAATTTTCTTGCAAAGCTGAAGATAATCCTCTTCTGAAATTCTCTTGGCATTTTCAAAATCGATTTCATTACCTTTTTTAAAATCCTTTGGCGAGAGAAACAAAACACCATTCTCAACGTCTTTTGGCATTTTATGATCTACGTCTTTAATTATTGCGATATTTCCTAAGTTCGTTACTTCCCATCCTCTCTCATTTCTCACCGGATCCCCGAACATCTTATAGAAAACGCTCTGCAATAGATCCCCTGTCAGTTCATCCGCCTCCTGCCGTTGCCGCTTCACCACCTCTGCCTGTTCGAGCAAGGCAACGATCTGGCGCTGGATCGGGAGAGGGGGAACTGGCACTTTCAATTTTTTCAAAAAAGTTACCGGCACTCTCTGTTGTCCGGCGGTTCCGGTCATATTTCGAGCTGCTTCCTGTCGGATTTTTTCCTGCATTAAGTAAAAGCGATAAAAATTTGTGTCATTATCCGGAGAAAATTTCAGTGTGTGAAATTCAGTGGATGCAAAACCAATTCCATTTTTTAAATTATGGGCGATCGCGATTTTCCCGTTCTCCATGCAGGGCGTAATTTTTGCAAAAAGTAAATCTCCTTCCTGAATTGGAGTGTAGCCGGTTTTTATTTCACCATATTTTTTCTCTATCGATGTGTCCATCCTACCGGTCATTTCCTCAACACATCGCATCGGTAAAAATGTAACCTCGGTTTCATCATCGAAGGAATTTTTATCAAATCTTGTATTGATTTCTGCAATTTCTTCGAGCCGCTTCCATTCCCACCCCGCCGGCAATTCCCTCATCTAAGCCACCCCGGGAGAAAGTTCCCGCTCAATCCGGGCACAGATCCCCTCAAATGTCTTCAATTCCTCCGTAGAGAACATCGGCTCCGGCGCATTCCCGAGCGTGATGAACGGCGGCTCCCAGAAGTCGGCGTAGGTGATGTGCTTCTTCTGCGAAAAGACTGACTCGACCATGCGGATAAAGTTGAGCTGGTCGGCCGAATAGCGCTTGTTGTTCGCCATCATGTACGTCCGGAACGCATCCCGGATCCGGTCCGCCGGGTTTGCCTCCCCGTACATCCCGAGTACGCGCTTGATGAACGAGACAAGGACGCTCTCGGTGCTTGTCACGGCCCTGCCGAGCTCCGCGCTGTTCTTCGCGAGATCGGGGCCGAAGATGGTGGCTTCGAGCTGCTGGAGATCGGCCTCGGAGAGCACTTCGTCGCGGGCGATCTTCTGGATCACGGGGTTGTCTGCGGCAATCTGTTTGATCCGATCCTCGACATGCTCCCGGTACTTCGTGATATAGGCATGCTCCTTCTCGCCCGACATCCGGATGAGTTCCCGCATCTCGATATTGTCGCCCATGTCGATGACGATGGTCTGTTGCGGTTCTTTCCGCATAAAGGGCATCAGCGGCGCAAGCTCGGCGAGCATCCGCTGCGCCGACTCATAGGTGACCGACGACCAGAACGCTTTCGAAAGCACCTCATGGATGAATGCCTCGCGTTCCTGCACCCTGTTGATCGTCAGCGGCAGGCATTCGACCATCTGCCCGATCAGGAGTTTCTGCCGCTCGATCTCGCCAACATCGGAGCGGAGGATCGCATGCTTGAGCTGCTCGCAGCGCAGCGAGAAGATCGCGGTGTTCAGGTTCACGTCCTGCTGGTACCGCATCAGGGGCATGATCTTCTGCGTCAGGAACTGGAGCGGGTCGACGGCCACGTTGTCCCACAACTGTGGGGAGAGGGCCTTCCCGATCTCCTCTTTGTTGTCGCGGACGCTCACCGAATCCGGCGGTAGCGAGCGGATGTCGGCGAGGATCTGATCTTTCACCTGTGCCGCACGCTTTTTGTCGCCCTCTTGCCGGAGGATGGCAAGCTGCTTTACCCGGGAGAGGAAGATCCGGTTCGTGATCGCGTCCGGCGATTCATTCTTCACACCGTCCGGGTTCATCTGCCAGTACTCGAAGTTGTTCCAGAAATCAAAGACCTGGAAATACTCCTTCTTCCCGCTAGGCAGCCACGCGGGATGCTCGCAGGCGCTGTTTGCCCGGGTGCCCCGGCCGAGCATCTGCCAGAACTTGATCTTCGAGAAGACAGGCTTTGCAAAGACAAGGTTGCAGACCTCGGGCACATCGATCCCCGTGTCCAGCATG
>Ga0187874_10002808_pt1 | contig 12811 bp, 17 predicted proteins | sample June2016WEW_16_1_3_FD_132993 | JGI IMG/M metagenome (GOLD analysis project Ga0187874, IMG submission 132993) | Peatland microbial communities from SPRUCE experiment site at the Marcell Experimental Forest, Minnesota, USA - June2016WEW_16_150 | ecosystem: Environmental > Terrestrial > Soil >... | reverse complement strand
TGCCAGTAATAGACCAATTCGGGGTCGGTAACGGTTGTGAGGAACTCGGCGCGGAAGGCCGGTTCAATCAGAAGGGAATTACCGCACGTGCCGCATCTGACGCGTTGCTTAAAGAAGGGCAGCCTTATGAGAGCCAATGGCCATATCAGAATACCACTGCTGGGGCTTTGGCGCTCGGCAGTCCACCAGACACGTTTCAGGTATTTCGCCGAGAACTCCCGCTTGGTAGCACATCGTTCGATCAAGTTTGCGGCTTGCTCGATGCGGGGCGACCTGTTTTACTCGGCGTTCGCATAAGCGAAAGCTTTTATTCGCCCAATACGGAAGGCGTTGTTGGGGAAAAGAGCCCCGATCCTGACACTGGAAATCACGCAATGATAGCGGTTGGACATGGAACAACCGCGAAAGGAAGTTGCGTTTTGGTGCGCAACAGTTGGGGATCTACGTGGGGCCTGAACGGGCATGCCTTCGTGGAAAAGGGCTATCTGGAAAATCGTTTGATTTTAACTTCTGTGATAATTTAGCAATTATGAGAGAGATCATCAGAGCTGAATCCTGCACCGAAGGGTGGTTGACGGCAACCGAGCATCTTCGCAGCCAGGACGAGTGGCGAGATTATAATGTGGTCCTCGAGATCACGCGCCCCATGAGCCTTTCCGAAGTCGATAAGCAGATATCCTTCGAGGTAAATGACTTTCTGGTATCCAACGGCAAGCATTCCGTCAGCACCATCATAAACACAATCTTCCCGGCCTCATTATATGCAACACACGGAGCATCCAGCCTTTTCGAGCGGTACCGCAAGATTACGCCGATGCTGGAAGATCATGAGGACACGAAATGGGGGACGTACTTCATGCGAATGACCACCAGAACAGACAATGACGGCAGTGAAATCAATCCATTAGAATACCTCATCAATAAACTTCGTCACCAAGTCGCAGTCCGTGCGCCAAAACGCGCAGTTTATGAACTGAATCTGATTGAACCGTTCCTCGATATTCCGATTTATGATCCTGTCACGGACAAGGGTTTTCACATGGGCGGACCTTGTCTGAGTCACCTCAGCTTCAAGCTGAAAGGCGATAAGAGCCTTTTGTTAACTGCCCTTTACCGCTCCCACTATTACCTTGAACGCGCCCTCGGCAACTTTTATGGCCTCGCCATGCTTCAGGACTTCGTTGCCCATGAAGCTGGCATCGAGGCGGCAGAGTTTGTTTGCCACTCCACAATGGCGGTTTTGGATAAAGAGGGGATCGGGAAAAGGGACGTGACAAACATGCTCGACAAATGCCTCGGACTGCGTAAAAATTCGCTCGTGAAATGAACCCTCAAACAGCATTATAATATGTTCTGGTCAACCCAAACTATCAAACACAAGCTGGATGAAACAAAACACAAGAATCTTCCTCTGATTTGGCCCTATGACAAGAATCGTGTTAACCGTGGGGCTTATGAATTATCTCTCAGCCGGAAGATTCTCATTACGCCGGACGAGTCAACAACCGGGTTACGCTCCGTTACTGAGGAGGCCCTTAGAATCCCACCGGGACAGTTCGCGCTCCTGTTCAGCGAGGAGTGCGTGAACATTCCACCGAACGTGATTGCCTTTATATCCCTGAAGGGCGGCGTTAAGTTTAAAGGGCTCATTAACATTTCCGGTTTTCAGGTCGATCCTGGGTTTCCTGGCCATATTAAGTTCTCGGTTTACAATGCGAGTGGCGAGGATGTTCATCTCAACTTTCTTGAACCATGCTTTCTCATTTGGTTTGCGACTCTGGATGCAGAGGATGAAGATCACAAGGGTGGAACGCACAGGGACCAATCTGGATTTACAACCGAAGATCGTGATCGAATGTCGAAACCCCGCCACTCTCCTGAAACTTTGCATGCGCGACTTAAGAGCATCGAAGAAAGCGTTGACAGGATGAAGATTATTGGGGTTGTTGTTATATTCCCGTTGATTATTGGATTGGTGGCCGCCATGTTCGATCATTGGTTCGGAGAGAAGGCGGATAGGATAGGTGTTGGGGCACTGATCATTTTCACGGCGTTGTTTGTGGGAATTGCTGTGCTTTTGTTAGGGCGTTTTTTCCGTCGAAAGTGACATAAACGAGGTGTGGCGTGACCGAAGTAAGCAATGTGACCGCATCGATTTTGAGTCTTTGTGGTCCCTCCGGTGTCGGAAAAACTACCGTCGTTAGAGCTCTTTCCAACAGGTATCCAGTGTTTATTGAAACGACAAACGGCAATCCACATCTGAAAGGCTTGCTGCAGGGAAACCTCGACTTCAATGCGGCAGCGAATCAAGAATGGTTTCTCCGGCGTATCGGTCGGTGCATCAGCCGTGCCAATTCGCGTTCACCCCTCATTTTGGACCAAGACCCGGCAGCGATCGTGTTGGCATATTCACGGATTTTTTTGGAGGACGGCAAAATGACCGAGACGCAATATGCCTCACTATTGGAGCGCTTGATGAAAATCGAGGAAAAGCTGAAGGAGTGGCGGTGTCCACGCACCGTTTTGCTGTTGGATGCACCCGCCGATGTGCTGCGTCAGCGAGTTTTTCAACGTTGGGGGAAATCGCGCACGCCGCCGCTCACTTGGTTTGAACGGGTAAGAAACCACTTCGTGCAACTCTTTACATGCTTTCCGAATGCGATCGTCGTCTCAACTGTCAACCTTTCAGCAGAAGAGGTGATAGCGCGAGCCAAGTCGTTGCTCGAAGACCGCACCAAAACTGTCAAACGGGATTGAGGCGCAGTGGCAACCACGGCTGCGCGAAAATGACCGCCTCGGGGGAAACGGTTTCCTCCTGGCGCACCCGCCACCAACGGGCGAGCCATCGCTCCCATAACTGTCTCAGAGCTGGATTCGAACATTCGGTCATTAATTCGTAGGAAAGATTAATCCATCTGTGTCTGCGCGCGCAGTCCGCAGCCACAACCAAAAGCCAATTGCAAAGTTCCTTGGGGAAATTTTCAGCCCGAGCCAAATGCCCCAATTTTCTGTGCGTCAGCAACACGCTTGTCATGCGCTCCATGCGCTTGCTCATCTCTGCAAAGAAAACGTCTGATTCGGCCTTGGTGAATCGTAAAATGTCGGTGTTTGTTTCGGGAGTAATCCGCCCCGAGTCCTGGACATTTTCCTGGTCGCGCACATAAACGTGAAGGCAGTCCGCAACGTGGCGGTAGTAGCCAACATCAATACCCAGCCAAGCTGCGAGAATTTCCTGAAGCGATGTGAACTGCACAAAATTGTGTGGAACCCCTAGAAACAAATCATTGCTACGGAGGATTTGGGTCCACTCCAATTTGCCGTTCCTAATTTTGGCAAAAGCACAGACATTGCACGGAATGTCCGGGTCTGCCGGACTACCATCCGGCATGGGGAAATCCACGGATGAATCCCAAATTTGGAGGACCACTTGGCGGGTATCAGGATTTTGTTGCAAGGCCTGATACGCCCTTTCCAACTGGTCCAAGCCAAAGTGTTTTCGGATGCGATGCCCGTAGGCCCCATGATAATTCTTTCCGCCACCTGCGAACTGCGGAAGCTTCGGATTCCAGTAATTGAGAAACGCAGAATCGCGCCGTCCGCTTACGATCCACACAACCTCGGCAATGGCGAATGCAGGATTTATTGAAGGCTGCCTGGACGATACCCACCGCTGTCGCGGATCGTGAATGGTAAATGCAGCACCGAGAAGTTCCTTGGTTTGACCGGCGCGGCTCGACTGCTCGTGCGTTCCCTCGGAGTTCTCAAATCTCGAGGCGGCCTTTAACCAGACTTCATTTGCAGTTGTTCCTTCAAAGAGATGCATCGCTCCCAAGAGCATCGCGCAATGGAGAAACCGTCGCAAGTCATTGTGCCTAAAACTTTTACACCAAACCCCAACTGTCCACAATTCCGAGTCGTTGAGTTATTCAAAATCATTGGATTAACGTGGTCGGTGAATAATTCATGGTCTGAACCCAAGGCACAGTCGAGACTGGGCGGCCTTAGTATTCGGAAAATGTTCTGTAAGAGCGTGTTCGGACCCTGCTAAAATTAGATCGTTGAGGCCCCATTTTGGAGGAAACCAATAGTGAATAAGCTCTGGATTTCTTGTGAATTTTTGTTTTATCCGCGTACGGCCGCTGACGCCTGGAATTTCCGGATGGGCCAAACGCGCGTACTTGCTGACTTCACAAAACAGATTTTGGCAGTCGATTAACTGGAGCGGCCTGCCCCACAAAGATCGAAAATTCAGCCCCAGCCTATCAAACTCCTCGGTCTGCCGATCTGCAATGAGCCTGATCAGATCGGCTTCAGCATGTTCACTGGTCGTCGTGAAGCACTTCCTGATTCCGTCCTTTGCACCCGGCCCGGCAACCACAAAATCCATTTCCGAAAAATTCAGTATCTTGCTGTAATTGAGGTCGGTCACAAATTGATACGCAAGAAAATTTCCCATTAAGGGATAACTGCGGAGCAATTCAAAAGCGCTGGCCATAGACTTCAAATCAAGCAGCCGGGATGGAACTTCATCCGTTATCATTTTCTCCAGAAGGGCTAAATAATTCCGATGCTTAAAGGTAGCGCTAAATCCCGCTGCGTGGGAAGGCATGATATACGCGGCAGAAAAAATCCGTTCCCCGCGCTGCATCGCGCGTGTCAAAATGTCGTTATAGTGGCTGAAAGAATACGTTGAATAACGAACCTCACCAAGCTCTGCCTCTAAAAGTTTCCACGTGCTCACGCGATTGAAAATCTTAAAAAGCATGCATCGGAAAAACACTTCCTTCGGTGCCTGGTCTCCCTGATAGATCACGTTCCTTATTAAGTGCTGACTGACGCGGTCAGAAGCACGATACGCATTGGTGAATTTGTGTTCGGCCAGAATCACGTCCCTCGTCCAGGGAGGAGACTCACCCCGAAACCTACGAAAAAAAATTTCCTGCCGTTCAGCGGCAAACTTCCAGAATGTCTCGTAAACCTTGGTGGGTTTTACGGGGAACAATTTGGTCAACACTTCCATCGACGACCTTTTATTTTTGATCCGTGCCACGCATTCCCCAGAAGACCAGACGTGGCCCTTTCGGTGTGCGCACCTTGGAAATCTCCAGCCATTTCTCAAGCAATCCTGACCGGAGAATATACCTTCGCACCTGAGCAGAATCGATTCCGGTCCATTTGTTTGCCCGAATCAAATTAACCGCATTTGCTAGGGCCGGTCGCAACGGAAGATTGTCCGTCACATTAACTTCTCCGTCCAATTTCCAATGACCCGGAAGAGGACCCTCCTGCGTTAGTTTTACGACGGCGTTCCATTCGTAATCCAAAAAAGCCTCGTTGACCAAATACCACCAACGATCCTGTGACCACTCACGCTCATTGCGTTTGATCGCCTCGATTACTTCTTCAAAAGTACGAAGCGGCATGTAATGCGGATAATCTCCCAAAGCCGATTGGCGCTCCTTCGGTTCAGTTCTAACCCCAATGAGGCCGCTACCCTCTGCCAGAATGCGTTCGACGCAATTTCGCAACTCGGATTTTCTGACGTTATCAGTCAGACAGGACGAATCGAACACACCGTAAATGGGAATTGGTAAACCCGCGTTCTTAAGAACGGAATAGTGTTCTCCCTTTTTCATGTCATCCTTCCCCATTTCGTCAAAAAGTCGCGCCGTTTCATGACGGTGAGATTTTCATAGGTTGGTAAAAAAGTAAAGCCAGTATTCCGTCGAGGCGTTGTGGGAATTCCCAAGTCACGTTCCGCGGATCGGACTCAAACCCAAATAAAAACCTCCCCGTTGGGGGAGGCGTGATTTCAATAGTCTTCCGGGAGCAAAACCGTCGTGGCACTTCGGTCGGATTCTGTGATGATCCAGAATTTGACTCCTTGGGCGGAGCGATACGCCGAAAGAAGGCGAAAGCCCTGTTGCAGGGACAATTCGTTCTCCTGGCGGTCCTCCTCCGGCACGTCGCCCCAATCGCCGGCCTGGTGCCGCTGAATGGCTGCCAGGATGTCGTCCTGGGCAAGCCTTGTGAGCGCGTTCGGCGTGGCAACGATTTGGCCCAGGGGAAACTTCGCAAGGGAAGGGTTTCGTATGTTCATAACCCAAAATCCTCCATCGTGGCGGCGATGCCGTCCTCGTCGTCTCCCAGAATCGCCACAGGCGGAACAGTGAACATCCATGATGAACCTCCTTCATTCGTTCTCGAACGCGTTGAGGGTTTCCTGAATCTCCTGTTCTGTGAGTGTCCAGCCTGCATGAGGCAAACCGGCCACAGCGGCGGACTTGAAGTCTTGATGCCACTCGACGGCTTCCTGATCGTCGCTGAGACAATCTGCCAACAGTGCCAGCGCCAATTGCGCCGGCCCACTGCCGGCATAGCCCCACTCGAACCCGGTTGGACTGTGATTCCACAAGTCCAGCCGGGGATTGAGCGGCTGCCCGTCAACGGTGACCTCAACGCCCTGGCCGGTTCGTCGTCCTTCGTAACGCTTCACGCGACACCTCCAAACAATTGGGCCACGTCCTCGGCGGACAGGTGCTCTGGCTGGGTGCCGGGTTTCTCGAACTGATGCATCTTGACGAAACAGAACTTGGCGAGGCGGGCGGCGATGTCATCGCGCCCGGCCCGGCCGGCGTCGTCTTCGTCGAGCATGACGATGACTTGGCTTTGGCCGTTGGTGTTTTTGCGGATCAATTCCTCCTGGCCGGCAGACAGGCTGCTGCCCATGAGGGCAACGACCTTGCGGCAACCGTTCTGGTGAAGCTTGATGGCGTCAAAGAAGCCCTCAACGATCACCAGCGGTTTGTCCAGCGGCTCCTTGACGGCCCGGTCGAGGTTGAACAGTTCCAACCCTTTCCTGAACCCGGTGGGCAACTTGTATTTTGGCGTGCCGTCTGGAGGATTACCCGGCCAGCGCCCATTCCAACAGCGCCGCAATCGCATTGTGGAGGATGTATTCCATTCTCGGCCCCCAGGAGTCGTGCCAAATGCTCTTGAACGCGCCGACAATCCCCGACGCCACAAGATGCCGCTCGTCTGGGGAGACATTGGCCAGCAGATTCAATCCGATAGGGAAGTCGAGGTCAGCCGGATTGAAATAGACCAGATGGTCGGCGCGCCAGGAGGGGATGTGGTGCAAAAGTTCCTCCGCCATATCCCCGTGGGGATCAATGAATCCGACACCGTGGCCAAGGGCGATGAGCTGGATGATCGAGTTCCGCAGGAGGGTGGTTTTGCCGCTCCCGGTTTTTCCGATCACATAAACGTGATGGCGCAACTCTGAAATTTGAATTCCAAAGGGGAGTTGCTGGCCCCAGCCCTGGCGCGTGCCGATGAGGATGGTGTCGTCGTTCATGATTGCAGATTCAGCCGCCACTCCCGGCCATGCCGAAAATTCCCCGTGTCAGTTGAATTTTCGGCCAAAGAAACGCCGCACCAGTGTCAGGCGTTTGTTTGGCTGTTCCCGGAAGGGAACCATTGGCAAACGCTGTTGGGTGCGAGCCAACGGGGTAATGGCGGCTGAGTCTGAAACCCGAAGACCCTCATATTAACACGGGAAGTCGTCGCGCTGCGCGCGGCTGCTGTGGATTGGCGACACGGGCCGAAGCCGGCGCGGCGCTTTTTCCAGCTTGAGCGAGGATTCGAGCGGATGGAACCCGTCGTCTCCTGCTCCGCGCAGTCGCGCGGAGTCGTCGGGCGAATTCGCCCGCTCTCGTGTGTCCGATAGGACTCTTTATGAACCCGTCCCCCCAACGTGTCGACGGCTACAGTACGATAGACTGGAGCGGCCGACTTCGCGCTTTTTGGTGAGAGACGCCGGTTAGGCGGAACGAATCCCGATAGCCTACTGGAAAAAGCGCGAAGTCGGGCGATAGCCGACGACACGTTGGGGACGTCGTATGGCTCTGTTGAGCCACCCGTCGGTCGCCGGCGCGATCCGCGCCCCTACATACCATGTATGTAGCCCCTCGTTGGCATTGGTAAAGGACACGAGTCGTCCATACACCGTGATCACGGCTATGTGAAATGGCGACGTGCAAAAAGATCGTAAATCGTTAAGAATCCGGCCAGTGCATGTATCTGAGGCCCTTCCAGTATTACAGTGACGAGTACGACCGGCAGACGGTAGAGTGGTGCCGAGCGCGCGAAGCAAGCCACCGGAAAAGCCGTGATCAAGGGCTTCAAACGGGAGGCGATCCCAAAATGTGGGAGTTTTACTACAAAATCTCCGTTTATTTTGATGTTGAGGGCTTCGCCTGCGACCGCTGGGAACAAAAGAAAAGAGTAATCGAGGAACGGATGCGACAGGATCGATTCAGAGACACGCTTCTAACGACGACTGAGGAGCCTGGGCATGTCCATTGCTTGGTGTGCGGGGCGAAGATGAGAGTCACTGAAAAAGAGCTTTACGAGGATGTTGCTGGGAAAGAAGGAGTGTTGTTTTTTTACAGTTGTCCGAATCAATGCAAGGCTCGCCGGGCATTTTTTGCGGATGGCGAAGAGCTTCGACCAAAGACGGCGCCCTGCCCAATATGTAAAGGCATGATGACGAGAAGCGTTGCGCGAGAAGACGGCCACGTGGTCGTGAGAGAGCGATGCGTACAATGCGGCCATGTCGAAACTGAGCATTTTCATTCTCCGGAAGAACCCGCGAAAACCGACCCGGACTTTCCCAAGGATCGAGAACGTTACTGTTTCACCGACGAACGAGGCGAAGAATTTCTCAAGGAGAAGCAAGGATGGGATTTTGATGTTCGAAGATTCAAAGAACAAGAAGCTGAGAATGAGCGAAAGATGCAGGCGGAACGCCTGTCAAAAATCCAGCGGCTTACTGTCAGAGAGGTTGAGCAGATGCTTAGTCCCGTGCTTGCAGAGAAGCAATTCGTTCGTTTGGATTTCAGCCCCCCGCAAATTGGACGCTTTTTCATTGTGCCATTCACAATCCAAGACGCGCGCTCGGACAGGCCGGAGCAACAAGCCATTTCAGAAATCGAAGTGATTCTTGAAAACCTACTTGCTGCTACGAACTGGCGGCTTATGAGTGATGGTGTTTGCATTCAACTCGGCATCTTGACCGGAAGACTGCGAGGGTATGACAAGAATTACGAACTGATTCAACTCACGGAAAAGGGTTCAAAAGAGAAGTAGATGATTTTACGCTGTGATCTCGGCTTCGGAGGGACATTGCGAACGCGTCGATAATTAGGGAATGGCTCAACAGAGCCATTTCTGAACGTCGCACAATAAAAGTTGTACGACGCACCGTCGGAAAATGGCTCTGTTAAGCCGCATTTTGGGCGCCAGTGGCGGTCGCACAAAATCGTCTGTCGATCCGGATTTGTCCGTCAGGCGGTGTGAAGTTGTGGTTGGCCGTTTTGTCTGTCTGTGGTGGCTTTGAAACACTTTAGAGAGCCGCTCTTGACAGGTTTGCGCCTTTTGTGGTGTGGCGATGCTCCCGGTTGCATTCTTTGGATTAGCGGTGATAATATAATAATGCACTTGTGAGAGCATTTGTTCTCCAGCGGTTATCGTAAACCGCAGACAAGTGCCATCAAAGACCACCGGCAAACCCGGTGGTTTTTGTCCGGTCAGTCCACAGCAGGATCGCCGCTGTGAATCAGGCGTCTTCCCTGCTCTGATTGCCGCCAAAATGGAATCAGGCTCCAAAAAATCCGCTCGCCGGCAGGCAGTTGTTTGACGATCACCTTGAATCGCCGCCGGTCGAGCACGGCGATAAACTCATAATACGTCACGAACACGAGCAGGTTCTCCCATTTGCCGTGCCGGCGCCTACGTTCCCACTCGTGGGTTGCCTGGATTCCCTGCACCGTGCGCGACAGCCGTAGGATCTCCGGAGCGCGGGATATGTGTTTCAGCCGCATGAATTGGTCAAAGCGTTCACGGCCCCGGTTCCAGGCTTTCCGGCGGAGGTGTTCTAGCCCCTGGGCATTGAAATGGACGTTTTCGCCGAAATACGGGCATCTGATTGCGCCGATGGTCGGGTAAAGTTCCTGGGCTTTTTGCAGGATTTGGGAGAACTCCTCGTCTGTGAATGCCAGCGGGGCCATCTTCAATATCGGATAGTTTCCAATGGTCGTTCCTGGCGGGCCTCCAAAAGCCGGGCCTCCTGGGAATTGATGGCAATCCGCGTCTGGATGATGACCTCGGTTCGCTTTTTGGCGGCCTGTTTTTGAAGCCACTGCAAGATCGCTTGGATTGTGATGGGTTGAACCTCCATGCCGCCCATTTTACCGCGATTCGGCCCTGTCAGGCAAATGCGCGTTTTCGGCTTCGCCGCCAAAAAGCGCCGCATTGAGTTATCCCCACCCTTCAAAGAAAGTTTCTCTTATTCTTAATCTGTATATTCTTATATAGAGAGAAGTCGGCGGGCTGACCTCTAGTCGTCAACTGGCCGACTTCTTGATGTCGGCCGGCCGACATCTGGATGTCGGGAGGCGACTTGGAAGTGGATGGTGTAAATGTTGGTTTTGCCCAGTCCCCTGCGCTGGATGGTGATGAGGCCGGATTTTTCCAGTTCGCTGACGAATTCTGTGACACGGGATCGGCTCATGCCCATGTCCTCGGCCAGCCGTCCCTGGCCGGGAAAACAGGAATCGTTGTGCCAGGCGTAGCTCAGGAACATGGCATACGCCACCTTGGCACCGACGGACAACTTGGGGTCTTTGAGGATGAAATTGGGGACCTGGGTGAAGCCGCCGCGCAACACCGGATTGTCTGTGTCCAGTTGCAGGTTCTTCTCCTTGATGATTTCCCCTATCGTTTTCATGTGTGGTATGATTATACCGCGAAGCCGGGTGCGCTCCAACTGTGGATAAACCGGACTTCCCCGCCCCTAAAAAAACCCTCATGGATCAAAATAACCAAAACCAGTCCAGCCCGGTGCCGCATGATTCCGCAGAGTTCGGGAGCGTGCGGAAGGATTCCGCAACGTTCGGAAACGTTCCGCACGATGCGGAAAGCTTCGGAAAGGTTCCGCAACGTTCCGCAAGCTTCCGCAACGTTCCGCAAGCTTCGGAACGCAAGGAAAATCACACCCTGACGGTCCGGGAAGTGGCGCGGCTGTTTGAAGCTGCTGGCGTTGCCCGGTCGGAACGCAGCATCGTGAATTGGTGCCAGCCGAATCGTCAGGGGATTCCACGCTTGAATTCGTATTTTGATCCAAACGAGCGGAAATACTTCATCACGCCACAGAGCGTGGAAACTGCCATTACGGAAGAAAAGGCCAGAGCGGCGGTCAAGACGCCGCAGCAGCCAGAGGTTTCTGAACCTCTCCGCACCTTTCCCAAAAATGCGGAAGCAGAACGGATGGAGCGGAAGGATGATTCGGAAACGGACAGCGAGCGGACACGGGAATTGGAGCGGGAGAATTTGGATTTGAAAATCGCCAACCGTGGAAAGGACTATCTCATTGAGCAAATGCAAAAGGAGAGAACCAGCTTCTTTGATCAATTGTTGGCTGCCAATCGAAAGATGGGCGAACTGGAAACCAGGCTCCTACAATTGGAAAGACCGCAATCTGGCCTCGATCCGAGCGCACACTAATTCTGTGACAGCGCACGGGAGGGATTTGGTGAGAGTGTGCCGGCTCATAACGAAAGCCACCAACCACAGCTTGCAGCTTTGCGAGACAACCACGACGACAATTCCACGGTGTTTGAAGCCATCGCGGCGGCTGCGATGTAAAGGATGCAGCGTTCAGCGTAACTGCCGCCTGAGGTCAGGTTCTACTTTGCTTTCGGAATGCCTTGGCATGCGGTGCGGATCTCTTGGGCGACCCAGGTGGAAGTGATCAGGCTTGGGACTGTTGCCAAGGTTGAGAGGAAAAGGGAGCAGAGGTCGTCGCTGGTGAGGACCACAATTCCGGCGTTGCGAGCCATGAGTTTGACTGTCTTGGGCACCTCCTGAGTGGTCACAAAGATGAGGGCGAGTGGGGCAAATGGCTTGATCTCAAGGTCCTTATACCGACCGTCTATCTTCGAATAGATCTTCAGGGCTGCAAGCTTTGAAGCGCCCACGAAGTCTCGAATGTCGCTGGAGCCTACCTTCGTATCTAGGTAATGCTTTGCCTGGGCTAGAAATACAACCTCGGGATTACCACTGATCCATTGGTTCCTCATGTGAAAGTAGGGCATGTAACCAAAGGAGTCGAGCCCCTCGTCGTGGGTTTCCTGGGTGTGCCAAACGCGGTTGCAGGAGGCGAGACGGAGCAGGTGCGCACTAAAGGTCTCAAACTCAGTTGGGGTGAGCGAGTTGATGCCATCCTGGAAGGCGAGCCGGTCGGCTTGAGCCATGCCGCCAATGCCCTGGATTATTTCGGCGTCGTCGTCAGCGAAAAGGTAGCGGAGACTAGCAGCGCCGCCAGCGCGACTATTATACTCATCGACGAGTGTGTTTCGCAGGTGATCGAGGTTCTTCGCTATGAAGTCATCGACAATGCCAGGGGTGTAGGTGGGGGTGAGATGCTGCACCACATAATGCTCGAGGTTTCGGGGCGGCTCCGTAACTGAGTAATCCGTCAAGAAGTGGGCCAGCACTTCGTCGAATATGTCGGTGTGCTTCACCGCAGTGCGGGGTTTATTTGCCGAGAACTTCCTTGAGCTCTGCGATCAGCTTTTTGATCTGTTTCTTGTCCTTCGGGGTAAGGGCTTTTAGCTCCTCGCGGGTCATCTGCTGAATTCTGGTGAGCGTGTCGGCAAGAAAATCGGGGAATGGGTTTTTTTGCGCCGCTGTTGGTGGGCGGTGTTGCGACGCTTCTGCGAGGGCATCGGCGAATGATCTGGCCGGGTCC
>Ga0187874_10002804_pt1 | contig 12820 bp, 9 predicted proteins | sample June2016WEW_16_1_3_FD_132993 | JGI IMG/M metagenome (GOLD analysis project Ga0187874, IMG submission 132993) | Peatland microbial communities from SPRUCE experiment site at the Marcell Experimental Forest, Minnesota, USA - June2016WEW_16_150 | ecosystem: Environmental > Terrestrial > Soil >... | reverse complement strand
CGTCGGGCTCGGCGGCCGACAATTTTACTGCTATAAGTTCCGCACGATGCGTCAGGACGCGGAAGCCGATACTGGCGCCACTTGGGCTGCCGACGATGATCCAAGGATTACCAGGGCCGGAACGTTCCTGCGTGCTTCGCGGCTTGATGAGATTCCGCAATTGTGGTGTGTGTTGAAGGGCGATATGGCGTTTGTGGGTCCGCGGCCGGAACGTCCCGAGTTCGTCGAGTGGCTCAGCAAAGAGATCCGCTATTACGGAGTGCGCCACGTGGTACGCCCGGGAATCACTGGTTGGGCACAAGTGCGATACAAATACGGTAATAGTCTGGAAGATGCTCGCGAGAAGCTGCAATACGACCTTTTTTATATCAAGAATGCGTCTTTCGGGCTGGATATACTCATCATGTTCCAGACCATCAAGATAGTCCTGCTCGGGCGGGGCGCAAAGTGAAGTGGATATTCTGGGGTTCCGTAGCTGTTCTTGTATATACCTATGCGGGCTATGCCGCCTGGTTGTGGCTGCGGGTTCGTTGGCGTCCCAGACCGGTCCGGCTCGGTCCAACAATTCCCCTTATCTCAGTGGTGATTGTGGCGCGTAATGAAGAATCATTTCTGAGGGAAAAACTCCATAATCTCCTTGCGCTCGAGTACCCAACCGATCTCTTGCAGGTGGTCGTAGTTTCTGATGGATCGACGGATGGGACCGAATCGATTCTGCGTGAATATGCGCGTGAACCGCGCATTTGCGTCTTGTTGAATCAGATGCCCAGCGGAAAAGCTTGCGGACTGAACGATGGAGTCGGGGCCGCGGCCGGCGAAGTCATTGTATTCACCGACGCGCGGCAGAAAATTGAAGCCGCAGCTGTACGTTTGCTGCTGGAGAATTTTGCGGACCCGGAAGTGGGATGTGCAAGCGGCGAACTGATGATCGGCAGCGCGGAAGCCGGAGAAGCCGCCGACGGTATGGGACTGTACTGGCGCGTCGAAAAGAAGATTCGCGAATGGGAATCTAATTCGGGCTCGGTCGTAGGAGCAACTGGCGCGTTGTATGCTGTACGCCGAGAACTTATTCCCACGCTGCCTCCCGGAACGATTCTGGATGACGTCTATATTCCGATGCATGTCGTACGGCAGGGAAGCCGGGTGGTTTTCGATTCTCGCGCAGCCGCGTGGGATAGCCCGAATCTCGGACGGCCCCGCGAGTTTGCACGTAAGGTCCGAACCTTGAGCGGCAATTACCAGCTACTGCAGATGTGTCCCTGGCTGCTTGGGAAACAGAATCGGCTGCGTTTTGAATTTGTCAGTCACAAATTGCTGCGACTTGTGGCTCCGTTTGCCCTGCTGACCGCTCTCTTGTCGTCGTTTTTTCTGCGTGACACCGTCTATCGTGGCGCTTGCCTGCTGCAGATAGCCTTCTACGCATTGAGTTTGCTGGGAACGATTCCGTTGAAGCGCGGGTTCGTGGCTCGCATGGCTGACGCGGCGTTCACCTTCGTCGCGCTCAATACAGCTGCTGTTGTGGCCTTTGGCAAGTTCGTAACCGGCAGAAATATCGAGTGGAGTCGCTGAGCGTCCGATTAATCGCTTGGGAGAGAACCTGGTGGCTACTGCAACAACGAGTCCGGTGTGGAAGAGCCCGAATCTCAAGCTGGGTGACCGCAAGAGCCTGAGCTACTCGGCTCTGGTTTTGTTCACTTTCCTCTATTACTGGCGCCCGGAAGACCTGATACCCGGCCTGGTCTGGCTGCCATTGGCCAAGATCAGCGGAGGCATTGCCCTGTTGGCTTTGATTTTTGGGGCACGGTCGAAAGATCGCCAGAAGCTGCCGCTGGAACTCAAAGTTTTGTTGATGTTGTTGGGGTACATGATTCTCACGATTCCGTTCGCCTACTGGCGAGGCGGAGCCTTCGACACGGTTGTGAATAAGTTCTCCAAAGGCGTGATTGTGGCAATGCTGATCGCCCTAATCGTGACCCAGGTGCGGCAGATGCGCAAGCTCCTCTTTATTCAGGTTTCGGCAGTGGCTGTCGTTACGCTTGCTTCGGTCGCTGTGCACCACACGGTGGATGGGCGCTTGTGGGGCATTCAAAAATCCGTTCTGGAGAATCCAAACGATCTATCCATCAACATTGCCATGACCTTCCCCTTGTGCCTGGCGTTTCTGCTGGCGGCAAAGGGAGGGCTTCGAAAAATGATCTGGGCCGCGAGTTTGGCGGTGTTGCTATTGGCTGTGGTTTTGACTTATTCGCGCAGCGGAATGATTGCAACTGTCATTACAGTTCTCGCCTGCATCTGGGAATACGGGATTAAGGGAAAACGACGATCGGTGCTTCTCGCCGCAGTTGCGATGGGGATTGTGGGAGCCGCTATCATCGTGGCTACGCCCCGTTACTTGACACGAGTGACTAGTATTGTTCGCGGGAATGTGGAAGGGTCGGGAGATAGAGGCTCGCTGGCGGCACGCAAGCAATTACTCCTGGCCAGTATTTCGACCGCGCTGCACCACCCCGTTTTCGGAGTAGGTCCTGGGAATTTTGAGGTGACCAACGGCGAGTGGCGTGTGGCGCATAACAGCTATACGGAACTGGCTGCGGAAGCGGGACTACCCGCCCTGGCTCTGTTCCTCACCATGATATATCTGAGTTTCCGCAAGATTAACAGCGTACGCAACCTTCCCGGATATGCAGCCGACGAATCGATCAGATTATGGACGAGCGCGTTATGGGCAGGGTTGGCGGCGTACGTCTTCGGAGCAATGTTTGCCTCAACGGAATACAACCTGTTTCCCTATTTCATGGTCGGGTATGTGTCTGCCTTGTACCAGATCGCTGTCGTTGTAGGTTCGAAGACAGATCAGGCAACCGTGAAATCTTCCGGCAGTAACGGAATTCGCAGATATGAAACCAAGCGAAAGCATGAACCAGTCAGAAGTTATTGAGAGAATTTCCGAGGAACTGCTCCAACTTCTTCGCTGCCCGACTTGTAGGAGCCGCATCGAAGAAGCGCCAGACGGGTTGGTGTGCCTTGGGTGCCGCAAGATTTTTCCGAGAATTCGTGGAGTGATCCGTTTCGTCGACCAGCAGCACTACGCCGGCAGTTTCGGTTTCCAGTGGCTGAAGCACGACAAAACTCAGCTCGACGACGCTTCCGCCAATCGCTCGGAAATCGATTTTACGGACAAAACCGGGTTGACTCGAAAAGATCTGGAAGGGAAGTTGGTTCTGGATGTGGGATGCGGCATGGGTCGCTACGCGGAGGTTGTCTCCCGCTGGGGTGCTCGCGTGGTCGGCATTGACTTGAGTGCCGCCGTGGAAGCGGCGGCCCGAAACCTAGATGGATATCCTGCAACCATCTTTCAGGCCGATGTTTTTTCTTTGCCCTTTGCGGAACAGAGTTTTGATTACATCTACAGCCTGGGAGTGCTGCACCACACTCCCGACTGTGAAGCTGCGTTCAAGAAGCTGCCCCATCTCGTGAAGCCGGGCGGAGGAGTTGCGATCTGGCTTTACAGTGCCTACAACAAATGGTATCGCTTGAGCGACATTTATCGTCGAGTGACCCGACGAACGCCTCCGAAGGTCCTGCATTCGCTCTGCTGCGGCACGATCCCGCTCTATGGGATTCACAAGGTAATGCGGAAAGTCCCTCTCGTCGGAAAGCCCGTCAGCGGTTTTCTGCGATTTCTGATTCCCATGTCCTTCAATGTCGATCCGCAGTGGCGCGTGCTGGATACCTTCGACTGGTATTCACCGTGGTATCAATCGAAGCATACGTACGAGGAGGTCTTCCGCTGGTTTGAAGATTGCGGAATGGAGGATCTGCACGTGGCTGGCGTACCAGTTTCTGTTCGCGGACGAAGATCCTCGAGCAGCACTCCGTCGACCGCGACCGTTTCTATCGAGGTGCCGTCGTGTGCGGAATAGCCGGAATGCTTGGTCGCGAAGGCGAACGGGTCGAAGCGTCCTCGATCCATTCGATGTGTCAGACCATTGTGCATCGTGGTCCCGATGATGAGGGCATTTATGCAAGTCGTCACGTTGGTCTGGGCATGCGACGGCTGAGCATCATCGACCTTTCCGGCGGAAAGCAGCCGATTCATAACGAGGATAAAAGTATCTGGGTCGTGTTCAACGGGGAGATCTACAACTTCCCCGAATTACGCCGTGAACTCGAGGCCCGGGGTCACCAGTTCTACACCCACAGCGATACGGAAGTGATTGTCCACCTCTATGAAGAGATGGGCGCCGATTGCGTGACCAAGCTGCGCGGCATGTTTGCCATCGCCCTTTATGACGAACGCGAGCAATCGTTATTGCTGGCTCGCGATCGCATTGGCAAAAAGCCTCTTTACTATGCGCTGCATGAGGGAAGACTCTACTTCGGCTCCGAAATCAAGGCCATCCTGGCGGCTGCTCCCGAGCTTGCGGAAGTGAATCCCGAAGCCGTGTTGCAGTTTTTTTACTTCGGATATATTCCCGACCCAAATTCCGCCTTTCAGCAGATTGCAAAACTTCCCCCCGGGCATCTAGCGGAGTACAGAAACGGAGAAGTCAAAGTTCGCCAGTATTGGGACCTGCCTGCGTATGGAACCTACGATCCCGGGTCGGACGACGCCTGTCTTGAAGAAATGGAAGCCAAATTGGCGGAGGCAGTGCGGATCCGGTTGATTTCCGAGGTTCCTCTCGGAGCGCTGCTCAGCGGTGGCGTAGATTCATCGATCGTGGTAGCGCTCATGGCGCGGGAGAGTTCGTCCCCGGTAAAAACCTTTTCGATCGGCTTCGAAAAGCAGGACTTCAACGAGGCGGAATATGCGCGTTTGGTAGCGGAGCGTTTTCACACCGATCATCACGAACTGATCGTCGATCCTAACATCGCCGAGACTCTTGACTGGCTCTCGTACATGATGGAGGAACCCTTTGGCGATTCGTCCATGATTCCTACTCTGCATGTGTCTCGTATGGCGCGACAACAGGTGACGGTCGCTCTCTCCGGCGATGGCGGCGATGAAATGTTCGCCGGCTATGGCAGGTATGCGGTCAATCTCGAACGCCAGCGCTTTGAGGTCATCCCAGCCTGGTTAGGCAACGTATATCGTAACCACGTCTACCCGCGTTTGCCCATGGACGTGAAGGGGCGGAAGCTTGCCTGGAACATCACGCTTCCTTCTCGCGATCGCTATCTTGATGGCATCTCATTTCTTCCCGCCTTGAATCGCGATCGCAATCTGTTCTGCGACGATTTCGTCGAGCATTCCCGCGCCTACACCGATCCGCTTCGGCAATTTCAGCGCTACTACGACGACGCGCCCGCTGACGATCAGCTAAGCCGGCTCCTCTACCTTGACACCAAGACATATCTGACTGCGGATATTATGACCAAGGTCGACCGCATGAGTATGGCGACCTCGCTGGAGATGCGCGCTCCGATTCTTGACCATGTGTTCATGGAGTGGGTGACCAGCCTTCCGGTGAAGTACAAATTGCGTGACGGCAAAAGAAAGTTCATTCTGAAGAAACTGGCGGAACGGCTGGGCGTCCCTTCGGCCCTCTTGCATCGCAGGAAGCAAGGGTTTGCGCTTCCTTTGGTGCATTGGATGAGAAATGAACTTAAAGATACTCTTTTACAGGTTCTGGAAGATCCACGAACGCAACAACGCGGATACTTCCGTCCGAAAGCCGTAAGATCCCTCGTCGACGAACATTTCCGCGGACGGCGCGATCACTCTGGCGTGCTGTGGCTGCTCCTTGTCTTGGAACTGTGGCACCGTAATTTTATAGAGGCACATCCCGTGAAGTGCGATTCGCAAGTTGCCTTGCCCATCGAGGCGCTGGGTCCGAGCCAAAGCGCCCCATCCCTCTCGCTGGGTGAGCGTATCCCATGATTTCCTCAACGGCTCGGGTGGATACCATCGAGATGGCCGTGCCTGCGTCTCCGCGGGTGGGAGTTTTCCTGATGGTGAATTCGCTCGAAACGGGAGGAACGGAGAAGCAGTTCGTTACCATTTCCCGCAACCTTGACGTGGCAAAGTTTTCAGTGGAATTGGGATGTCTCAAGCGCGAGGGAGCTTTTCTCGATCAGGTCAATGGAATTGAGGAGTTCTCCCCGGGCGGCAGCATGTTCCGGCCCAAGTCGCAGCGATCTCGGATTAAGCTGGCGCAGTATCTTCGTGAGAAACGAATTGCCGTTGCGCACTCTTTCGACTTCTATACAAATCTGATGCTTATCCCCGCTGCCCGAATGGCCAGAGTTCCTGTGGTGATCGGAAGCCACCGGCAATTGGGCGATCTGCTGACTCCATGGCAATTCCGAGTACAAAATTTCATTCTGGGATGGAGTGACCGGGTGGTTTGCAATTCTCGCGCAGCCGGGGACGCATTGCAGAAAGCCGGGTTTAACCGGCATAAGCTGGAAGTTATTCCCAATGGTTTGCCGGAACAGGCGTTCGCCGCCGCTGAGCCTCTAATCGAGCGCGTAGCTGGCGTTCAGCGCATCGGATTTATTTCGCGCATGAACGATCCCGGTAAGAACCACGAATTGTTCTTGCGCGTAGCCGCGAAACTCGCACCGAGGTTCCCGTTCGCACAATTCGTTCTGGCGGGCGACGGACCTCTGCGTCAGCCCCTTGAACAGCTTGCGCATTCCCTGGGAGTGAAGCGGAACGTCATCTTTTTGGGAGACCGCCGGGACATTCCTGCAGTGCTTGCGTCGCTCGATATCAGCGTATTGCCTTCGCGATCGGAGAGTCTGTCCAATGTAATCATCGAATCCATGGCTGCCGGGTTGCCGGTGGTTGCAACCAGGGTGGGCGGAAACGGCGAACTGATCAACGACGAGGAGAATGGACTCCTGGTCCCTCCGGGAGACGAGGAAGCTCTCGAGCACGCGATCGAACGTCTTTTGAACGACGGCCTACTGCGGTCTCAAATGGGCCGGCAAGCAAGAGAGGCGGCCTTGGCCAGCTATAGCTTGAAGAAAATCCGCGACCGCTATCAGGAACTCTATCACTCGCTTTTGCTCGAAAAGGGATGGAAGCCAGCGTGAGAACAATCGCCCACAGCGATTCAGCCAAGACGAAGCGGATTCTGCAGATCGGCAACTGGCCTCCTCCTGTTTGCGGCTGGGCGATGAGTCTAGTAGGGCTCCGCCGGGAACTCGAGGCCCGTGGCTGGGAGTGCCCGGTCATGAATCTCAACGAGAACCGCCGGGTGAAGAGCGCGGATTACATCGACGTTCAAAGCGGCGCCGACTATTTCAAGAAGGTCCTGAGCCACGTTCGGCAGGGATTCGGTGTGCATATTCGAGTTAACGGCGAAACCAAGAAGGGTTATGTGTTGGCCCTTCTGGCTCTGGCTGTGGCCCGATTGTTTGCGCGTCCGGCTCTGCTGACCTATTGCGGCGGCCACGAGCAGGAATTTTTTCCCGCTCCGCGCGGGTCTTTTCGTTACTTGGCATTCGCCCTTTTGTTCCGGATTCCAACCCGCATCTACTGCAACAGTGAAGCGGTGAAGCGTTCCATCTTAACCAGCGGAATCGATGGCCGCAGGGTAGTACCGATCCCCCATTTTTCCGCGCAGTATGTGGAATTTGAACCGGCGAATCTGCCGCCGAAAGTCCAGAGCTTTTGCCAACAAAGCAAGGGAATATTCTTTGCCTACATTTGCTTCCGTGAGAGCTTCATGCTGGAATTCATCGCCGAAGCGATGAAACGTTTCCGGGCGCAGAATCCGGATATTGGATTTCTACTGGTCGGGACGCCCGAGCGCGAGCTCCCGCCTCTCGAGCAGTTCTTCAAGGAGCAAGGGCTGAGCGACTCGATATGCGTCACCGGATCTATTCCTCACGCCTTGTTTCTGACTCTACTGACCAGCTCTCTAGCTTATATCCGCATTCCTTTGACCGATGGAGTCTGTTCGTCGGTTTTGGAGTCTCTGCGTCTGAAGATCCCGGTCCTAGCCTCGGACAATGGCGCCCGCCCAGATGGAACCGAGTTGTGGAAGGCGGGGGATATAGAGTCGCTGGTGAAGCTCATGAGCGAAGCAGTTACGAAGCATCAAGCCATGACAGCTCGCATTCCAGAGATCAAAGTCGAGGACAACACGGCAAAGCTAGCGGACGACATTGAATCGGTGTGGGAATCGTTTGCGAATGGTCCTTTAGAAGCAGCGGTCCAGGCTCCCGCGCCGCCTCGTTGAGAACAGCAGGGCACAGCGAGAAACAGAATTGACTGCAAGCTGGGATGCAGCGCTCGATTGCTACTGAGGAATAATGCAGGCACTCTCGTCATCACCGGTGGAAGGACAGGCGGCGTCAATGGGTTCGCGAAGCAGGGCCCCCGTTTTTGTGCTGGGAAGTCCTCGTTCCGGTACAACTCTGCTTTACCACATGGTTCTATCGGCAGGAGGCTTTGCGGTACTTCGCAGTGAAACTCATTTTTTTAATCTGTTTGAACCTGGCTTTGGCGACCTTCGCATTGCCCGCAACAAAGAAAACCTGATGCATGCCTGGTTCGCGACCCGGATGTTCAGGATTTCGCAGCTGAAAGCAGATGAAGTCCGGGCCAAGGTCATGGCTGAGTGCCAAAATGGCGGCGATCTTCTTCGTATGTTCATGGGGGAAATCGCTCGCAAGCAGGGAGTGGAACGCTGGGCGGAATGCACTCCGGATCACCTGCTTTACATTGAGCGCATCAAGCAGACAATTCCAGACGCGTTGATCATTCACATCATCCGCGATGGCCGAGATGTTGCCTTATCTCTGGACAAGCAGAGATGGATTCGTCCATTACCTGGGGACGGCGAGAGGCACCTCGAAGTAGCCGCACTGTACTGGGAATGGGCCGTCCATCGGGGCCGGCAGGCGGGGCGCAAGTTGGGAGGGGATTATTGCGAAGTCTCGTTCGAGCAACTGGTGCGGAATCCCTCTCCGGTGCTTGCGGAGGTGAGTGAGTTCATCCAGCAAGATTTGAATTACGATCGCATTCAGAAAGCTGCGATTGGTTCAATCGCCCAGCCCAACTCTTCGTTTCAGAACGGCTCGCAGGCCGGCGAATTCAACCCGATCGGAAGATGGAAGGAAGCACTGTCGCCAGAACAAATCCGCACGATGGAGGCTCTGATCGGCGATACGCTACGCGAACTCGGCCACGCTACCGCTGCTGTGGATTCCAAGACAGCGAGACAACCTCAACTTGCGAGGCTTCGTAGCCGGTATCGTCGCTACTTCGATCTGAAGCTCTGGCTCAAGAATAAGCCCGGCGTTGGTCAGCTTCTCGTCAACAAGCATCTCGATTGGCTCTAGGCTTGCTTACCGTGACCCGGCAGTAGCAGCCTCGATGGCGTCAATATCTGCGCCGACCGTCTTTCCATCCGTTCCCGCGTGCAGGAATGGAGAGGGCTTCTTGCATCCTATCGCCTCGTTTTTCTCCCGGCAGAGACGAAAGTCCTGTAAGGACGCTGTTTTGACGCTGCGCAGTCCCGCGTCAGCCGGATTTTTCGGAGTGTAGTTATCTTTCGGCCAACTGCTCAACGCGTTGGGAATTACGTTATGGGCGACGATAGGATTGGTAAAACAGGTTTCAAACAAATTCGCAGCACCCAGCCTCTGAGGCAAGTAGGCGCAGTTGTTTGGACCTCCGCCGGTGGAAGTCACCTCCCGTTCTCCGGCCGCAATCAGATTGTTGGTGAAAACGAAGTTCGCAATCTTTGGATTCGGGGACAGCACGCCCACGTTGAATAGAACTTTAGGCGAGAATCCGGTTATGTGATCAATCTTGACGTCTTTTAATTGCGGCTGGAAAGAACTTAGCTGAAACAGGACGCCGTAGCCTTTGTAGCGTACCGGGTCAATGTCATCAATGACGACATCGTGAATGCTGTAGCGCTCGCCCGCAGTGGAAATGCCGCCCATTGAAGTGGGGACATTCGCAATCTGGAACCCGCTGGCGCAGTGACTAATGCTGACGTTGCGGATCGTAATATCGGTAACCCGGCAGAGCGGACACGTGTTGGCACCCTGGCTCTTCGGAGTCAGAAGAATTGCGAATCCACTTTGCGAAAAACCACCCCAGCTATTTTCCAGAATATTGCCTTCAAACACAACCCTCTGTGCGTTCTTGAGTTCAAAAATATTCTTAACGATAAAAGGCTTGCCGCTGTTGGCTGCCATGAAACCGGGTTCGTCGGATTTCCATTGGATGGGGCGAAACAGATGGTTGTGACGGATCTCGATATCAGCAGGGGTCACGGTTGCGGCGCCGCCTCCGAACAGAATGCATTCTCCAGAGGCTTCCAGGAAGTTATTTTCGATCTTGTAGGGGCCCATTGGATTGTCGAGGTTCCCGCCCGCGATCGCCTGAGCGTCGGTGCAGGCGCCGGTAGCGGCAATACATTTCAAGTCACTGAAATAGGAATCGACTACGGCTACGTAGGTGCTGCCGCCCAGCTGCACGCCGCGTGTCGTCTCGTCTTTTTCGTTGCCATGGATCCAGAGGCGGTCGAAGACGACATGGTCTCCCTTGCTGTTCCAGTCAAGGCTACTGTCGGGCTTTTTGCCGGCAATCCGGAAAGAGACAAGATTGCTGATGTTCGCCCCTGGTGCATCTCGCGTGATCTCCAGGCCAAGAAGCCGGTAGTGATTGGCTCCCCATTCCAGAAAGATCGGACCGCTACCCCCCTTGCTGGTGCACACGATCTTCGCCAGAACGTCTTTTGGAGAGCTACAGGGATACTCCGGCCGCCCGGGAAGAGAAGACACACCGCCATAGCAAGGCGTGAGACGCGTGCCCTCGGGGGGAAGAGAGGAATCAGGCGTGTCGCTGCGGATAATGATCCAGTGCTGATCGTCGCAAGGCTTCGCCGCAAGAGAAATGCTACCAGCAAAGGTCGCCCCCGCCTGAAGGCGAATCGTGTCCCCGCAGGAGGCCGCATTCAGGGCTTGTTGCAGATTCTCTCCCTCTTTCACCACTCGGACGGCGCCAGGAGCTGGCGTGTCCGCGAGCGCACTCTTTATCGTCACTCGCGGCAGCTCAGCAGGGCCGTCGAAGCGTCCCGCATCGACTTTGGCCACGCTGGAAGATAAGGCTAGAAAGAAAAGTGGAATCAGCGGGGAGAACTTCGGATTTGCCATAAACAACTAAGATAGCACGAGAAGGTCGCGATAACTCGGTTCAGACAACGCAGGAACTCCGCACAAAAAAAAGCGCCGACGGGGTTGCCGTCGGCGCCAGATGCTTCGATTGTGCGACACAGACCGGATCAGTACACTCCGGCGGTCGCGTTCTGAAGACCAAGGATGTCTGCGCCCGGGTCTACTCCGAGTGCGGTCCTCCCTTTAAATGTGCTTGTAGGAGACAGTTGGTAATTTCCGCCGATGCCGTCATTGAAATTCACGAAGCCGACACTAGCGGGTGTGGACGCGAACCAATTCGCGGACGGCCACATGGCAGATGTGTAGTGCGTGGGCTGCGCGACGATGACATTTCCAGTGAAGTTAGGCGACGAGAAGCATGAGTCCAACACCGTCAAAGGAACATCCGTGTGGGCGCAGTTGCCGGACCCGCCTCCGGTCGACCAGACTGGATACGCTCCAGCACTGACGATGCTGTTCGTGAAGCTGAAGTTTGGCATCTTCGGACTGAACGTGCCTCCCGCATTGAGCACCATGGAATCAGGAAAAGCGGTGACATGATCGATCGCGACATTTTGCAGCAGAGGAACAAGGCTTGTGTTGAACTGAGTTTCAACTTGAGCGAAGACGCCATGACCGGCGTATTTGTCAGCACTAATGTCATCGACAATCACATCATGAATGCTGTAGCGCTGGCCCTCCTTGGCGTAGAAGCCAGTTCCCGAAATAACGTTCGCCAACTGGAAGCCGCCGCTCACGTGACTGATGGTGTTATAGCGGAATGTGATGTCGGTTACCGAGCAAACTGTGCAGTGACCATCGTTCTTGGGGGTCGCGACGACGGAGAAACCGGCCTGAGAAAATCCTCCTCAAGTATTTTCCATGATGTTGCCTTCGACCAGAACACGCTGCACATTCTTAAATTCCAGATGATTCTTGACCACAAACTTGACTCCGATGAAACCGGGCTGGCCGGACAACCAGATCATGGGCTTGAAGAAATGGTTGCGTCGAATCTCGATGTCGGTTGGAGTCTGCGTGGCTCCACCGCCGCCGAAGATGACGCTTTCTCCGGACGCTTCCAAAAAGTTGTCTACGATCTTGTAGGTTCCATTGGGAACCGAGCCATTTCCTCCTGCCACCGCCTGCGCATCCGTGCACTTCCCCATGGTGTGGCAGTGGAAGTCGGTGAAATAGGAATCGATGACCGCGACAGACGTACCGCCGTCCAACAGGACTCCACGCGTCGTTTCATCGTCAGAGAATCCGTGAAACCATACCCGGTCGAAGATGATGTGGTCGAAAGCGCCTCCAGTAATAGGAGAAGCCAGCGCTACCACAAATTTATCGGCTGTATGCTTTGTGATTTCCAGGCCGATGAATCGGTAGTGAGTGGCGCCATTTTCAAACACCAAAGGTCCGGAGAGGTTTCCGCTGTCGTACTCGATTTTTGCTACGACGTTTTCCGTGGAGATGCAGTTGAAAGCCGGACGCCCAGGGAGAGAGCTGACACCAGCATAACAAGGGGTCAACCGCGTTCCTTCCGGGGGTAGTGCGGAGTCCGGGGCACTCGTGCGAATCGTAATCCAGTTGTCATCGCCGCAGTTCTTGGCGGGAAAATTGATCTGTTTGGTCGTCCAGACGGCTCCGGATTCGAGCATCAACGTATCGCCGCACTTGGCATTGTCAACTGCCT
>Ga0187874_10002797_pt1 | contig 12835 bp, 14 predicted proteins | sample June2016WEW_16_1_3_FD_132993 | JGI IMG/M metagenome (GOLD analysis project Ga0187874, IMG submission 132993) | Peatland microbial communities from SPRUCE experiment site at the Marcell Experimental Forest, Minnesota, USA - June2016WEW_16_150 | ecosystem: Environmental > Terrestrial > Soil >... | reverse complement strand
TTGACTTTTGTCGTCGCTTTAAGACCGGCCCGGTCACACATATCCAGTGCAGTTTTTTTCCCCACTCTCGAAAAACCACTGATGAGAAAATCAATTAAGTTCCCGTCACTTGCGGCAGCCATGCGTTTGAGCTGTCCGAATTCAATGCCATGCGGGTGAGGCTGGATCGCTTCCGGACAGGCGATTACTTCCTGGCTTACGCGTTCAAACGTGAACGATTCGTCATCAAGTTCTACCCGGAACCGGGCATGGGGGTTCACCACGGAGGTATACTTGAGGTATTCGAGCAGTTTCTTCTTTGCTGACATCGTGCTCTTGAACTCGATCTGGACCCGGGTACCGTGGATCCGGTCCCACTCGAAAGGCTGCTGGGAGATGATGTCGGGCTCGTTTGTCTCGATCTTTATCTGGATCTCGAACCTGTGCGCCGGTTCCTTTGCCCCGGTTCGCGAGATGACGACCGTGGGCAGGCCGCTTGTCAGCTGCGCGTAGAGCACGGCAGCCGAGATCCCAATCCCCTGCTGGCCCCGGGTCTGCCGGATCTGGTGAAACCGGGAGCCGTACAACAGTTTACCGAATACAAAAGGGACCTGCGCGGGGACGATGCCGGGGCCGTTGTCCTCGACAATGATCCGGAACACATCAGTGCCGGTTTTTTTGATACTGATGTAAATGTCGGGAAGCACCTGCGCTTCCTCGCAGGCATCGAGCGCGTTATCCACGGCTTCCTTGATCGTGGTAATGACGCCCCGGGTCGGGGAGTCAAAACCCAGCAGGTGTTTGTTCTTCTCGAAAAATTCCGCGACACTAATACTGCGCTGCTGCTTTGCGAGTTCTTCAGCGAGCACCATGCGCTTTCACCTCGGCTATCGCCGCGGCCGGGGCAAGCGTCTTCTGCTCGCCCGAATGAAGGTTTTTGAGGGTGACCTCACCGGCATCAGCCTCCCGTTTGCCGATCACGACCGCAAAGTCCGCAGATTTTGAGGCGTGTGCCATCTGTGCCCCAAGCCCGCGATCCATGAGCTCCATCTCCGCCCGGATTCCGTCGGCCCGGAATTCCCGGGCTACTGAGAGTGCGAAGCTGCGCCCTTCGTTTGTGCACACGATCCCCACAATGGTATCTTTTTTGGGCTGCACATCGCCAAGCGAGACCATCACCCGGTCAAAGCCAATGGCAAACCCCGAGGACGCGACATCATCGCCGCCGAACAGGTGCGCGAGCCTGTATGTCCCTCCGCCCACGATCTGGTTTTCCGCGCCAAGGTTGTGCGCAAATCCCTCAAAGACCATGCCGGTGTAGTAGTCAAGACCACGTGCGATCCCGAAGTTGAGGGAATAGGTAACACCGGCTGTGTCGAGAATACCGGTCATCTGCTCCACGCGCTCTTTTTCCGGGATCGTCCCGGAGATTTCGAATGCTTCCGGGAGCGTGCGGCACTCCACAAGCGCGGTCAGTGATTCACCGAGATCCACCTTTCCCCTGTCTGCGAGGGTGGCTTTGAGACCTTCGAAATCTTTCTTGTCGAGGTGCGCCATCACGTGGCGCTGGGTGACCATGTCGAGATCTTTCAAGAGATTTTTCATGAACGCGAGGTGGCCTACCTTAAGGTCCCACGTGACACCGGTTGCATTGAGTGTATCCGCGGCAAGCATGATCACTTCTGCATCGGCAATCGCAGTGTCGGCCCCGATCAGTTCTGCGCCGAACTGCCAGAACTGACGGTACCGCCCTTTCTGCGGGCGCTCGTACCGGAAGCAATCGGCAAAGTAGCACCAGCGCAGGGGCTTTGGCGCGACCTTTGCCTCGTTGATGTACATTCGGATCACGGACGCTGTGATCTCCGGGCGCAGGGCCAGGTTTCTCCCGCCTTTATCCTCGAAGACGTACATCTCCTGCATGATCCCTTCGCCCGACCTGAGCGTGAAGAGTTCGAGATCCTCGAATTCAGGTGTACATACTTCCCGGTATCCCCAGCGGCGCACTGCCTCGCGCATCTTTGCTTCGGTACTGCGCCGCGCTTCCATCTCATCGGGTAGAAAATCCCGTGTGCCTCGTGGTTTCTGGATCATGCCTGGTACATCCCTTATCTGGTATTTCCCGCCGCACCATTATTTTTTATCCGGTGCCGGGCGTTTCACGCTGCCCCACATCCGATCAAGGGTGCTCTCTTTTCCTGTCCAGACCTTCTCGCGTGTCATCCGTCCCTGGAGGTAGAGTGCGGCGAGGATCAGGCCAAGTCCCAGCAGTTCGAATGTGTCACCTGCAATCGTACAGAGCACGCCAAGCGTGCCGAGGGCGCCGTACAACACGCCCCAGTAAGCTGCTTTCCGGTACCCGGGGAGGCCGGTCAAAAAAAAGATCCGCGCGTCACGCAGCCAGAGAAAGATCACGGCAGCCGCGCCAAAATATGCGATATAAAGCAGGTACGACATGGCAATGAACTAACTTATAATACGCCTCCCCATATCTGTATTATCACATTATGCGTGTAAACCCGGTGCTTTCAGCGCTCCTTGAACGCTACAAAAATGGCGAGATCGCGCTCGATGATGCCGCACAGGAGATCGAAGGGCTCCGCCTTGAGCAGGTTGGAGACTTTGCCTGCCTCGATCTCGGACGGGCCGTCCGGTGCGGGATGCCCGAGGTCATCCTTGCTGAGGGAAAGGACCCTGAACACCTCGCGGAGATCACTGTCCGTCATGCAGAGACCACCGGCCGCTGTATTGTCACGCGTGTGACCCCGGAGCAGGTGTCTGCGGTACAGGCCAGGTGCACGGGAAAAGGGATTACGGTGGAATACCGCACGCCGGCCCGGGTGCTTATTCTCTCGACCGGTGCCGCACCGGAAAAGATCGGCGGGATCGTTGCGGTCATCACCGCAGGGACATCGGATATCCGCGTTGCGGAGGAAGCAAAGACCATTGCTGAAGAGATGGGCTGCACGGTAAGGACCGCATACGATGTGGGAGCGGCCGGCATCCACCGGTTATTCCCTGCGCTCAAACCCCTGCTCGATGCCGACGTGTTTGTCGTCTGCGCAGGGAGGGAAGGCACGTTACCGGCCGTGATCGCCGGCCTCGTAGACAAACCAGTACTTGGTGTTCCGGTCAGCACCGGATACGGGTACATGGGAGAGGGTCGGGCGGCTCTCGCGAGCATGCTCCAGTCGTGCTCGGTCATTGCCGTCGTAAACATTGATGCGGGATTTACGGCCGGGGTCTTTGCCGCCCGGATCGCAAACGCTGGAGCAAAACCATGAAACGGGGTTTTTATGTCGGCAGGTTCCAGCCCTACCACAACGGGCACCAGGCTGTCCTTGAAGAGCTCGCACGGACGTGCGATGAGATCATCATCGGTGTCGGGAGCGCGCAGCTCTCCCACACGACTGAGAACCCGTATACTGCTGGCGAGCGTGTACTAATGATCACCCGGGCGCTTACCTCCCTCCGGTGCCCGTATTACGTGATTCCGATCGAGGATGTGCAGCGCAACGCTCTCTGGGCTGCGCATGTCAGGTCGATGACGCCGCCATTTGATACCTGCTATTCGTCAAACCCTCTTGTCATCAGGCTTTTTTGTGAAGCCGGCGTTGAAGTGCAGTCTCCTGCGATGTACGAGCGCGACCGGCACAGCGGTACGGAGATCCGGCGCCGCATGCTCAACGGCGAATCGTGGGAACACCTTGTCCCTGCTGCAGTCGTGACCGTGATCAACGAGATTGACGGGTTGGAACGGCTCCGCCAGATCGCCCGAGATGACCTGTGATTGTGTCCCTCTCGTTCGTTCATGATCAGATGATTATGATATCTGTTACCCCAACAAATCGGTAGTTCCGGAGTGTCCAATGCTTAAATTTTTAAAATCGCTTCTGGGCTCTGCGCCTGACAAACATATAATCCTGACTCTGGGGGAGGTTCCCTCATGGCTGGATGAACAGGAGACTGCTGCGCGAGAAACCTTCCATGAAGAGGTGCAGGAGCCGATCGGGAATATCCGGAATGCCGCGGCGAACCTCCAGCTGATGGTCAATAACCTCAAAGGTGCCGAACAGGATCCCGAGAATCACCCGAAGATCAGAAGCATTGCAAAAAATTCCCTGCCCCTGTTTATCAGGGCAATGAACACATCGCTTGCAAAGGACCTGCCGGATGATCCGGAGGCGTTTTACACCTCGGCAGTTGAATGTGTGAAAGGCTGCCTGAATGCAATCCGCGGCCAAGGTCGTTACCTGATGGTTGCCTTCCCGGAGGAGATGAAGGAAACAAAGACCGGCATCGATGTAATTGGCCGTGAGATCAACGTGATGACAAAGGCCATCGGCCGGTTCAAGGAGGTGACCACCCACGCAGATGCTGCACGCACCGCATATGCTGCGCTCTGCGATTCCCGTAAGAATCTGGAACGATCGTTCGGGAAAGAGGAACGGATTAAAGCGCGTATTGCAGAGATCGCTGAGCGTCTGGAAACGATCGCCATAGAGACTGCCCGGCTCTCAGCCGATCCCTCATTAGAGGCTATCGATGCCGAGCGTGTCCGGTGCGCAGACCTGGTCCGGCAGCGGGACGAACATCTGCGGCATTATGCCTCGCTTGCTATGACGGCATCCCATGTCATCAGAAAAGCTGAAAAGATCGCCACCCGCAAGCACCTGTCAAAAGAAGTGCATATCATCAAGGATGCCATGGATATCCTGTCCGATCATGACGTTGCGGCTGCGGAAACGGTTGCCCGCGCACTGGATATGGCGTGCCCTCTGGTACAGACTATGATCGATGAGGGTGATATCGTCTTAAAAAACAAGGAAGAACGTGCGGTCTTTTCAGATACCGGTAAATTTTCCGGTGAAGCAAGCGGGTTGTGTACGCGGTACCGCGAGCTCGAGAAACAGTGCCGCGAAGCAGAGGAAGGTCTTTTGTCCCATCCGGTTCTTGCACGTCTGCGATCGCTGGAACGTGAGAAAGAGCAGCTGGAAAGTATGCACGTTCACGAAGAGCAGGGACACAAGGAACTTCTTGAATGGAGAACCAAACTCCAGGCATCGATTCCACTTTTAGAAGAAGAGCTGGTAAAAAAGTTGGAGGAGATGGCAGGGGAGACGGTGCAATTTCAGATGAACGAACCGGTGCGAGGGTAATGCGCCGGCGCGATCCTCTACGATTGTTCGTTTTCCTCTTTTTTATGTGAACAAGTCTTTGACATTCTCGATGATCGATTCAAGTTTTTCCTGTGTTATGTCGTCGCGGATGTGCCAGTTCGTGGTGCCGGCTCCTGACGGATGCATGACCGGTGTCCACCGCTCACAGGGGAAATCCCGGTTGTATCACTCATTCCGGTGTCTCCGTCTCGGCGAAATCCCCCAGTTCGCTCTGGTTGGGCGGGAAGGCATCCGACCAGCCATAGCAGTCGTGGAGCATCTGTGCAATGACATCGCTGAAGGTCATGTTGCCACGCTTAAGCGCAAGCAAAGCCTCATACACCTCGGGATCAATCCGGATTGATCGTCCCTCGCCTGCACGAGGCATAATTACCACTCTGTGGTAACCATATATAAATATATCTCAAATATTATCGCTGCATTTTTAAATAACCCAAGAAAATCCTTAAAAATTCTGTTTTTCGGACACTTTTTGCAGCCCGTCCGGCACTTACCGACATTCTTTTCGTGGGATCATATGGAGCTAGAGCGCCGGGTACCGCGGGTCAGACGGATGTATGTAAAGGTTGTATCATCTGCATAGGCAAATTCCGGCCTGTCTCCATGGCAGCCACCAATCCTGAAGAGTGTCGGGATATCCAACGGAATGCGTGCCACTTCGGTTTCACCCACGGGAACTACGGCGTCCTTATCCCGTTCAAATCGGATCAGGTGTTCCCTGATCCCGTCCATTGTCTTGCGACAGCAGATATGGGTGTGCTGGTGCCCGCAGACCATGAAGAAAAGACCGCGTTTTTCGAGCGCGTCAAACGCCATCGGTGCAGTATAATGGTACCCGGTAAACGAGTCACCTGCCGTATGAGAAAGCCGCTGCCAGCACTTGAGGCGGAGCGTCTGGGTGCCGAGATCGAGCGGTCCCCCGTGTACAAAGAGCATCGAACGATTCACCCATTCCATCGGCATCTCAGAAAAGATGTCAAGAAGTGGAGAACCGCGCAGCTGTTCGTGCCGGTAGGCGCTCATCCCGTCGCTTCCGGAAACCGGGACACCATTGAGGAAGGCATGGTCGTGGTTGCCCATCACAGACACCAGCCGGAATCCCCTTGCCAGATCATGGATGATCTCAAGCGTTGTTTCCGGGCAGTTACCCCGGTGCAGGAGGTCCCCGAGGTTGACAAGGGTATCGACCGGGCCAAAATAGATAGGAAATGACGGGTCCCGGATATACGCTGCGACGAGGCTGAGAGCCTCAGCATCGGCATGTACATCGGAAAAAATGACAGTGCCCATAACCAGTGAATGGATATTGGTCGTTTATTCTCATATAAACCCGTGATGCTCCGGGTTAGATCCTTTAAAAAAGTGTCTGAAGGATACGTTCATGTCAGATTTCCGCACATGTACTATTCATCAGACTGAGTGCACTGGTGAGTATGGTGCATACCCGATCCAAGGAGATTCACATGGAGAAATTTCTCAAAGATTACGTTGAACGGATGAGACCCGTCTTTGGCCGTATTCCGGAAAAGACCGCACACGTTATCTCTTCGGCATTTTTCTCGTTCAAGTTCGAATTGTATCCGAAAACCCTTCGCGAATGTGAGACAGCCCTTTCGCAGGTGCCTGACGGTGGCGGGAACGATGCACTGAAAAAGGCGCTTAAGATCGTAAACGCGTATGCAGAGGCGTTTGAGAACGCGCAGGTCAGACCTGACCTGGTACCCCCGTTTTCTGATGCCGAGCATGCGTTTCTTGCCATTAACCTTTCTCCGGATCGTATCGAAGATCTATCTACACTCGAACTTGACAACGCCCTTCTCCTGCTCTATGCGGTGGCGGTGATCGCTTCTCCTGATGATGAACAGGCGTTGGATGAACACCGGAAGTATGTCATAAAAATGCTCGATACCTACAAGCGGGCACTGGGCATTCTATAAATGGTGGCGGGGAGGTACGGGCTGCCCGCCTCATCTCCTAATCCAAGCTCATTTGAGGCTCTGTTTTTCTGGTTCTGATAAGTTCACGTTTGGTCGGCCATTTGCGCGGTTGGTGATAAGTGGCGATTGGTATGAGCGCGATTATTGAAATTGATTACCTTGAGGGGGAGTTATATAAGAAATAATATTATATGTCCACTTGTTTACCGATTTCTGGTTTTTTTAACCAACTCTTCAAGGACTGGAATGAGATATTTATACCCCAAATAACCAATGAAACAAAAACCAGTAAGAAATAAACCAATTCCTGCCATCAAGTTAATTTTGGATATTACCCATCCGGTTTCGAGTAATACAACACCCAACAAAAACCACTTGGTACATGCTGGTATGAGCGTCATTTACCATCACTATATCCAACTTATATTTTTGATTTAAATATTGTTTGAGGGGTTTAGAAAGTGGCGCGGTGCCTGGAGGGATTTCTGATAAAAATTGAAACATTCCCCTGACCCCCTGTGCTCACAGGGGGACCCTGAGGCAGGGAACCCTCAGACCGTTTTATCGATTTTTATAGTTTGGGTATGTTCCTATCAGAATCATTTACAGTATTACAGAACCAAAATTAAAAAAAAAACCCGGTTACGATCAAGCTGGTTCGCTATGCAGGGAAAAATACCTATGAGCCTAATCTCCCTTAAGCACCGGGAACAATTCTAAAACCCATTATTCAAATGAAAAAAGTTACAGACTGTCAAGGCTGACCGCATTGAAATCCTGCGCCACATCTTTGATACCCTTTACCCCAAACGCAGTCTGCACAGTTGCGAGCTCAAGATCGTTTGCCGCGTCGCAGACATAGTCCAGGAGGTCGACCGAGAGCTCCTTTTTGATCTTGCTCTTCTTGAGCTGGTCGAGCAGGGACGCCATCTTTTCCGGGGTCTCCATGCGGAGCTTTGCAAGGCTCATGACACACATGTAGATGCGTGTCAGGTTCCTGTCCGTGCCGGTGATGGTGTCAAAGAAGTTCCTGATCACCTGTGCCTGGTATATCTCTCCACCCATGGATTCACCTCCGTAATATCGGTATTTCCCCTATACTCTGCGGCATATTATAAACTTTGTGGTAAAAAGGGCCAAATTCAGGTCAAAATCACGAAAAAAGGATAAATTTCCTCCCGGGAGCGGCGCGGGTGTCTGACAATGGGATGACACTCGTCACACACTGTCACCTGCCGCCTCCTACTTCGCCGCACTTACAATTTTTATAATGTCCCCATCCTTGAGGAGATGGTTCTCCTTGATCCGCATCTTGGTGCGGGCATCGATGGCGTACAGGAATCCCTTGCCAATATCGGTGTGCACCTGGAACGCAAGGTCGTGGGGGGTCGAGCCGCGTTTCATCAGGAAAGCATCTGGCAGCACATCACCCTGCTTATTGCAGAATTTGTTCTCGTCTTCCACCGGGTACACAACAATCCGGTCGAGCAGCTCGAAGACCGCACGGTTGATGGTATCCTGCACACCGGTCCCGTTGTTCTTCTTCATGACCTCTGCGATTTTTACAAGACCTGCTTTCTGCGGCGCAGAGAGGGTGACCCCGTCGGCGACCTTAAACGCCTTGTCTCCCGGGAGGTACTTTACTATGTTTACGGCCGCGGCATTCCTCAGCGCAAGTTCTGATGCAGCGCTGACAAACGAGACTTTTTGTACGGCAAGTTTCTCCCGCAGGGCTTCGGGCGTCTCATCGATCTTATTCCCGACAACAAGCATCGGCTTTGAGATCTTGACCATCTCCGCACAGAAGGGCACAAGCTCTTCCATCTGGGCATGGACGAGATCGAGTTTGAGCAGCAGTTCCGCATCGCGCACTTCCTCCGGAGTGATTCCGAGGCCCGTGAAGACCTCCGCAATGCCCTGGTGGATGGAGAACGACTTGACCGATGCCTGGCGGGAGAGGCGGGACCAGTGTTTTTCAAGAATCCCGTACACCCACATTGTCATCTCAAATCCCAGGAATTTTATATCCTCTGCCGGGTCGTGGTTTCCCGCACCCACCGGGTTTCCTTCGCTGTCGGTCCCGCCACTTGCATCCACCACGTGGAGGATCGCGTCGGCCTGCCGGAGGTTGTCAAGAAACTGGTTGCCCAGGCCCTTGCCCTTGTGCGCATCGGGAACCAGTCCCGCAACATCGATGAGGTTGACGGCAACAAACCGGACCCCGTCCACGCAGTGACCGCACGTGAGGTCAAGACCACGGCAGGGGCAGGTCGTCCGTACGTATGCGACGCCGAAGTTGGGATTGATAGTCGTAAATGGGTAGTTGGCGATCTCTGCATTCGCCATAGTGGCCGCCTTGAAAAAGGTCGACTTTCCGCAGTTTGGTTTACCAGCAAGCGCGAGGGTGATCATCATATTTCCTCATATCTCTAGATTTTTTAATATCAACGGATGGCCGTGTCGGATCCGTCTCTGGTAATCCGGCATTGCCCTAGTAGAAAATCTGACAAAGTTTTTCATGGCTGCTTATTAAAAGGTACTTATGACCTTTATCACAAAAACCTGCTATTATTTCGATAAACCCGGCCCGGTAAATACTGGGGATGCAGCGCGCTTTGCCATCGAAAGGGCGAAGGAGCTCAGGCTCAAGACCATCGTTGTCGCAAGCAGTTCAGGAGAGACCGCGCGGGTCTTCTTTGACGCTATGAAGGGGACCGGCCTGTCGCTTGTTGTTGTGACCCACGTGATGGGATTTATAAAAGCCGGCGAGTGGGAGTTCTCGGAGCAAACCGCAAAGGAACTCCGGAAACAGGGCGCAAAGATTGTGACCGGCACCCATGCCCTCTCCGGTCTCGAACGTGCCCTTTCAAAGTCCCCAAAAGTCGGCGGTGCGTCCCGGACCGAAGCGATCGCCGAAGCGCTGCGGCGCGTGATCGCGGTCGGCCTCAAAGTCGCCGTTGAGTGCGTACTTATTGCCGCAGATCAGGGAGCGGTCGGGATCGGTGAAGAGGTTATCGCGGTCGGCGGGACGGCGAGTGGTGCGGATACGGTCTGTGTAATCCGCCCGGCCTATACTGCAAGCTTCTTCGATCTCCAGGTGCGGGAAATTGTGGCCATGCCCCGGGTCAGATGACCATGGTTCTTAAGGAATTGCAGGAAGCGGTCCGCTCTGTCAGGCAGACGCCAGTGCTTTGGATTCCTGGTGTCGTTGCGGGGCTGCTTGGCGCGATGCTCTGGATCCTGTTGAACATCTCCGGTACCTTCATTACCAGCCGGCTTGTGATTATCTCCGGGCTCGTGATGGTACTCTTTGTTGCCGGTACATTTGGACTGATCAGAAATAACGAGACCAATGCCGGCACGATGTTGCGCGAAGGGGTGCATTATTATTTCCGGGTGTTACTTCCCTGGCTTGTGATCCTCTTCGTGCTCCTGCTGGTCTTTGCGCTGATCACTATCTTCACGATCCTTTCTACAGGAGGTTCTGCTGACTACGGTGTTATGGGACTTCTTACCGTTTTCGTCATGATCCCCACGCTGTTTTTAACCTTCTTCTGCGATACAGCTGCAGCCTTTGAGGATCTCCGGATTTTTGCCTCCATCCGTCGCAGCATCGGTATAGTTTCTGACCATGCGAGGGATGTGCTGGGATTTTTTGTTATCTGCTGCGTTCTCTCGTTTATCGACTTGTTCGTGTTTGCCCTTGTCTGGGAGGGGCTTCTCTTTGACAAACTTGAGCCGCTTTCCCACTATAACGAGTCCCAGTTAGCCGCTATAACCCCGCAACAGCTGGTATCCCTGATCGGCCCTGACGGGATGTGGGTCACTGCCGCCATTATCTTCTTTGGGGTCGTGTTTCTCGTGCCACTTCTGCTTGCCTACAAGGCCTGTTTCTACAGGAGCCTGACAGGGAGCCCGGCAGTGAACATCCGGCAGATGACCGGGGAATTTGACAGCAAGGGCCGCTGGTACAAATACTGATGCACTACCAGTTTTTTGGCTTTTTTAAAAAGTTTCAAATTGTTTTTCATGCTCATTTATGAGCCACAGAGTGTAAGGCGCAATCAGGCTAGCAAACGCGAACTCGATTGGTCCCTGTCGGTTCCTGTGAAAATCGTTCAGATCTTATGCGGAGATTGTCATCCCCCCTGATTAAACGATGAATGCCGCCGCTGAAGGAACGCCCTGAGGCGAATCAATGACTTTCACTCAATACGAAAAAACGCTCTTGCTCCCCCGTGCCCCGGATGGGTCCTGATATGGGGAGCCCTCACACCGTTGTTGCCAGTTTTCCCGGTTTCTCACCACGTGACACCGTGCACCATAAATACCCAGTACAGTGCGGCCGCGAAGATTCCGCCGCCCAGTGTTGCAAGGAAATTGGTTCCCGCGTTGCCCAGAAATCCCTTGTTTTCCAGAACCGCACCAACAAGACTGTCGAGATTGGTACCGACAAATCCCGTAATGGTGCAGATGACCATCATCCACGGCGAGATGACGTGTAACCCCAGTGCGACAAGCGATATAAGCAGGCTTCCGCCAAGCGACACGAGCTCACCGGTCAGCGTGACGCCGCCGTTTGTCCCGATTGGCACCTTGCGCAGCGTTGTTATCATGTAGGGTACCCCCCCGGTCACTCCGATCTCGCTTGCTATCGTATCCGCCGCTGCGGTTGCCACACTCCCGACATACATCACGATGAAGACCGGTTGGACAAATACTCCATACAAGACCGCCGCTGCACATGCGACAATCCCGTTTGCAAAGACATTCCTGTAGCCCCGCGCCCCGCTCTTACCCTGCTCGACACCGATCCTTTTTTTGTATTCGAACTTGTAGCGGGTGCAGACCGAGCCGAGGATAAAAAAAGTGAGCATGACCAGCAGCCAGGTAGCATCGGCAAAGACAAGGAGGATGACTCCGACAAGCGCAATCGAGAATAGCCCTGAAAGGTCGGCGGTCCTGAACCGGTACGCAAAGTACCCGAAGACAAAGGCGATGATGACCGCTATGATAACCATCTCAATATCTGCGGTGTAATTGAGTTCTTTTATCAGGTACATCGTCATCGCGATACCGATCCCTTCAAGGACCAGCGAATCCTCGAATTTTAAGAGAATTACTTTCAGGAGCACCGCGGCGATGATCCCGAAGACAATCATCAGGAGTGCATTTTCATGGAGGTACACCATGACAAGAACCCCCGCCCACGCTGTGGAGATGACGTAATAAAAGTAAGTATTGAGGTCATCGGCCCCGGTCTGGAAGACCAGCTCGCCGAGCGCCATCATCGCAAGGGTCGTTGCAAGGACCACGAACGGGAGGAGATTGACTGCATAAAGACCGGAAAGGATACAGAATACATACGCCAGGTATTTCGTGTCAAAAAAGCGCCAGAGGATAAGGGAATAGAGGATGATCACGAGTGCCATCAGCCACGGCGGCTGTATGTACGGGCCGGCAAGCACGGCTCCACCGGCGAGCGCTGCTGCGTACCCGAGTCCCCGCTGCTTAGCCATTGGTCAGACATTTGTTTTCAGATGTCAAGAGTCTTGTCGTTTTTTTATGCATTGTCCCGGTTTTTCCTGTGCTGATCCGGGACGATCACTATATTTTATAAAACGACCAATCCGGTACGGAATGGTTTCCTCTGACAAGCTGCCAAAAAACTATGATTTTGCCGTGGTGGAGGAGCGCTGGCGGAAGAGCTGGCGCGACGAGGATCACTATTTTGACCGCAAC
>Ga0187874_10002793_pt1 | contig 12842 bp, 8 predicted proteins | sample June2016WEW_16_1_3_FD_132993 | JGI IMG/M metagenome (GOLD analysis project Ga0187874, IMG submission 132993) | Peatland microbial communities from SPRUCE experiment site at the Marcell Experimental Forest, Minnesota, USA - June2016WEW_16_150 | ecosystem: Environmental > Terrestrial > Soil >... | reverse complement strand
GTTCGTGACCATCTGGTCGTGTTCGCCGGACAGTTTGACCATCCGACCATCAGGCAGAATGAATCCCGCCTGTGCTGGATCATCAGTCGTGCCGTATGTCTTGATCAACTGATCGGAGATAGGCGTAGGTGCCTGAGTGCCCTTCAGGCGCATGTACTGAACCGCAGGATATTCATCTCCCTCTTTCCAGCCTTGCGCCTTCCACGCATCTTTCAGTTCTTGTGAAGGCTCACCATATTTCGACACATCGTACGGAACTCGTTCCGTGCGCTCAAAGCCATACTTCTCGTACTGCTTCGGAAGATACAAATCCCATGCATCGAGCGTCTTTCCGCCCTGTGCAATGGCGTGCTCAGTAGCCGCCTTGATTGCGCCTTTCTTCCCAGAGTTGTTAACCAGACCTTGCAAATCGCCTTCCGGAGAAATGCTATAGTACACACCTTCGCCGTTAGAAAATTTGTGATTGTTCTGCATCGCATCCGGGTCTGTCAGTGTGGCCGCTTGCGGATTAGCCTTCACTGCATTAGCGTATTCATCATGTTCGACGGGCTTAAAGTCCGGATTGACCGTCTCTGACTTTGCGGGTGGAGTCGGGGCCGCTGCGAGTCCCTTACGCCCGAACTTCTCGGGCTGGGGTTCGTTGCCCTGCTTCACATTGCGACCTACTGCGCCGCGCTCAGAACCTGCCTTCGAGTCCTGATATGCCTTGATGATACTCACCATCTTGTCACGGAGCGTAGCAGGCAGTTCTTTGATGCTTTGCACTGCAACGCCCTGTCGGGACTTGAGCCAATCGACGACCTTGCCGAATGTCTCCCCGAACTCAGGGTCGAACATGACGTGATTGATGACGTAATCAACACCCATCTTTCCTGCGAGTCCCAGACCGTAGAGATGCGGGATCAGTGCGGCACCGAGATACTCGGCTCCGTACTTGCCCCACGACGTGTAGTCCGGTGGAAGATTCGGATCGCGAACGGTGTCAAACAGCTTGGCGACGTTCTGCCAGTTGTTATAACCTTCTGGTCCGAGCAAACGCTGAAACGCATCCGGTGCTTGACCGCGTCGAAGCTGTCGATTGTTCATCGACACCTCGATCTGACGCATAGCATTGCCTGTCAGATTCCCTTTAGTGAGGGGACCACGCAGACCCATTGCGATTTCTTTGTATCGCTCTGAGTCGGCCCACAGTTTCTTGACAGAGTCATATTCTGCGGGAGAGATTTCGTCTGAGTGCTGCTTGAACCAATTGTCCATCGCCTTCTCGGCTTTGGGCAGACCGTTCTTGATGGCTTCCTCACGAACAGCCGCATCCTGACTCTTCGCGTTTGCTTGCTCAGTTTGAATGTCCGAACGAAGTTCATTGTAGGATTGTGGACGCTCGGGAACCGCAACGTCCGCAGGATTCATCGTCGCGTGCGGCATCTGCTGTTCGGGAGTGACTTGCTTGTTGTATTCATCGACCTTGGCGTTGTGCTTATCGACGAGTTCTTGAAAATCCTTCAGTGCCTCGTCTCGCTTTGCATCCCATGCCTTCTGCTCACGCTGAGAGATATCGTCCGCTGTCTTGAACGTAGTATCCTGCGCGGTCTTCTGCATCTCCTGCCACGTCTCATCAGGCGTCAAAAAGCGAGACACCTGTTGTGTACCCGTGATTGGAGTGGGTGCTTCCTCGCCATTGACGATAGCAAGGTGCTGTGCGATCTTGTCCTCAGCAGGTTGACCGAGTGTGCTCTGTGCCTGTCGTGTGGCAGCGGGTGCAACCTTCTGTTGACCGAACTCTTGTTCCGCTCGCGGAGACACGATCTGCTCTGCAACTTTCGTCGCAAAACTCGGCTGTTCTCCCGCGATCTTCGCGGCACCCTTCGCACTGACGGGAGCCTCGACGCCTGCGGTTGTGCGAGTTTGAGTAGTCGAGAGTGGGCCTTCGCCCTTACCCGTAACCGTGCCCGTCGTTGCTGCGGTCTTCGGACCCTCGCCGCCTGCTTCAGGACCGACTGTCACCAGAGTTGCGGGCTGGGCCTCGCCCTTGAAGCCTTCACGCAGAGCACCGCCTGCCATGTAGGAACCGGCGATGATTTGAGTGATTGCCTTGGACTTGTCGTAGTCCGACATCCCCTTCCATTGATTGGAGAGTTCATCGAGTTGCGACACGGCTCCTGCACCCATCTGGATGCCGAAGCCCTTCGAGATAAGTTTCTCGGCCCACGGAGCGATAGCTTCCGCAGGCAGAGTGATCGCTGTCTTCGCAATACTCTTTGCTAGGAAAGGCCAGTTCGTAGGGTTACCCAGAATCTGTCCGGCGAGGCTGGCAAGTCCGCCAGAGATACCAGACATCCACGGGTTTTCCTTCATGTACTTCGCCCGTACTTCTGTGGGGCTAAGTCCTGTCAGTTCCGATTTCTCGCCACTGACTTGTCCCATCTCATCTGCGAGGTATGGCAGCAGAGTATTGATTTTGCTTTCAGCGATGTTGCCGAGTTCCTTGCCACCGCGTGCAAACGGTTGCAGAACGTACTTCTCCGCTGCTTCTCCTGTGGGAAGAATTGCCCGTGGAAGCATCTTACCCACAGCCTCGTAGGCTTCACGCTTCCATCGATCAAGGGTGCCCTCGGGCGGTTTCGCCGGGGGAGGAACCTGTGTTGCGGAAGTCCCTCCGAGGTCTTGTGCAGAGAATGAGTCGGATGCAGGAGCGGCGGGTTGTGCCGCAGGCTGTGCCGCAGGCTGTGCCGCAGCGGGTGCTGTGGGTTGAGTTGCGGGTTGTTCTGCCAAGTCCTGCATAGAAAAACTCATGATGACTCCTTATGGGATGATGTAACCGTGTTCCTTTGCAATCATCTTCATCCGCTCCATGTCGCCGCCAGCCGCAGCAAAGAAACGCTTGGCGATAGCGGTGTCTTGCGGGTTGCCCTTAGCAAGAGTCTGGAACGTGTAATTGTCCGCGAAAGATTTAGCACGTGGCAACTCGCCTGATACGGCGGCTGCACGGCTTTTGACTCCGAGAGATGCGAAGCTATCCACGGTTTGTTTTGAGACAATACCGGGGAAGGTAGTTCCGACCGTATTGATATACTTATCCCCCAGTGACCACGCACGATCATCAGCCGTCTTCGCGAAGACTTGCAAAGCGGTGTACATCGATTGCGGTGTCTGATCTTCACTCAGCACTTTTTGCAATGCACGAATGTCATCCTCGTGTTCTGCACGGTTCTGATTGAGGAACGACATGTACTCTTTCGCAGGAGCGATGATCGAATCACGGAACGCTTGATATTCCTGATTGTTCGATGCGTGCTTCGCCCACCATGCCATTGTCTGGTTGAGGTCAGGCGAGCCTGTACGCTTCCACGCCTCATTCGCTTCCCGTGCCCCGGAGACGTGTTCTCCGAAGGTCTGGAAGGAGTTGAGTTGTGCCCCGATCTTGCCAGCACTGGAATAAGACTTGACCGACTCGGCCTTTGCATCCATGTGCGGTTGATCGAAGTGCAGCGGGTTAAGCCCGAGGTTTGCTGCCTGTTGTTCAATCGCGTGCTGGCCGTTCTGTCGAGCGTTGCCTCGCATACTTGCCAGATGCGTGATCGAGTCGGTTGAACCGAAGCCGATGACATCGTGAGCCGTATTCGCCATCGCAACGGGATCGCCGTTCGCCAGCTTCATGCGCTCGTCGAGTTGATTAGCTTGGCTCTGTGCGGTAAGAATGCGGTTGCGAAGATCGTCTTTCTCTTGGACGTTCATGTTGTAATGACCGTCTGCGTCTTTCTTTGCACCCTCACGTACCGTGTCCTTCACTTCATCAGGGATGGTGGACTGATCAAGAGACTTCAGGAGTCCATCAACCGTCGCATCATCCGCTGATGACTTCGGACCCATCCCGCCTTCTTTGGCGAGTGCTTCGCTCTTAATCTTCTTGTTGACGAGTTCTTGAACTTGATCGTTTGAGATACCCATCGCCCGGAGAATCTGTGCCCCGCCGCCCGTGCCTGCGAGGCGCTGGAGGGCTGCGGTAGGATCGCCGCCCTTCGCCCCTCCTTGTCCGATAGCATTCTCCATGTCCTGTACAGCGGAGAGAACGGGTTGCCCACCCTTGGCTGCGACTGCAGCGAGATTCGGCATGTTTTTGATGCCGAGTTGTTCTTGAGCATTTGCCAAAAACGCCTGCATCTGATTCAGCGAGTTCAGTTGGTGAACATCCGCAACGTAACGTTGCAGAGGAATCCGAAGATTCCCTCCTGAGTCCTCATAGGCGTTCTTATACGCAGGCTTGAACGTCGCCAGTTGAGCAGCTTGTGCCTCGCTCATCTTGATGCTGACGTTTGGATTGAGCACAGCGTATGTCGGCTCTACTTCCATCTGTCCAGTCTGTGGATTGCGGATGTCCTGCCAGCCGTCCACCATCGCCATCGTATCCGACCAGTGTCCTTGCAATTTGTCGAGAGCCTGTTGATGGGTCATCTTTCGGCCCTGAATGGCCTTCTTAGTCATGTCGTTGACATCTGCACCGGAGAGATTATTGTCGAACTCGGCAGCGTCCGCGAGGATGCCCTTGTTGTTGTTGTCGGCAGTCGTCGCCAGTTCCTCATGCAGCAAATGCGTCATCGCAACTTGCTGATGCACGAGGTCCATATTATTTTTCATGACCATCTGACGCCGAGAGATGTCCTCATCGGCCGTTTTCTGCAACTGTGCGACTTTCTGCTGCATCGGCTTTTGACCCGCGACGAAGCCTTGCTCCGCTGCTAGGCCCGGATCGTGACGACCTTCCTTGTCGCGTGCTCCCATGCCGCCGAACATACCGGCAATTGCGCCAGCGAGAATGTTCTTGCCGAGTTGACCGCGAGTCTGTTGAATCGGAACTTGCTTTGTCTCGCCTGTCGTGGGATCGGTCTGGTTAATGTACTGTGTACCGCCGCCGAGAGTCTTGAGCACGCCGTCAAAGATGGCAGAGTGCAGACCACGGGGTGTCGGTGGCTGTGCAGGCTGTGCTGGGCGTGCAGACTGTGCAGGCTGCGCTGGGCGTGCGGGCTGGTTCGGCTGTGCTGTCATAGCAGGCTGTGCGCTGGGCGCAGCAGGCTGGGCAGGAATCTGGTTTGGCATGACTGTGTTCGGAACAGCGGCGACCGAGTCAGGAGTCTGTGTGGGAACACCCTGACCTAGCGTGCTGTTCGGGTCAATCTGTTGTGCAGTTTGCGTCATGTGTTCTCCTTAGAATCCAAGCCCTGCATTTGCTCCGGGTACACTAGGTGCTGGGACCGAGCCAATGTTCGGCACTGGTGACATGTCAAGAGAGCCAGAGCCAATGTAGGGTGCCGCACCGGGAGTCATTGTATCAGCAGCGGAAAGTCCGCCCCCGCCACCCATTCCGCTCGTGAGTCCGCTGGTGAGTGCGCTCGATGCGCCGCCGATTGCCGCTGTGACCATCGGTTGCCACCAGTTGGCTTGCGTGTCCATTTCTTTCTGGACGTTGAGTGCGGTGTTTGCCGCTGCGTTTGTTGCACCTTCAGACGAGGTCGCAGCATTGAATACGTTGGGCAGAGCCTCTTCCTGTCCCACCGCAGCCTCATAATTCTTATTGCCCTGCTCGTAACTCTGTTGCACAATCTGATTCTCTGCACCAGCCGTCTCTTGGGCCGCTGCTGTCTTCGCAGCCAACTCAGCCGAGGTGATCGCACCGGGAGTCGCGGTGTTTCCACCGCCGACCGCCGCAGCACTTGTGCCTGCCGCCGCACCGAGGTTGCGTGCCATCGTAGCACCACCTTGAACTGCGGCTGCGTTCATGGCATTGGTTTCAGCCGCGCTATATCCGGCCTGAGAGGGTCCGCCTGTGACGATCTGCTGAAGTCCGCCGACGATGTTGTTAAACACTGACGACGATGCTCCGAAGACCGATGCGGCTTCGCTCTTGGCGGTATTCAAAACGCCTGTGACCGTGTTGTTGAGGGCTTTCAACCCGCTAGATACGCACATGTGATGTCCTTAGACTGCGAGAATAAACTCGCCACTACTCTGTTTCATCTTCAACACTTTCGTGAGGAAGGTTGCCAACTTGATGTGATTGGTCTGGATGATGATTTCGTTGAACCCGTTCGCCCGTGCAAGTTGCACCGCGTCCCGAATCCCGAAGATGACTGCGCGAGCATTGCGAGAGTTGTCAGCTTCATCATTCCATACGCAGCAGATACGCAACGTCTTGGTGAAGCGCACAAATGTGATTGGACCCTGCGAGTCCTCGATGACGGTCGCGACCTTGGGAGATTCAGCGGTATGGATGAAGTCTTCGACTTTCCACTCCCCCGGATGAAAGGTGTCACGTGCCATCGCCGCTTGCAGGGCTGGATAGTCCTGCTCTGTCATTGCCCGTGTCGTGGTCATGTTAGTCGTTCAGATAGACGCCCGAAGCATCGACAGTCTGAGACGCGGAGTTCGAAATCGTCCACGCAGTCGCCGTTGTCGCCGCCGGAAGAGTGGAAGGAAAGTTGACATTGATTCCCGCACCCGCACCTAGAGCAAACTTGTAAGTATTCGTGCCATCACTGATAGATACGACGGTGGCTGTGCCCTCATTAGTCAATATGAGAGTGACGAGGTCTGTGAAACCCGTTCCTGCGGTAATGAGCGAACTTGGTGAATTGGATGTCGATTGAACTGAAAACACGCCGAGAGCGGCACGTGGTCCGATGATCCGCACAGCGGATGTCGCGTCCTGAAGGACGTGAACGTTCCCCAGTGCGTCGATCTCTGCCTGTTGTCCGGCATTTGTTGCGTCTCGTAGAATAATGCTCATTAAGATACCCTCTTATGCCGCTCTAAATACTCAGCAGCCCTTCGGCAGATGTCAGGATTCTCCCCGAGATGCGCTATGCCGAGATTGCATCGTTGGTGTAAAAAGTCTCGCAACTGTTGTGTTTCGTGATCGTGATCTTGAACAGGTTGGTCTGACCCTTCCCCGAACGGTTGACCACATAGCGCACAGAGATTATTCTGTTTCGCAAGCCTTTCAACGTATGCTTCAGGATCACCCCAACGATGGCGTCGTTGTGCTTGAACTTGCCTTTCTCGAAGTTGCGTTAATTCTAAGGGGGTTTTTTGTGCTCTGCGTCGATGATAAGAAACTAAAGCACTGTTTCTATGCTTATCTGGTGTGGTATCCATGCCAACCCTTCCCTACGCAATCACTATCGCAGTCACTTGATACAGGCCCCACGTGCCCCGTGGAGCGTATGCGAAGATCGTAAAGCCGACGCCGGGAATGAGATTGCCAATGTAGGCTGTCAAATCCTCGACCATCGCATCATCAGGCTCCTCATGCTGTGAGGTTGTCCCCGAGAAGACCGGGATGATGACGCTGTTTGTGTTGATCCAACTCAACCCCGCAACGGTGACTGACGCTGTCGTATCTTCAGACCCGTTCGGGTTGTTGAAGTTGATCTGCGCTACGACCTTGATTGGGGTCGGTGGAAATGATTCACGATTCGCCATTAGGACTCCAAGGGTTGGTACACGATGGTGACTCGCCCAGCGTTAGTACCTGTCGTCAATGACGGGTTGACAATCGTGACGTAGACATTGGTCGTCTGCGGATTGTCTGCGTTCGCTCCGATACGGTTCTCCCACGCCCACTGATTCGGGTTAGTGTCCAGAATGACATCCCCTATCATTCCCTCGATGTTTGCGAAGGTCGGAGAGGCGTCTGTCTGTCGTGCGATGTCAATCGTCTGGGTCGTTGCGTTAGAGTACAGCCGAACTTCAATCGGCACCGTCGCACTGACCAGAAGCGGCTGAAAAGACTCGCTCATCTTCAGGATCGCTTTGTACGTCCCGCCGGGAGCGAGAGATGGGATGTTGAGGAACACTGTCAACGGCGTCAGAGTCGTCGGAGGAACGACAGGAGATGTCCCGCCGCTGCCGCCCGGTGTTGCCGTGACGTTCACAATGTTTGTGGTTGCGCCGCCTCCTGCGCCCTGCTGTGTCGGCAGGGGGATGACTCGCATCACAGGAAGTTTACCCGTCATGTTCCACTGACGAATCGTATCGATGGTGGTGGAAAACGGCGGTAACGGACAACGCAAATACGGATTCAAGCCGTACCCCTCCCCCTCAATTGCAGGAGGGGCGTTCGGCTTATTAGTTTCTACGCCCTCAAAGCCCGGTAAACTTTGAGTGCGGAGCATTGTTGCTAGAGGCGGCATTATTGCTCCCATTTCTTGAGATAGGCAACTAGCCTCTCAGCGATAGCAACATCATCTCTCACGAATCCAAGAGCGAGATTGCATTCACGACAAAGCAGTTCACGGACTTGTTCAGTCTCGTGATTGTGGTCAACACAAGGCTTCTCCATAACTCGATTGCAAACCGCACAGCACCCTTTCTGGTCAGAAAGCATCTTGTTGTATGCCTCTAGACTCAGATTGTAGTCGCTCTTGAGATTATAAGCCTTGAACTTTTCGGGGTACTTAGCACGTTGCCGTTCCATGTACGCCCGATTGTATTCACGCTGCAATTCCTGTCGAGTTTTGCCTTCTGCGTTTTTCCTCATTACTGCTCGACCTCGTAGGCACCAAAAATGGTTAGGGCTTGCAGTTCGTTCTGTGCGGCCTCTGGCGGGAACTGCACGAGAATTTGTAAATCCATGCAGTATGCTGAGGCGTTTTCGTTCTGATCAAGATAGAACCGTTGACGGTAGAACGATTTACTCTCAGGCAATCCCGGCGGATCACTGACCGACCGCTTGAGGATATCGAAGGCTCCCTGATAGTACGGGAGGGCTTCGTTCAGGATGATACCCATGACAAGCGGTGATCCTGTCCGCACGCAAACTGTCGTGATATGTGCAATCTTCGCAATCTGTCCGGGGTTGGCAAGAACGATTGAACCAATGACGCCGTATGCCGGATACACTGTACCGCCTCCGAGCGTCGTGCCATTGTCAGTTGTCGCTGCCAAATTCCGAGCCAGAATGTTTCCGTCCTGCACTGTCTGTCCGATGAGCAGTTGATGCACGCCCGGACTTGTCTCGACGCTTGCAATAGCTCCGCAGGTTCCTTGGATTGTAGCGAACGGACTCCATGCCACAACGCCGTTACCTGCTTCAGGTGCGGGCGTGTAGATCATTCGATACCATCCGTTCACTCCATCAGAGGCATACCATCCGGCATCTTCACCGCTGACATACCAAGAGATGTAAACCTTGTTGATATCCCACGATTGACCGGGGATTCCGTTGTTAAGACGGAATTGATCGCCAATGTTGAAGCCACAATAGTTGAGTCCCGCGCTCGGGTCGAAGATGACGAACTGCTTATCAGTCGTAAAGAATCCGATGAGCCCGCCATTGACATCAAGAGCATTGTAATTTCCGAGTCCCACACCAATGAGGTAGGGGATGGCCGGAAGGATAGGACTTCCCGATGTTCCATTTCCGGCGATGATGTACACGTCGCTTTGCGTGAACACGATCATGCCGATTGCCGTGGGCACCAGTCGCTTTACCTGTGAGGGTAGAGCGGCTGCATTCCCCGGCGCTGTGCCGTCGCCATTTCCAATTGGCGATGTGGGTCCGCTCGTCCAGTAAACCGTGTTGCCACGGCTGTACCAGATGCGGTTTAGGTGATAGGTGAGGTTGACCGTACCAGCGAGTGGGGGTGTGTTCTCCAACCCGAGCGGTCCCTGCACGAGGTTATTCAACTCGACATCAGGCACCGTGTCCACGTATCCATATTCGAGGTACTGCGTCAACGGCACCGTGTAGGGTGAATTGACGAAGCCCGGAATAAGCAGAGGCGTCGAGAATCCATCCGCCGAGCGGAAGATTGCCACATAGTCTGCCTGTGGATCGATAGATGCCGGATTCAAGCCTGCACCGGGAGCAAAGGTGACCTGTCCCTTGACTACGGGTCCAGTGCCAATACTGACGGGACTGAGATTCGAAACTGTCTGATCAAGCGTGTTGACAAGGGCGATCCAATACAACCAACCTTGTGCCGTGGTTGCGGTGATCGTGTTCCCTGTCTCCGTGAGTGCCGGGACTGGACCTTCGTTGAGAAATGTCAACGGAGGGTTAGTGTCCGCCGTGATCCCCGTGTCCGCCGCAGTAGACCACGGTGGAGCGGACTTTCCTGAGATGCCTGTCTCGTATGCTCCCTGCTGGTTGCCATTCGGATCGATGAGAGTCGTGCCGGGGAGTGTGTACTCCGTCGATGCCTGCCACAGGAAGTCACCGACAGGGCCGAGGTTGTTCCACAGGTACTGTTGACCCGCAGTAGCAACTTCGACGACACTTGCTGCCCACACGATTTGACCCGTGGTGGAGTTGTACTGTGCGCCGGTCGTAGTGAACGTCGGCCACACGGGTGCAGTTGCACCACTGACACTCCGTCCAACGGCGAGGTCTTGACCGCCCGATGTTGTTGTGTACATCGCAGCGGGGCCGGGACAAGAGAAGATCATGCAGGACGCATGTTCCCAGTTGCACCAATCGATTTCAAGTCCGTACTCGCCTGCGGCAGGAAAGTTCCATGACGCAGAGTCGGTGTTCTGACCCGAGACGTTATTACCTGCGACCCCAGTGTACCCTTGCACCGCAGTCTTGTTTCCAAGAATGTTGTTTGGAGTACCCGAGACAAGTTTCGCCCCCGTCGATGTATCAAAGGAGAAGAATGCGCCGTCATCGTGAGCGAGCGAGAAGGTGTAAGTCCCCGCAACCGGAATGAAAACGGTGCAGAGGATCGCAGCCTCCCAGTTCTCGTAGTGACCGCTGTCTGTCGCTGCGCCCACTAGCCCTGCGCCATTCACGGCATAAAGTTGTGTATTCTGTGGGGGTGGATTTCCTACCCAGTGCAGGCCCTGTACCGCTGAGATGGTGAAGTCTGCTGCGGGAGCAGGGTATGACTTGTCGAATTGTCCGGCGAAGGAGTGGTTCTTGTTCCAGCACACCGTCGAGATCGCAGTGTTCACAAAGGGCTGTGTGGATATACCCAGTTGGAATAGCTGCTTCACGCCCCCGATTGTGGCAATGAGAAAGTCTCCTTCATTGTAGTGATGATTCGCCTGCCACACCAAAGATGCTGCGAGTTGGATACTAGTCCACACTGCGCTGCCATCATTCTGAGTGGACGGAGGAGCAGTTCCCGCTGTCTTAGTGCCGTAACCGTAATCCGCTGCGGCTGCGTAACTCCCTGTGTAGGTGAATGCCGCAGTAAACCCTGTCGTTGTCAATCCGCCTGCGAGAACGGTCAATGTCGTGCCATTAAGGAATGTCGCAACAGCAAGGTTCTGGATCACGACCGTGTCCCCTGCGTGGAGCGCAGGAGATTGAGTGTCCGTGATGAAGGTGACGACGTTGCTCGTAATCGCCACAGAAGAGATGACAATCTTCTGCTGAGGCGTCGGAGGGTTAGTCCAAACGGGCTGAGTCCCGCCGGTCTTGCCAGCAGTCGTGATCTGCCATAGGTTGCCGTTCGGATCAACGAAGACCGAAGCGGGGGAGTAGTAGGTGTTCGGTGCCCACGCCTGCTCTTGCCCTGTGACGTTAAATGTTGGGGCGTCGGTCGGGGCTTTGATGCCCCAGTTCTCAACGCTTGCGCCGCCGGTTGAAGGCGTGCCCCGATTGATCCACAGAGTGTTACCATCCAACGTGAGACTTCCGAAAAAGTCATTCGCTGCGGTGGGTACAGTCGTACCCCATGTGGGCACACTGCTGCCTGTGAGTGCGATGACGGGTGTTGTACCCGCCTGAACGATGTACCCCGGACCAGACTCAGACGCTGACATGTCGGGGTTTTTGAACGGAGCCGTCAGAGTCGTCGAAGACCCATAGGTGTAATCATTGTCCAGCGTGATCGTTGCGCCGTTGAGGAAGGTGTTTGTGCTCATTCCCCAGAGTTGAAAAGATGTCCCTGCCTTGATCGTCGTAGTTCCGGTCGGAGGACCGAGACTCGGCTCCGCTCCGGGCGCAGCGAGCGTCACCGTGAGTGTCAGTTCGTTGTTCGTGATCGAGACTGCTGTGACCACGCCGATGACAATGCCGATAAACTCTTGCGGATTGCCTGTCGCTGGGTCGATGAGATATGTCCCGAAGGGATATGTCCCTGCGAGCCCATCGGTGCCTTGAAGCTGTGTGTTGTCTCCTGCGGACGTGCGCATGAAGAGTGACGTGAGCCACTTCTTGTTGTCCACTCCATCGGAGAAGTACAACTCGTTGCCGACTGCCTGAGTGAATGCCTGTCCTGATCCAACTGCCTTCTGGAATGCGAGCCCCGTGTCGTACCCTGCATCGCCGCCACGGACGAGCGCAGAGGTGAGGGAATAGAGATAGCCCTGATAACTCGGAGTCGTCGCCTCATCAATCATTGTGTAGATTGACTCAAGGACCGTGCCGAAGACATCGCTAGATGCCTTGTTGACTCGGAAGTCGGTGAATGCGTCGGGGTTGTTGTAGCCGACGTATCGCCCACTGTGAGTCGTGTCGTAAATCGGATTGCCCGGACGCCGAGCAAGTGTCAGTCGGTTTGTGACTTCGAGGTTCGCACCCGCAATGAGTGCATCGCCCGATGTGTCCGAGTAGAACTTCTCGTAAATGTGGCTGGCGGTTGCTGCACGCAGCGGAGAGCGGTTCGTGTTGATACCGTTGAAGAATCGTCCCGTATAAATCGGGGCATACTTCGGTTGTTTTTGTGGCTGTCCACCGCTCGATGCAATCTGACTCATAGGAAACCTTTCTTAAGAACCGGGGAAGATAACCATCCCTAGACCAGCCTCGTTTGTGATTCCAGCATAGTTCCAGTACCAATTCGGACATACCGGCAGTCCGACGACTCCCGCTGATTGCCCTGTGTACGGTCCTGAAG
>Ga0187874_10002787_pt1 | contig 12870 bp, 10 predicted proteins | sample June2016WEW_16_1_3_FD_132993 | JGI IMG/M metagenome (GOLD analysis project Ga0187874, IMG submission 132993) | Peatland microbial communities from SPRUCE experiment site at the Marcell Experimental Forest, Minnesota, USA - June2016WEW_16_150 | ecosystem: Environmental > Terrestrial > Soil >... | reverse complement strand
TTGTACAAATTGCATAACCCCAGTACTTCACTAATTTCAGAATGGATCAATACCCCCAGATTTTCCTGCACACCCCCAATCCGGATTCGGGCTCATAAGGCCTCCGGGGACCCGATCGGGTACCAGATGATACAAAGTTCGACCAAAAAAATACCCTTTACAGAACACCGCTGAAGGGAAAATATAACGCCCCGCAATTTGACCGGTTTTTGATTTTCGCCACAAATCGCGGAGATAATTTCCGTGGTGGACAAAATGGTCCCATTTTTGTGTTCACCACCGGATCATGAGGGGAAAATAAGCCCGTTTCGGCCCCGGATTGAGGGGCGAGACCGTATGTCTGAGGACAGGGCGGTTTTGTCCCATAAGGGGTGGGATAATTTAGAGAAGTACTGAACCCACAGGAACGGAGGGGACCGTGCCTGTCTTCTGAAAACAGCACCCTTGGGCTTTTGCGATAATGCGCGTATTACCTCCTGAAAAACTATCGCTCCGTGGGGATGCCACCGGAGTGCGGGGGCTTCCTGCCGGGGGCGGCGGCACCCATCTTACATGAGGTATGTCAGTGACAATCTCCTCCTCATACCTACCCCATTATCCCAAGATTTTCAATGACCAACGATTCTTCCGGATTCATTATTCTCTGCATGCGACAGGACATATGCGTGTCGGATACGATACGCCGGGCCTTTCCCTCCGCCTGGCAATCCCCATCAGGTATTTTCTCTCTTGTTGGGTTAGTTTAACGACATGCCGTTTCTTCATTGGACTTTTATAGTGCGTACTCAGATAACGTAATTCCGGGTACCAACTCTCTATTTAATTGTCGGTGACTTCGTGGCTCTCTTATCCCCGGGATAATTCTACCTCCTTATATACCTTTCGTCCCATGCAAAATCAGGAAAATTTTCCCTGCATTCTAAATCAATATTGAGAGAAAATGCTGTCGGTATTTTTCGAAACATTCGCTCTAAACCAAATGACAAAATTTATTACCCCCACTAACATATGAAATAGCATTATGAAAGGAAAAGGTTTGTTTTACTTCACCAGGTCTCCGCAATCATTGCGGATGGCGCTGGTTGCACTGATGTTCATTCTGGCAGTCGGTGTTCTTGTACCGTTCGCTTCTGCCTCCGCGCCGGTGATTACCAGCATCTCACCGGTAACCGGTTCAACTAGTGGTGGCACCTCGGTTATCATCACCGGGACAGGCTTTACTGGAGCAACGGCAGTAACCTTCGGCCCCAGTAGTGCCGCGTTCACTGCCAACTCGGATACTCAAATCACTGCGACGACCCCGAGCGGGAGTGGAATTGTTGATGTCAACGTCACCACACCCGGCGGCTTTAATCAGTATACACAGGCCTTTACTTATGTTTCACCCCCGACCGTCACCAGCGTCTTACCGCCGACTGGCTCACCATTGGGCGGTACCTCGGTAACGATCATTGGTACGAACCTAATCGGAGCGAATGCAGTAACCTTTGGCGGCACAACAGCAACCTCATTCAACATTGTCAACGCCACTGCGATCACCGCGGGCACGCCCCTCCATGCGTCCGGACTCGTTACCGTTAACGTCACCACACCCAACGGCACTGCAATCGGGACCGGGACGTATACCTACAATGCAGCCCCGATCATTGCCAGCCTCAACGTTACCTCTGGCACAGTGGCCGGCGGCACCCCGATACTCATCACCGGTACAGGCTTTACTGGAGCAACGGGAGTAACCTTTGGCAGCAACGCTGCAACCAATGTGTCGGTTGCCGGCGATACTTCAATCAGCGTATTAACCCCGTCGAATGCAGCTGGAGCCGTTAATGTCGGCGTCATCACACCCAACGGCACTGCAACCCGTTCATCTGCTTACACTTATACTGCAATCCCGGCCCTGACCATCAGCAGCTACACACCGCCAACCGGTCCGACCTACGGCGGCAACACAATTACCTTCTATGGGACAAACATTGGCTCATCACTCACAGCAGTAAACGTATCCTTTGGCAGCAATTACGCAACCGTCACATTAGCCAACAATACAGCACTCCAGGCGACCGCCCCGGCCCATGTAGCTGGATCTGTTAATGTCGTGATTTCCAACGTCAACGGCACGGTAACCAAGTCATACCTCTATGCAACTCCCGTTATAGCCCCCGTGAATCTTGCAACAGCCGGCAATTATGAGATCCTGGCGAAAAGCGGAATCACGACAACGCCCGGCACGCATGACACGTCGATCACCGGAGATATTGCCGTAAGTCCAATCGCTGCGACGGCAATGACCGGATATCTCCTCCACCTGGTTGTTAGTCTCGGCTAATTGGCGTTCTAAAGAATCCGCTTTGACGGATATCTCCCCCACCTGTTGATCTTTGGACGCTATAACCTGCTGGAGTGAGGTAATAGTGGAGGTCATCTCTCGCTCAAGTTCTTCTATCCGGTTGGATCTTTCCTGAAGATGTGTTTCCAGTTCGGCAAGGGAATACTCGACAGAATTGTTCACCGTGAAGTTTTGAGGGGATCTTCCACTGGCGAATACCTGGAAGAGGCTCTCGAAATCCAGAGCCGTGGCCAATCTTTTTTCTGAGTACTCGGGATATATCGATTGGATCATTTCGAGAATGAACGATATTTTGTTTTTGTTTGCCAGGTACGGACAACATCTTTCAAAGATATTGAATAAATTCCTGAATAGTATCAGGTCTGCGGGAAGTGGGTCTTTACAACGCCATTTCCTGTCAATAAAATTGAAATTATGAGGGGATTCGATAATAAGGTTCCAGAATGTGAAATCTATGGCAACTCCCCTGACAAGGGGGTACCCCTCAGGATCTTTCCCGTCAATAGAATAGTTACGCAACAAATTATTATGTAACTCTTCCAGTAACTGCATCAGGGCATTTTCCGGTGATCTTTTAAATAGTGCGGTGTAAAAATCATGAATTAAAAGCTCCCCGGGAATATAGTTATTATCAATTAACCGGAACTCAAAATTTCCGGAACTATCGGTCTGATATGCAGTAGGCAGTGGGGATCTCCGGACAAGGTATCCTTTTTTCTGATGTGATGTATTCAACTTCCTGTCGAGTGTCATCACATGGTAAAACGCCGGGTTGAGGTTCTCATTATTCTTGTAACTTTTAATGAGCCATGGAACCGCAAGATTAGACGTTTTCGTGGGACGTGCCAGGATAACAAACGAATTTGAGAACTGCCATAACAATCCTGAATCAGTAATTGATTTAAGAAATAACAAATCCGGAAAGAGGGTGAGCCGGTTACCTGAATAATCTTCGAAGGGGGTCCGGATCCAGTTGTAGGGGTATAATGAAAGCACTTCCGGGTTTTCCGGTATAATGGTTTCTGTCATCTTGTAATCCGGGAATACATGATAAAAAAAGTTATTCTCAAACCCCGTTTGGGACAGTATCGATCCCATCTCATTTCTACTAAAGGTAACCGGTGTCTTATCCGGATAACCGATGATGCCATCGAACATCCTTCCGGTATGATCCTCTTTGCAGCCGGAGAAATATTTTGCACCAAACTTATTTTCAATGGCTATCAGGAGGATCCCGTTCTCCCTTAAAGCACCATGCAACCGGGTCAGGAGAGCCGTACAGGTTCCTTTTGGATCATCGTTTTCCGTATCATAGAGTGGCAGGTACTCAAGTGAACCGATCAGGGTAATGATATCGTATTTCTTATCAAAGTCCGTAGCGAGAAGATTACCGCAATAGACCTTTACGTTCTCCAGATCTTTTGTCCGGTACCGGGTGATGGCGGCCCGTTGGGCATTCCCTTCCAGTGCATCGACACTGCGGTACTGTTCCCCGAGCCACCGGGTGATGATCCCACATCCCGATCCGATCTCAAGTACCTCTGCATCTTTGGGAAGGACTTCTTTAATCCCTTCAAGGAAATTAATCCGTTGATGGGTGAAATGATACCGGGATGGCCAGTCTTTGATGTACTGCCTGAACTCAAGGGAATGCGATGAAAGGTCATGTACTTTTTTCAACGATTCAAGAATATAGGATTCTCCGCCATCCTGATAATCGATAGTGCAATTGTCCGGATGTACATAAAGGTTCTTATCCATATCAAAAATAAACCGGCTGATCGGTTCCCGCTTTAATGTCTCGGTTGGGTGGGTTCTTTCCATGCGTACGTTCCCGATTGTTTTTACCATTCAAAAGATAAACCCGGTTAAACTTCTATCCTGTATCGTCTTACTTCATATTTGAATTTCCTTTACGGATGATTCAAAGTCAACAATGCCCACTATATATCCTTTTTTCTCGACCGTGAAGATCAGGCAATCATACCGGCGATCGAGAACTTCTATCTCATTATCAGAACGGGCAATCACAAGACCAGCATTAATGGAATAGGTTCCCGTATTAATTTTTAATGGCTGGGAAAATTCAACGACGAATGGCACCCCTCGTTTTTTATTACTTAAATTAAGCCGCTGCCATTTTGTATTTGTTCCATAAATGTCACAGTACTTGTTTTTGAACGTACAGCCAATCGTCAGGTTTTCTGGTATATTCTCATGTAAGACAACGTGGATCCTGACGTGGACAATCTCTCCGGAAGTAATAACCGTTGCACGATTAAAATCCTTATCTAATAATTCAACGAGGAGGATCTCCCCTCGTTTATTTCCAAATCGCTCTTCTCCGGAAGAGAAAACGCTCGATAGTGTACGGTCTGAGTATTTAGCGGAAATGGTCAGTTCCGGTTTTACGATCTTTCCCCATCCCCACGCACTCCAGCAATAGCTCAGATCCTCCCCGGATCCCGAAGTACGAAACACCAGGGAAACTGTTTTCCCTGAGTATTTCTCCAGCGAAAGAATGAAATTGTGCCACCCCCGGTCCCCGATATTTCTCTTCGGCATGAGCACCCGGGAAAAAAGAGGTTCTGTCGCCCCGTCAGACACCATATCAATGTCAAATTTTACCCCCTGCGGAATCTTATCCCAAGCCGCAGGAAGGATCCCGATCGCAAATGCAAGCGACGACCCCGGCTCAACAGGAACCGTATACGTGATCTTCGAAGGCGGATGCGCAAAGATCACGCGCCGGGGCACGGATTGGATCTCCACCGTCTGTGCATTGACCGGCACTCCTTGGGTACTCTCAATTTTTGCGTCAGAAAGATGACGGGCAAAATCATATATGGTTTCGTAGTCTTCGCCCGGAACCTCCCCGTGCTCGCTCAGGGTTCCCTCGCTGTACGTCCGCTCACGTTCGGCGATGAGCGCATGATACTTGTTCACCACGGTATTCGGATTGCCGCGCTCGATAATCCGCCCGCCATCCAGGAGCAGGGCTGATGTGCAGAGGTTTCGGACCGCATCCGTATCGTGGCCGACATAAAGAATAGTTTTTCCTGCCTCCTGCATCTCGCGGATCTTCCGGAAACACCGGTGCTGGAAGATCGCGTCGCCGACCGCAAGTGCCTCGTCCACGATCAGGATATCGGCATTCACGTTCACCGCAACGGAGAATGCGAGCCGGACGATCATACCGGAAGAGTACGTGCGCAGCGGCTGGTCAATAAAATCCCCCAGTTCGGAGAACCTCACGATCTCGGCGTAACGCGCATCGACATCCGCCCTTGAAAGCCCCATGATCGACCCGTACATATACACATTGTCCCGCCCGGAAAATTCCGGGTGGAACCCGGACCCCAGTTCGAGGATTGCGGAGACCTTCCCGTGGATCTCAAAGGTGCCGGCACTCGGTTCGAGGACCCCGGCAAGAATACTCAGGAGCGTGCTCTTCCCCGACCCATTCTGCCCGAGAATCCCGAGCGTCGTACCGGCGGGAACTTCAAACGTAATGTCCTGGAGCGCCCAGAAATCGGTATGCCGGGTGAGCCTGCCCGCACTCAGGTACTCTAAGAACCGCGCGCCCGGTGAAGGGAACAACTTGAACTTTTTCCCAAGCTGCCGGACCGATATCGCATTCACAGGAGCTCACCAAACCCGCGCTTTGTTTTCCGGAAAAACCAGATACTTGCAATGAAGAGCACGACCGAAAATACCGTGAATGGCACAAGGATAGAAAGATCGGGAATCTTACCGTAGAACAATGCATCCCGGTAGATCTCCAGCATATAATACACCGGGTTCAGGGTAACGATCCAGTGGAAACTGGCCGGGATCATGTTTACCGTGTAACCGATCGGGGTCATCCAGAACCAGATCAAAAAGATCGTCCCCAGCATCTGGGGAATATCCCGAAAATAGACCGACCCGCTTGACAGGAAAAATGCAAGCGAGAACGTGAACATCACCTGCAATATGATGGCAAGTGGCAGCAGGAGAATAAAGATCTTCGGGATACCTTTCAGGATCACAAACAGCACAAAGAAGATGCCAAGGCTGATGAGAAGGTTCACGAATTCCGAAAGTGTCACATAGATGGGAAAAATTTCACTCGGGAACGGGACTTTCTTGATATAGTTCTTATTATCGATGATCGAACCGGCCGCCCTCATAACCGAAGTCTGGAATGCCGTCCACGGCAGGAACCCCGCAGCAAAGTACAGGGCAAAGTCCCAGATATCGGTATCGCCGGGAAGACGGACCTTTAAAAAAACCCCGAACACCAGGATGTAAATAACAAGGGTAAGAATGGGATTTACCACTGACCAGTATAACCCGAGGAGCGACCCCACGTATTTCTGGGATATATCCCGTTTGATGAAATTCGCGATGAGTCCCCGGTATTCAAAGATGGAGGTCATTTTATGGTGTGTTCCCGATAGTGTGATCGTACATTATGCGTTATTGTGCATATAACATTCCCATCCCTGTTGTTGAGGACAAAACCGGAGGGGCATTCGTTTTCAGCAGGATGGGATACAATCCCTGAGGAACCGGCAAGGGAATTTCCCGGCACCCCCCATTTCAAAAAAGCACCGCCATCACGTTCTGCTGCATGATCTCCCCCCCATTTCAGGGGTGAACACCTCCCAAAAATGCGCGTTTTAAAACACCAGTAAAGGGAAAGTATATCCTCCCTATATGTGCACTGTTTTTGATTCCAGCCGATTATTTTGAATTTATTTCCCGGGGTGGACAGGGAGCTTTCCGTTCACCGTTCATCGTACTATCCCGATGTTAGATGGAGTCCGATACGGGCCCGGATTTGGGCGGGCGTGATTGAGAGTAGGTGACGGGACATCCGGGGTCCGAAGGGGATCAGGGTTTGCAGACACGGCTCCAGCACAGGATCCATTTTTCAATCTCACCTGAAGGCACCCGCCGTTGTATATCCCGGCGTTTCCGTACCATCGCGGGGAGCCCTTTTATCATGTCAGTTTTTGCCAGGATAATCGCGCGACACTTCCCGTGAAGAATATAATAAGGAAGGACGGCACAGTTTCTCCCGATGATCCATGGGCTCGAAAACAACAGTGTCCGTGGGGGAAAATTCTTGACAACATACCAGACAAGGTTCCGGTTCCCATAATAAAGAGAAATATCAGATCTGAATCCCGCTGTTCCCCCATGAATATGCACCACCCGGGCCGTTGGCACATACCAGCATTTCCAGCCGGCAAGCCGGCCCCGGAACGCGAGGTCGATATCTTCCATGAAAAGAAAAAAATCCTCGTCAAAGAGCCCGATCTCGTCCAGCATCACGCGCCGGTACAGTGCTGCCCCGGCGCAGGGGCCGAATATTTCTTCTGCCGTATCGTATTGCCCGCGATCCGGCTCGCCCATGCCCCGGTCCCATGCAGCGCCGCTGCGGGAGATGCAGATTGCGGTCGAATTTATCCTGCCATCAGGAAAAAGTATCTTTGTGCCGCACATTCCCACGCACGGGTCTGCCTGCATCGGTTTGATGATCTCTTCAAGCAGGTGCGGATCGGCAATCGTATCGTTGTTCAGCGTGAAGATGAACGCTCCTTTTGCAGCGCGAATTCCTGTATTTGTGCCACCGGCAAATCCAAGATTTTTCCCGGTCCCGACTAGAATTACTGAGGGATAGCGTTCTTTGACGTAACCGGCACTCCCGTCCGATGACCCGTTGTCAACTAGGATTATTTCAAAATCCCGGAATGTCTGGCAGGCAAGGGATGACAGGCAATCGTCAAGGAATTTTTTCCCGTTGAAGTTTACCACAACGACACTGATGAGCGGAGTCATAGGGTAAGACACAAAGGTTCCTTGGTCACGGTCGTCCCTGCTTTTCCCGGTATTCCTTCACCTTCATACTCGCCCGGAGCAGGCTGTCAAATGTCCCGGCATCGCTCCAGAATCCAGACAACAGGGAAAACGTCATGGCAGCGTTCCGGATGTAGGCATTGTTGACATCCGTGATCTCCAGTTCGCCGCGCCCGGACGGTTTTAGATCCCTGATAATCCGGAACACATCGGAATCGTAGATATAGAGACCGGTGACTGCGAGATTGGTTTTTGGATGTTGCGGTTTTTCCACGATACCGACAATACGATCTCCAGCAACTTCAGCAACCCCGAACCGCTGGGCATCGCTCACTTCTTTGAGAAAGATCCGTGCACCGGATTTAAACGACTGAACGGCATCTTTGACAGAATCTTCAAAAATATTGTCCCCGAGGATTACCGTAACAGCGTCGTCACCGGCCCAGCGTTGGGCAAGCCCGAGGGCCTGTGCGATTCCCCCGGCGCCATCCTGTATCTCGTACGACAACCGTACACCCAGTTCCGATCCGGACCCGAGAAGTTCAAGAAAATGCCCCACATGACCCCGGCCGGAGACAATCATGATATCGTCAATGCCGGCATTGATCAACGTGTTCAGTGGGTAGCAGATCATCGGCTTGTCATAGACGGGCAGAAGATGTTTATTGGTGATTTTCGTGAGCGGGAAAAGCCGTGAGCCGGTTCCTCCTGCAAGAATTATTCCTTTCATGCTTCTCTCTCCTTTAAGTATGCGGTTAATGCCTCATTCCAGGAACGCATCGGCGTTGTCTTTGTGTTAACAAGGACGGAATACGCAGGACGTTGTGCTCTCCTCGGGTACTCAGCAGTCGAACAGGGAACGACATTTTGGATAATCGCACGCGCAAATTCAAACCATGAACAGACGCCTTCATTCGTGATGTGATAAATCCCCGGGTCAAGACCGGCAATCCCGGCAGTCTTCTGCGCGAGATCCGCCGTATAGGTGGGTTTCCCAAACTGGTCGTTTACCACCCGGACTTCCGGCATCTCCCGCGAGAGCCTGAGCATGGTCTCAACAAAATTCTTCCCGTGCGTCCCAAAGAGCCAGGATGTCCGGATGATCCGGTAATCGTCCATCGTTTCCCGGATATGTTTCTCGCCAAGCAGTTTTGATTCCCCGTACGCGTTGACGGGGTGGGGAACGTCAATTTCACGGTATGATGTCCGTGTGCCATCAAATACGTAATCGGTACTGTAATGGATCAGGCAGGCCCCGGCATCCTTGCATGCACGGGCAAGAGACAAGAGTGCATCACCATTTACCCCAAACGCGACATCCCGATGGTCCTCGCATCCATCAACATCGGTGTATGCGGCAGCATTGATGACCAGTGCGGGCTTTATATCACGGAGTGCTGCAGTCACTTTTCCTGCATCCGTGATGTCGAGATCATGTCCCCGGAGCACGGCCCCGGGGAATACGTGCTGGAGATCGTAGCCGAGCATCCCATATGCCCCGAGAATAAGGACCTTTTTTACCGGAGTAATGGCCGCCACCATCCTTCATGCTGCACATACCACGCCACGGTCTCTTTGAGTGCATCCTCAAATGTCGATTGTGGCTTCCAGCCCATTTTATGGATTTTTGTGGAATCCAGGGAATAGCGCCAGTCGTGGCCGGGACGGTCCTTCACAAATTCAATACTGGATGAATCCTTCCCGAGAATTCCGAGGATCTGGTGCGTGATCTCCAGATTGGTCTTCTCGTTGTCCCCGCCGATATTATAAATTTCCCCGGCGGTACCCTCGTGGAGCACAAAATCGATCGCCCGGCAGTGGTCCAGCACATATATCCAGTCACGGACGTTTTTCCCTGAACCATACACCGGAACTTTCTTACCCTGAAGAAGATTGGTCACAAAAAAGGGAATCAGTTTTTCCGGGTACTGGTAGGGGCCGAAATTATTGGTGCAGCGGGTCACAATAACAGGTAAACCATGAGTAATAAAAAATGCCCGTGCGATCAGATCAGATCCCGCCTTGCTCGCGGAATAGGGACTGGACGGGTTCAGGATATCGGTTTCCTTAAACGAACCGGTTGCCGTGCTTCCATACACTTCATCAGTAGAGATATGGATGAACCGGGAGATCTTGTGCCGGAGAGCAGCATCCAGCAGCGTTTGGGTCCCACAAACGTTTGTGGTAACAAATGAGGTCGCATCATTGATGGAACGATCCACATGGCTCTCTGCGGCAAAGTGGATAACCGCATCGGGCGCATGGTGAGAAAATGCCAGATCCACGGCATGCGAATCGCGGATATCCCCTTTAACAAACGAATAACGGGAATTCTTTTCGAAATCCGCAAGGTTGGCCGGATTACCGGCATAGGTCATATTATCAAAGTTTGTGATAGTACATTCGGGGTGCTCGTCAAGCATATACCGGATAAAATTGCTCCCGATGAATCCCAAGCCCCCGGTCGCAAGCAGTTTCATGGATTGTCTCCCCAAAACAGTCTATCCGTGCTTCAGTCCCGGTGCAAGACCCCAGTCATAGGGAATCTCCGGCGTATCCGGGGGGAGGCGGTATTCATCGGGTTTTTTATAATTGTACGGCAGTGTGGGTAGGCTCAGGAAATATGCGGTTTCAGTCCCGATTCCCTTGAATCCATGGTAGACACCGGGAGGGACACTGATAAGAATGGGATTTTTCTCTCCCACAAAGAGTTCCATCAGTAATTTATATGTTGGGGACTCTTTTCGTGCATCATATAATGCAACTTTCATCATCCCGTGGACACAGGTAAAATTGTCGATCTGTTTTTTGTGATAATGCCAGGCTTTTACCACACCGGGATATGCCGTGGTAAGGTACACCTGCCCAAATTTTTTAAAAAAGGGATCGTCGCACCGGAGGATCTCCATGAGCCAGCCTCGCTCATCGGGGATCACCCGCAGGTTTTTTATAACGACTCCCTCAATCGTTTGTCCCATACGATCATATTGGTGATGAGGATATAAAAAATCTCATTAAAGAGAATTACCTGATTTTACAGAGCACCGATCAGGGTGATGTCTGATATTTATTGACCAGTGCACGCAGTTTTTCTATAAATTTTCTCTGGTCAAACTCCTGTGCACGGGCGATACATGCATCATGATATTGTTCATGATTTTTAGAGAGAGACAGCACGGCATCAATAATACTCTTTTCATTTGGCTGTACAAGGATACCGGTTTCAGGAGTAACGGTCTCACGAAACCCCCCTTCGTTTACCGCGACAACCGGTTTCCCGCTTGCCATCGCTTCAAGTGGTGTAAGCCCGAAATCTTCATCTATTGCGGTACAGATGAGGCCTTTGCATCGTGCATAATAATCAACAAGCTCTTCTTCCGTAGCCTCGCCGGTCATGGTTACATTTTGTGGTAGATCCCGGTATATTTTCCGTGCATAATTTTGTGCGTGATCTCCATCTGCATATCCCCCGATAATAATAAGGTTCTCCTCTGTCATTTTTCTGAAACTGTTTATCTGGAGATCGATACGTTTTTCCGGGTAGAGGCGATTAACAGACAGCCAGAAATTTCCTGCTTTTTTTGTAAGGAAATGTGAGGTATCCACCGGGGGGTAAAGCACAATCGAATCACGGTTATAGTATCGCTGTACCCTTGACTGGACCTGCCGTGAGTTTGCAAGAATCTGATCGATCGATCTGACAGATGACCGATCCCATCTTCTGTGAATAGATGACCACATCCAGAATAAAAGTTGAGATCCGATATTCAATCCTTGGGCATACGTTTCATGCAAATCATAGAATACTCGTGGAGGTGAATGGCAGTACCAGATGTTCGGATGGTGACGGTGGGCCGCGTAATGTGCCCAGTTTCCGCTAAAAATAAAAACATCATAATCCCCGGAAAAATTGCAGAAATAAAATTTCAACGTGGCAGAAATTTGTTTAAATGGTACACATTTGATTGTTTTTCCCAGACTTATGACCCGCACCATGGGATCGATCTTCCGGATCGCATTCGTATCTGTAGTAATAATATCGGCATCAAGTGCCTTTGCCATTGCTATTACGACTTTCTCTCCCCCACCGATCGCGCCAAAATAATCATGGAATATTGCGATTTTCATGCATGCCCCAATTTTTAAGTCTCGTTTATCATGGGTTTCAGGGAAGTATTGCTCCCGATCCCGTGAACTGGTAAAATCCGAAGGTATCCAACCCTCTTTCATCCAGACTCTTTTGTAATATACCGTTGTTGATGCGCAGGTGCATTAAGAATTTTGGAATGCAAGATCTCTGAACCATTATAGTTGCATCATAAAAATACCTCCCCCAAAACATCATTGACCCGGATCAGCATGCCGTAACGCTAAATTACCAATATTTATTGTCTCACAGAAAAATCCATTAAAGACAACCAATGAATCGTCCCTCCGGAACCGGATACCCGGTCGAAGTCTCCGTTATCCTCCCCGCGCTTGATGAAGAGCAGACCATAGGCGACTGCATCCATAAGATTCAGTCGGTGTTCCACCAGAATACGATCAGTGGCGAGATCATCGTTGCCGATGCTTCATCAGACAGGACACCGGAGATCGCGGCAGCTCTTGGTGCACGGGTCATCCGGCCGGAAAAAAGCGGGTACGGCAATGCATATCTTGCCGCATTCAAAGAG
>Ga0187874_10002784_pt1 | contig 12873 bp, 17 predicted proteins | sample June2016WEW_16_1_3_FD_132993 | JGI IMG/M metagenome (GOLD analysis project Ga0187874, IMG submission 132993) | Peatland microbial communities from SPRUCE experiment site at the Marcell Experimental Forest, Minnesota, USA - June2016WEW_16_150 | ecosystem: Environmental > Terrestrial > Soil >... | reverse complement strand
CCGCAAGCTGGACGAAAATGTGGAAACTATTTTCATGATGCCCAAGGACACCTACACGTTTTTGAGTTCGCGCATGGTGAAGGAAATCGCGCGGCTCGGCGGCGACGTGAGCGCGTTTGTGCCGCCGCACGTGCGGGCGGCCCTGCGGAAAAAACTGAAACCGCGGAAATAATTTTGAGTTTTTAATCTTTCGTTCTGGTCAAAGGCACAGAGCCACCGACCGTTTTGCGGCTTGGAGTCAGGAATCAAAGACTGGAAGTTTATGTTGACCGTCAATCTTCACCACTTGGAGGCGCACGAAATTCGTTTGGAGGGCGAGCTGCCGGTAAAGGAATTGGATTTGGACGTGCGTGATCCCATGATTCGGGCGGAGCAGCCGCTGCGTTACGACATAACGGTGCAGAGACTGGATGACGGCATCCTGATGACCGGCTCGCTGCGTTTGATTTTGGAGTGCCAGTGCGTTCGCTGCCTGGAACCCTTCCGGTACGAGCTGAATTTGGCGGATTGGACGTGTCATTTGCCGTTCGCCGGCGAGGAACGGGTGCCGGTGGACAACGATTGCGTGGACTTGACGCCCTATCTGCGGGAGGATATTCTCCTCGAGTTTCCGCAACACCCGCTGTGCAAGCCGGACTGTCGCGGATTGGAGAAAACCTCCACGGGCAAAGCCAAACCCGGCCGCATTCCCCGGGGCGAAATGGCTTTGTCTCCGTGGGCGGAGTTGAACAAATTGAAATTGTGATTTGGTGAAAATTTATGGGCGTTCCCAAGCGTAAACCCTCCCGGAGCCGGCAGCGCATGCGCCGCGCTTACAACAGCGCGTTGACCCTGCCGCAACTGAGCACCTGCCCCCAATGCGCCGCACCGTATGTGCCCCACCGGGTTTGCCCGGCCTGTGGTTATTACAAAGGCCGGCAGGTGTTGACCGTCACGGCGGGCGCCTGACTCCGGCGGGGCGGGGGAACTTCCCGAGTTCATTCCTCTATGCGAATTGCTGTGGATGTCATGGGTGGCGACTACGGGTGCGGGGTGGTCATTGAAGGTGCCAGGCTGGCGCTTCAGGCCAACAAGAAAATCAGCGCCCTCTACCTGGTCGGCGATCAAGCCGCCATCCATGCCGCCCTGCCCAGTCGCGGTTTTCGCGACCATCGCGTGCGCGTCGTTCACGCCAGCGAAGTGGTGACGATGGACGACAAACCGGCCAATGCGGTGCGCAAAAAAAGGGACTCTTCCATCGCACGTGCCGCCGAACTGGTGCAGGAGGGCAAGGCTGACGCGGTCGTTTCCCTCGGCAACACCGGCGGCCTTTTCGCGGCGGCAACGCTCAAGATCGGCCGTCTGCCCGGTGTGGACCGTGGCTGCATCGCGACCGTCATTCCGCGGCAGGACAACGAGTTTGTGCTGCTCGACGCCGGCGCGAACATCGAATGCAAGCCGATTCATCTCGCGCATTTCGCCGTGATGGGCAGCATTTATTCGCGCGAGGTGCTCGGACGCAAAAAACCGCGCGTCGGCATCCTCAGCATCGGCACGGAGGATTCCAAGGGTAATGAACTAACACTCGAGGCCTTCAAGCTTTGCCAGCGGCTCAACATCCATTTCATTGGCAACATCGAGGGGCATGATTTGTTCAAGGACCACGTGGATGTCGTGGTGTGCGACGGTTTCGTCGGCAACATTGTTTTGAAAACGTGCGAGAGCCTCGCCGTCGCGATGTTTTCGATGCTCAAGCGCGAGTTCATGCGCAATCCCAAGCGGCAGATCGGCGCGTATCTCGCGCAAAACGCCTTTCAGGTCATCCGCCGGCGCATGGACCCGGAAGTGCATGGCGGCGCGCCGTTGCTCGGCTTCAAGGGTATTGTGTTCAAGGCGCACGGTTCGGCCCGCGAACGCGCCATCGCCAGCGCGTTGCGCGTGACCGCCGAAGCCGTGCAGCATCACGTCAACGACATCATCGCGCGCGAAATCGCCCGTGCCAACGAGCGGCTGGCCGCCGTTGAAACGTCCACCCCTGTTCTTGCATGAGCACGTCGCCCGCAAAAAAATTCAAAAATCCGCGCGCCCTGTACAATTTTCAAGGCCGCTCATGCTCCATCACCGGGGTCGGCTCGTATGTGCCGGCGAAAATCCTGACCAACGCCGATTTGGAAAAAATGGTGGACACGACCGACGAGTGGATCACCACGCGCACCGGCATCAGGGAACGTCGGCTGGCGGCGAAGGACGAATTCACGTCCGACCTGGCGGCCAGGGCCGCCGAACGCGCCATGAAAATGGCGGGCGTCACCGCCGGACAAATTGACCTCGTCATCGTCGCCACCATCACACCGGACATGCCGTTCCCGGCGACGGCATGCCTGGTACAGCACAAAATCGGCGCGAAACGCGCCGCGGCGTTCGACATCGAAGCCGCCTGTTCCGGTTTCATTTACGGACTCGAAGTGGCACAGCAATTCATCATGTCGCGCACCTACGACACCGTGCTCGTCATCGGCGCGGAAAAACTCTCGGCCATCATTGATTGGAAGGACCGCAACACGTGCGTGTTGTTCGGCGATGGTGCGGGCGCGGCGGTTTTGCAAAACCGCCCCAGCTCGCACGGTCTGCTGACGGCGGTGATGGGTGCCGACGGCGGAAGCGCCAATTTGCTGTTCATGCCCGGTGGCGGCAGCCGTTGTCCGGCCACGACCGATTCGGTCGGCGCGCGCCTGCATTACTTGCGGATGAACGGCAAGGAAACCTACAAAAGCGCGGTGCAGGCGATGTACACGGCGGCGCGGGAAGCGCTGCGGCGATGCGAACTCGATATTTCGCAGGTCAAATGCATCATCCCACATCAGGCCAACCGCCGGATCATTGACGCGGTGGGCAAACGGCTGGGCGCGAAACCGGAGCAAATGTTTGTGAATTTGGAACGCTACGGCAACACGTCGGCGGCGTCGGTGGCCATCGCGCTGGACGAGGCGGTGGCCGCCGGAAAAATCCAGCGCGGCGACCTGGTCCTGCTGATTGTGTTCGGCGCGGGGCTGACGTGGGGTGCGGCGTTGATTGAATGGTGACCTGTATCCTTAATTCATTACATGAGTGACACTTATTTGACGGCTGGCCATGACGTGTTAGTTTGACGTGATTCTATGAGCGCGAGAAAAATTGAAACCGGCGGCGCCGCGCGGCGGGACGTCACGGTTGAATCCCGGCAAACCCGCCTGGACTTGTCTGCCGATTCCGTTGTGATTCACAGAAACGGCATCGAATTTCGCAGCCCGGTCCCGTTCAATCCCTGGACAGAAATGACCGTAGCGCTGCAACCGCCGCGCGACAACAGCCGGCTTCAATGTGCCGGAGTGGTGGTCGCCTGCTCCGGCAACAAACACACCGGCTATCACGTTTCGATGATCTTCACAAGCCTGACCAAGGAGGGCCAGGCACGCCTGCACGCGATGGCGGGTTCGCAGTTGGGTTTGTAACCGGGCGTTCCCCCGGTTTCCGGGACGCATTGGGACTTCATCCAATTTGTCCTGTCACCGCCGGGACAGGCGGTGCTGACGCGAACGGGCTGCACGCCTTATCCTTGAGTCTGGCCCTCGGCAGGCCGGCGTTGCCGGACAAATCAAAGGCGAACTCATGCGTCATGCCGGTGCGGGGCATGGGCAAAACAGGAGTTGCAATTCATGGATGACGAACCAGTTGAACTGCCAATTGACGGCGTGCTGGATTTGCACACGTTCAATCCGCGCGAGGTAAAGAGCCTGGTGCCGGATTATCTGGCCGCGTGTCAGGAACGGGGCATTCTGCAAGTGCGCATCATTCACGGCAAAGGCATTGGCAACCTGCGGCGCACGGTGCACTCGATTCTTGCCAAACACCCGGCAGTGATATCCTTCACGCTCGATCATCCACAATTTGGCGGCTGGGGTGCGACCCTCGTGCAGTTGCGCCCTTTGTCGTCCGGCGAATGAGTTTCGTTTGTAACTACGAGGATATTGGCGGCGCTGCCGGCGTCCCGGTTTTCTGAAAGAACAGGATGTAAAGGATAGGCAAAATGCCCACCGTGTTGAAGATGGCGAGGCAGATATACCACGCCAACTGGTGGTTGCGCGCGCTCTTCCACATGGCAATCAATTTCCAGACACCATCCCAGATTGCCAGGGGGATGATTACCAAAAAGATCAATACCAGCAGGGTCGTATGATTCATGTTTGTGTTTGGTTGATGGTTACGGTTGAACAAATCATTTGATGAAATAACCGGCGGACTTCCACTGCCCATCCTGGTCCAACATGAACGTGACGGTTTCAATCGCGGATTTTTTGTTGGCGAATGAAGTTTCGAACTGCATGACGACATATTGCCCGTCCGGGGCGCCGGGCAATTCCGTCATCGGTTTCGCCGATTTTACTTTGCGGGACAGCAGGTTGCCCAGGGGCTTGCGGAAAGTTTCCAAAGACGACTTCCATTTTTCTTCCGTGACCGCACTTTGGAAAAAGACAGACGCATTCTGCCAGCTTTGGACGTAATCGCCGTTGTCAATCACCGCCAGCCATGTCTGGGCCGCCGAAGTTGCAGCCTTTTCCGCTCCGGCATCGGCTTTCGCGCCACAGCCGGAAGCAAAGTTGGCAAAAAGAGCCGCCGCGCTTAGGAACCCGACGAGTTGAGCTTTAAACGGTTTGATTTTCATATTAGTCCTTTTGTTGATAGCTTGTTTGTTTGCTGTCTGCAGTCAGATCAGTTTCAAAAGCCGATACAACGCCAATTTTGACAGAACTTCCGCGAGAATTATGGCTGGAATGAATGTGCCAACGGCCTTTCCACCTTTTAGGTTGCAGGAAACGCTATAGGATTTGTACATCAACCATACGATCCAGCAGAGAAACGGAATCGTCGCGGCTACCACCGCGAAAAAGATGATGGCGTCCGCCGTGTTGAATTCAATCTGGCCTTCCCGCTGGAACTGTTCGACCAAATATTTGCCGAACCTCTGGAACGCCTTTGGCAGGGTGACAAGACTGAGGAAAATCGTCGGCCACCGCGCCAGGGCTTGAGTTCCCAGTAAATCAACGGTGCGGAAAGGTGTTTTCGAGATGAGTTTGCCGAAAATCAAGAGCACGACGCCCAAGCACAACCAGTCAACAATCCCTTCCGAAAGAAAAAACCATAACGGGGCAAGCGCCCCCGTGTGGGTGTCCAGCACCCCGTCAAAATGGGTGTTGCTCAAGGAGCCGACAAATCCCGCCAGAAGAATCGCCACGAGACCGATGAACAGCGTTTGGGGTCCTGTGATATGGGCGAAAGGATCGAAAAGCAGGGTTGTCAGTTTCCAGTGATTGTCAGACGCAGCAACCTGCGTCTGGCCCTTCTCAGAAGCCGCAATCGTCTCCAACTGCGTTTTGACTTCGCTGACTTGCTGGTAACGCCGTTCCGGTTCTTTTTCCAACGCGCGCAACACCACTTCATCGAGCCGCACGTCAATTTGGACTTTTGCTGACGGCGGCGCGAATTTCCCCAACGGCAATTCGCCGGTGAGCATTTCGTAGAACACCACGCCCAGCGAATAAATGTCCGCGCGATGATCCACCGTCTGCGGCTTTTCAATCTGCTCCGGCGCCATGTAATGCGGCGTGCCCATCACGTCCTTCGCGCCCGTCAACGTTTGTTGTCCGGCCTCGACGCCAACCATCTTCGCGATGCCGAAGTCCGCAATTTTCACCCGGCCCTGTTTGTCGAGCAGGATGTTCTCCGGCTTGATGTCGCGGTGGACGATGCCTTGTTCGTGAGCGTATTGGAGCGCTTCGCAAATCTTCGGCACAATCGTCAGCGCCTGTTCCGGTTTCATTTTCCCGGTTTGGAGCAATTGCCGCAGGCTCAGGCCATCCACAAATTCCATCACCAGATAACAAAGTGGGACAGGCATCTTGCCGGTCTCTGGCTTTTCATTTTGTTTTTCAGATGGAGACAGGCTGGAAGCCTGTCCCACTTGGCCGAAGTCGTGGACGGTGACGATGTTCGGATGACTCAAACGCGCCAGCGCCTGGGCTTCGCGCGTAAACCGCTCGGCGAACTGCGCGTCCTGTTCCTTGTCGCGCGCCAGGATTTTGAGCGCGACGAGGCGGTTCAAGCGCGGCTGCCGCGCCTTATAGACCACCCCCATGCCACCGCGGCCGAGGCATTCGAGGATTTCCAGTTGCGGGAACAGCGACGCAATTTCCGCGGGTGAGGGCGGGGGATGGACAGCTTTGGTTCCATGCAGGCCGGTCGCGCCCGGTCCCTCCGTTTGGGTGGCGAGACCGGCCTTAAGCATGCATTCGGGGCAAATGCCACCCAATGCCGTGGGCAGCACCGGCTTCCCGCAATGAGGGCAGGTTCGTACGTCAGCCATAAATCTGCTTTCACCACATACAAAGGGAGAATTGGCCAAAGGTTACAGCGAATTTTCGAAAGAAACCATGAAAAGGCCGCGTAATCCGCAGTCACTAGCTGCCCGCCAACGTCCGGAACAGATAGCGCAGTTCGTCCTCGACTTCGTCCGGGCCAGACACAGTGTCGGCGATGGTGTCGCGCAGCAACGCGCGGTAACGCTGACGCAGCCGGTGCACGGCCACTTTCACAGCGCCTTCACTCACGTCCAATTGCCGCGCCAGTTCGGCGTAGGGCGCGGCGTCGCTTGCCCCGGCGAGCGTGGTGCGCAACGCGTCGAACAACTCGGTCTTGCCTTGGGCGCGATATTCCTCGCCTAAGCGTTGGTAAACCTGTTCGAGCAATGTGATGGCCCAGCGATGTTCAAATGCCTTTTCTGGTGTGAAGTTGTCCACCGGGATTTCGCCCAGTCGCGTCTCGGCGCTTTGCAAGTCGAGTGAAATCACCTTGCCGCCGCCGCGTTTCTGTGCCCTTGCCTTGTCCCATTCATCAGCAAGGAAGTGGTTCATGCTGGCGAGTAGGAAGGAACGGAAACGGCCTTTCTCCGGCGCAACGCTGGCGACAGCGTTGCGTTCCAGCAATCGCGCGAAGAATGCCTGCGTGAGGTCCTGGGCGTCTTCGGGTGAATAGCCACGCCGCCGCACGTAGGCGTAGAGCGGATGCCAGTAAGTCTGGCAGAGATTTTCGAGCGCGACGCGGGCACAGGTGGTGTCGGAGCGCGCCGCCGTCAACACCACCGACCAATGGGTTGTAACGAAAACCGGACGGTGCGACGGTTCGTTGCCTGGCACAGTTGTTCCCGTTCCGGTCGCCTGTGAGGTCGTGCTCACATCGGCAGACTAGCGGGCGCCGCGGAAAGCGCAAGACACCGCTCGACATCCGGTGGTCATTGCCTAATATCCCCAAGAGACAAGACAGACTCATCTAACAGCAGGAAATCAAAATGAAAATCCGTGGCACAGACTTTGTGATGTATCAGGTCTCCAACCTCGCCAAGGCGGCAAGGTTCTACCGTGAAATGCTTGGCCTGCCGCAGGAGATATATAGTGACGAATGGCAGTGGGCGGAGTTCAACTGCGGCAATGTTACGCTCTCCCTGCACGGCGGCATGAAACTCCCGAAGAAAATTTCCGGAGGCCGCATTGCCCTCGCCGTGAAGGATGTGCGCGCGGCCTGCAAGGAATTGAAAAAGAAAGGCGCGCGCGTGGTGAAGGAGCCGCATGACTATTCGGTTTGTTGGGCCATCGAAATTCTCGATCCCGACGGCAACACGGTGATTCTTCATCAGCGGGCGGATGGAACCTTCGGACAGAATTCAAGACGGGCCTGAGTCGCCGTCCCTTCACAACACTACCTTCTCGCCAGTAAAAACCAACCCGCACGCGAGAGCAAAGGCCGGCGCGACTTTCCCGGTGTACGGTGTGGCCTCAAGCCGCAGGTTTTTGAAGTTTTTTGCGGGTGAATTCAAAGACTGTCGCGGGCGAAAGAGCCTTCAGACACTCATTCGGTTTTTCGTAGTGGCAATGCGATTTCAGGCAGGGCGAGCAGGGGAGGTCAATCCGCAGCACATCTTCCAAATGGCCGTAAGGGCCGGTGCGGCGTGGTTCGGTGGGGCCGAAGAGGGCCACGAGCGGCTTGTTGAGCGCGGCGGCCACATGCATCGGGCCGGTGTCGTTCGTCACTATTAAATCGCAGAGCCGCAGCCATTCCACCATTTCCGGCAACGAAGTTTGACCGCATAAATCCAGGCAGCGCTCCGGCGCGGTACGGGCAATGATTTCACCGAGCGGCTTGTCCTTGTCATTGCCGAGAATGGTTACGCGTGTATCCGGAAAATTTTTCGCGAGCAGGCGGACGAGTTCGGCGAAATAATCCACCGGCCAGCGTTTCGTCAGCCAGCGCGCACCGGGTTGAAGCGCAATCCAACGGGGTTGGAGTTCACGCTTCAGCGTGCCGCCCGGACAAACTAAAGCTTGAACTCCAACGGATGATTCGATTTGCCATTTTCGTTTTACTTCGGCGGCCACAACGGGGCGTTCGGGCAGCCACGGAAAGTTCCAATGGACCGGCACACCGAGCCGCGGCAGGACGGCGAGATACCAGTCCACGGCGTGGGTGTGGTACGAAGCACGGCGAACGGCGGCGTCATAGAAACCGCGCGCGCCTTCGCGCGGTTCGTCGAGGCCGATGAGAAATTTGCCGTTGGCAAGCCACGCAAACGCGCCGCTGCGCATGAGACATTGGAGGTCAATGACCCAGTCGAAATGTTGCGCGCGCAGCCAGCGGACGCTGCGGAGCATTTCCGGCCAGCGAAGGGGAGACGACCAGCGCCGGCGTTCAAAGCGAACGACACCGGTTAAATCGGGATCGCCTTCGAGCAGCGGCGCAAGTTGTGAATCAATCCACCAATAAATTTCGCTCGCCGGCAGATGACGTTTGAGCAGGCGCAGCACGGGCACCGCCTGCACCACGTCGCCGAGCGAACTGGGTTTGAGGATCAGGATTTTCAAAAAGCGTCAGGCGCGGGCATCAACCGAGACGACCACGCAAACCATTCATAGTCTTCCCTTGGTGGATGGCAGCCGGCCGGCGATGCGCGGGTCGTGCTGACAGGCCGCATCCACGGCGCGGGCGAACGCCTTGAACAACGCCTCAACGATATGATGCGGCTCGTCGCCGTAAAGCAGTTCGAGGTGCAGGTTACAGCGGGCTTCATTGGCGAAGCCTCGAAAAAATTCGCGCGCGAGGCCGAAACGGAACGCACTCGACATGTCTTGGACCTTTTCGGATTTGGCGACGCGTTTTAGGGCGAATTGATTCAAGCCGCGCCAGACTAGATGTGGCCGCCCGCCAAAATCAATGACGCAACGCGCGAGGCATTCATCCATCGGCACGTAGGCCTCGCCGGTGAATGGATTTTTCGGATGAAAACCGGCGCCGTAGCGGCGAAGGCCGCGCTTGTCGCCGAGCGCACGCGCAAACGCCTGGCCGAGGGCGATGCCGCAGTCCTCAACGGTGTGGTGCGCGTCTACCTCCAAATCGCCGGCGCAGCGGAGTTTCAAATCCACGACGGCATGTTTGGCAAAAAGCGCCAGCATGTGGTCAAAAAACGGGATGCCGGTTTTGATTTGCGATTTGCCCTTGCCGTTGAGGTTGAGGTTGATGGCGATGCGGGTTTCTTTGGTATTCCGCGAAATGGTGGCCTGCCGGGTTTTCACGCGGCCATTAGAACAAAGCGCCGGGAGAAATACAAAGCGCAATTACGCGGATCAGTGAATCGTGTTGGTGGCGGTCGGCGGCGGCTCCGCCATTTTCTTTTTGATGGCGTCAATCTGTTCCTGCAATGCGCCGGGCGTGAGGGAAACTTTTTGCGCAGCTCGAAACCAGTCAATGGCGCGCCCCAAGTTTCCCGTGTCTTGTTCGAGCTGGCCGAGATGAGCCGTGATTTGCTCGAAGATCAGACGGTTTTCCTTTTCCGCCTGCGGCGGGAGCGCGAGCCATTTGCGGACGGCTAATTCCCAGACGTTTCGGGCGCGATTGGTGTCGTGGTAATCTTCGTAATAGAGCCGCCCCAACTCAAAAAGGATATCGTAGCTGTCCGGATTATTCCGCAAACCCTCGTGCAGGAAAGCATCCGCTTCGGCGACCTTGTGCATCCGCGTGCGTAACCAATAAGCAGTGACGGTATAGGTTTGAACGTCGTTCGGATCGAGATCGGCGGAAAGTTTCAGCCAGGGGAAAATCTCGCGCACGTCGGCGCTGGTGCTCAAGTCGCCCGTCGGCCCCCCCTGGTCCAAATGCGTGTGCCGGTCCGGGAGAAAGTGGCGGCTAAAGGTGTCAATCCAATCGTGCGCTGGACCGAGGAACCCTTCCTCGTCGCCTTGGTTCTTGCTGTTGACCGCGCCGGTGTCCGCGGCCATGTGCGGCGTTTCAAAGGCCTCGCGGTTGTCAAAAATGGACGGGTAATAGCCGCTGTGATAATACACATCAGCCTTGCGATAAAAATAGCCGGCGAACATGCGGCGGCTGCTGCCCAACAAGACGTCTAGGGGATCACCCGATTGCGCACGACTGCCCTCCCATTCCTGAAACCACGGGTCTAAATAAGCGGCCAAGCCAAAACACAGGACCAGCAGGGCGATCAGCGTCAAACAAAGTGGTCTGGACGAACGCATTCGCAGAAATCAGTTGACGGTTTTGCGGCGGAAAACCAGGCACGTGCCAATCAGAAATAACGCCGTGTAAGCCAGGGCGTAGAGAATCGCTAGTCCGAAAAATTTCCAGGGAACCAGCGGCCAATCATGAATGATTAAATCCCGCAAGTCGAACAATTCCAAATGCGGAATCGCATAATAAACCGAGTACACGATGGACTGGCTCGGCTCGGGCAAGGACAGCGCCACCTGGTTGAGGTGCCTGCCTACGAGCAAAATGCCCGCAACCACAACAAAAATGATGGTGGCATTAGAGGACGGCGCCGCGAACACCAGCGAGCCGAGCAGCGTCAGCGCGACCACCACGCCCAGCATGAACCAATGCAAAGCCGCGGCCTGAAAATAATTCAGCAGCGGCCACTGATGTTCCCGGCTGGCCGCCAATGCGCCGAAGAATAGGTAGAAACAAATCAGGGCCAGACCGCAAGCGAACCAGCAGCCGAAAAATTTTCCCAGAATCAATTCCGGCCGCGTCAATGGTTTGGCCAGCAGCGGCAGCAACGTCCGGTTTTCCCGTTCAGCGGGAATTTGCCGCGCGGCGGTGATGATGGCGATGACCAACGAAGAAATCCAGATCAGCAGCAGGCAGAGTTCCTTGAGGTAGCGAATGATTTTGTCGTCATTGAAAATGTTGACGGAGGCCATGACCAGACAGATGAGAGCGGTCAGAATGAACAGGACATAAAAATCCTTTCGGCGATACAACTCCTTGATGACGATGCCCGCAACGGCAAAAATACTTTTCATGGTGTGGCCTGCAGTTGATAACCGATGATGTCCAGAAACGCTTTTTCCAGATTCGAGTGGTGTTGCCCCAAAATGTCGCCGACGCGGCCGATGGCCTTGAGTTCACCCTGATTAATAATTGCCACGCGGTCACAAATGGTTTCCACCTCGCCAAGTTCGTGGGATGAAAAGAAAACCGTCTTGCCCTCGTTTTTCAGGCGTTGAATGACTTCGCGCACTTTCATGCGTCCCAACGGGTCGAGCCCGCTGGTGGGCTCGTCCAGAATCAACAGGTCGGGATTGTTAATGAGCGCCTGCGCCAAACCAACGCGCTGTTGCATGCCTTTGGAATAAGTTTTAAGCGGGCGCCGGCGCGCCTGCTCCAGATCCACGAGTTTCAGCAACCCGTCAATGCGTTTGTCCGCCTCGGCCCGCGGCAAGCCGAAAATCTTTGCGTAAAAGCGCAGCAACTCTTCGGCGGTGAGAAATTTGTAGTAATACGTCATCTCCGGCAAATAACCGATGCGCTGGCGTGCGATGGGCTGGCGCACGTCAATGCCGAAAAGATACGCCGCACCGCTCTTCGGCGTCACAAACCCCAGCAGGACGTTGATGGTGGTGGTCTTGCCGGCGCCGTTGGGGCCAAGAAAACCGAAAACTTCGCCAGTGGTTACTTCCAAATCGAGGCTGTTCAGCGCCACTTTCGTCGTCTGCCGGAACTCACGACTGGTGAATTCCACCCGCAGCTTTTCCGTTTTCAGAATGACGCTCATCTCAATAGTCGGTTTGAACCATCGCCCCTTTCCTAACGGAAATGGTCATGAGAGTCAACTGTCGGCGGTGTAACACAAACAAAAAGGCTCGAAGCATCGCTTCGGGCTTTCGAACCGAACTGAATCTTATCCCCTCTTCAGTTCGTAACTGTGATTCGGTATTTTTTGCAGCAGCACGCTGCGCGTCGTGAGGAACGACGGCGACGGTCATGAACCGCCACCACAGCGCAAAAGCAAACTGTAAATGATGTGACTACGGCAATACATGAGGTGGATCAACCGAATTGGCGAGGTTGCAGGTGACTTGCGGCACGGCGCCCACCAGGCCCATGGTATAGGAACCGCCAGCCGGGCATTGGGGAATTACGCCGTTGGCATTCAGCCGGAGGTAGGGTGTCAGGTCTGCAGTCAGGCTGGGAGCAGGGTCGCCCGTCTTTTTGCCCTGCTCCAATGCCCATTCGGTGACTGCACCGTCAATCTGATGCATGTTGTTGATGCAGGCGTTGGCTTGCGAGGTGGCGCGAGCTCGAACGAAGTTGGGAATGGCGACCGCTGCCAAGAGGCCGATGATGGCCACAACGATCATGATTTCCACCAGCGTGAAGCCCGCCACCCGCGTGGCTTTGGCAGTTTTCATATCACGTCAACTTTCTTTCTGCGGCGTGAACCACACAACAGGCGGGTTATCATGATTACGGTTATCGTTCACTAATCGCCCGTTGTGACCGCATCAGTTCTTTCTT
>Ga0187874_10002779_pt1 | contig 12896 bp, 9 predicted proteins | sample June2016WEW_16_1_3_FD_132993 | JGI IMG/M metagenome (GOLD analysis project Ga0187874, IMG submission 132993) | Peatland microbial communities from SPRUCE experiment site at the Marcell Experimental Forest, Minnesota, USA - June2016WEW_16_150 | ecosystem: Environmental > Terrestrial > Soil >... | reverse complement strand
TTCGCGATGTCAACATGAATCGCCAGATCATTTATGAAAGACCAACCTGTAGGATAGGGCGTTTATGATATTATTTTTTAATAAGGAAAATCATATGAAACAAAAACGCTTTTACACGTATATCATTACTTTATTATTTTTATCTTTTCTTTTAGGTTTCTCCCTTGGCGACTATTTTAATGATGAATTTTTACACTAATCTATCCAAAATGAGTAAAGACGAAACCCTTATGCAAGCACAGCTCAAAGTCAAAAAACAATACCCACATCCTTATTATTGGGCGACCTTTTTGCTCACTGGTAGCGCTATTTAAAGAAGCTGTGATCATATCGGTTTGTTATATTTCATTTGCAAAAGTCAATATCCAGCTATACTGGACTAAGTCATTACTGAATTCTTGACTTCACCTACAACTGTTCAGTGGCAGGCAATTGTCAGAATTGAGGATTACGGATGGAAAGGGAGTAACATCGCGCATGAGCCGTCAGGGTTGCGGAGTGGTAACCGGGCAACTCGATGCGCTTCAAAGATTGTGCACAGAACAAAAAGAATACAATTTGTTCGATCCGCACGTCTTTGATGCTTTTTTACTTGCCAGGAACGACATTTTTGCAGTTTACAAAGAAAAAAGCAGGCAACAACAAAAAAACATTGGGATTATTTGAGTAAAAGTCTTTTCAGGAAGCTGAATACTCTGTTACTTCGGTGGTCTTTATTTCCCGCCTGCCTGATATCCAGTTATACCATTTGTAAGACATGTCGGCAAGAACCACTACGGCGAGCGCACCCATACAGCTGACCAGAATCGCGTCTAAATTAAAGGTAAATGCATCGTTTGCCGCCTTTGCCACAATAGCCTCAGCCCTGAAGAGCTGGGTCAGCTGCCATGCCGCCGTGAGTGTGGTGACAAACATGAAACACATGGGAATAAAGGTTACCCAGGCGTATTTCAATCTGCCGGATTTGACAATAATCGTTGTACCTATCCCGAGCGCAATGGCCGCAAGTAGCTGATTGGCGACACCGAACATCGGCCAGATGGTGGAAACACTGCCGGTATAGATCATATATCCCCAGGCAAATACCACAGTACCGCTCATAATGATGTTCCCCGGCAGCCAACGGGTCCGTCCCAGCGGTTTAAATACGTAACCCCCCAGCTCCTGCAACAGGAAACGTGCCACCCGGGTTCCGGCGTCAACCGTGGTAAGGATGAAAAGCGCTTCAAACATGAGCGCAAAATTGAACCAGTACGGCATTAGGTTTTTCATACCCGGAATATGGGAGAGTATCGTTGACATGCCGACGGCCAAGGACACGGCGCCGCCCGGCCGGTGTTCGACATTGATGCCAACCATGGCCGACAGCTCGTTTATCCGGTCGACAGGAAAGCCGAGCGCCGCTATCTTATCGAAACTCAACATGCTGTTGATCGCAAAGTAGTCGCCAGGAATAAGAATGGTTGCAGCGATGAGCGCCATGATAGAAACAAACCCTTCGGTGATCATGGCGCCATAACTGATAAACTTGATATCTTTTTCAGACATGATCATTTTTGGCGTTGTGCCGGAGGCAATAAGAGAATGGAACCCCGAGATGGCGCCGCACGCAATCGTTATGAACATGAAGGGAAAGAGCTTGCCCGGTATGATTGGACCGCCGCCGGATGCGAACTTCGTCACGGCAGGCATCTGGATAACCGGTGCCATGAATATCACGCCAAGCGCAAGCAAAAGTATTGTACCGATCTTCATGTACGTTGACAAATAATCCCTAGGACACAGCAGCATCCATACCGGCAGCACCGAAGCGACAAAACCGTAAAGCGCGAGTGCTATGACAATGAATTTCTGCGGATGATTGAAAATCGGTTCAAGTAATGATCCGGGAATAAAATGGCCGGTGCCGACCGCAAAAAGAAGCAGGGGCACGCCGATAAGGCTTACTTCCCCCACCTTATTAGGCCGCAGCCACCTAAGATAGAACCCCATCAGCAGGGCGATGGGAATCGTCAGAAAAATAGTGTAGGCCCCCCATGGATTCTGCTTGAGTGCGTTGACAACCGCAAGGCCGAGTCCGGCAAGCGCCACGATAATGATGAAAATAATCGCTATGGCCGCGGCTAAGCCACCCACCGGGCCGATTTCATCTTTCGCGATCTGGGCGAGCGATCGGCCGTTCCGCCTGACCGACGCCGTAAGGATGACCATATCGTGCACGGCGCCGGCGAGTGCCGCTCCGATAAGGATCCAGAGAAACCCCGGCAGATACCCGAACTGCGCAGCCAGCATTGGGCCGATGAGGGGACCGGCCCCGGCTATCGCCGCAAAATGGTGGCCGAACAGCACCCATTTATTAGTTGGATCATAATCCAGACCGTCAGCGAGACGCAGTGCGGGCGTCACACGACGCGGATCGAGCGCCAGTACTTTCGCGGCAATGAACGAAGCGTAAAAACGGTACATTACGATGTAAAAGCATGCCGCGGCAGTGACTATCCAGAGCGCGTTGACTTTTTCAGCCGGGTTGAAGATACGTACCACGAACCCGATCGCAATCGCGGCAATAATGGAGAGCGTGATCCATAAAATTTTACCGGGCGTTTTCATAATGTACGTTTCTCTCTCCTGATGAAGATCATCGTTCTAATTTATAATTATTGATAAGGTATTGCTTTTTCACGGTGGGAATATATGAAGAACGATCTTATGTGTCAACTGAATTTTCATCACAAAATACGGGGGTGTGGTGTCGATGTTTGTTATCGGGCGTGCATTGTGTTTATTGCGAATTGAAATCCTGCATATTCGCGGAAGTTGGCGGTTTGTTGTTTTCAGGAAGGAGTTAACAGGCCTATTGAGGCTGCCTGTCTCGGCAAGTAAAACTTCTTTATTCGTGAACCTCCAATTTTCATAACGGAGTGGGGTATAATACCCCGCAGCTTACTGCGGAATCGGTATCCAAAGCTTGTTTTGGTGTACATACCAGTGATTGCGGGAACTTATCTAGCCAGATAGCGGCGTTGGGGTATGCTCCCGCACATCAAAAACATGATCACGCTGAAATTTCTTGAGTAAAAATTTCAATGCTGATATGAATAACCGATTTTTTGAAAATTTATCTTAAGGATGTCGAATATGCAAAACCCCAATTTTAGTTCAGGCCCTTGCAGTAAGAGGCCGGCCTGGAGTTTGGACGCCTTGAAAAATGCAGCGGTGGGCCGCTCGCATCGCTCCGCTCTGGGCAAGGAAAGATTGGTCAAGGCCATCAATGAAACAAAAAAACTTTTAAACATACCGGCGGATTATCTCGTGGGTATCATGCCCGCTTCCGATACCGGCGCCTTTGAATGCGCCATGTGGAGCCTTCTGGGATCAAAACCGGTTACTGTCTTAGTCTGGGAGAGCTTTTCCGATGGCTGGGCGACAGATATAGCTAAACAGCTCAAACTCAACCCCAAAATTTTAAAAGCCGATTACGGAAAACTGCCCGATTTGAAGTCTGTTGCTTGGACTAACGATGTGGTTTTCGTAGCCAACGGAACGACTAGCGGCGTAAAAATTCCCGACTGGAATTGGATTCCCGCCAACCGCGAAGGACTGTCGCTTTGCGATGCTACCAGTGCTGCTTTTGCCATGGAAATAGACTGGAGCAAGATTGATGTTTTAACTTTTTCCTGGCAGAAATGTCTCGGCGGCGAAGCCGCGCACGGCATGCTTGTTTTGAGCCCCAAAGCAGTTGCCCGTCTGGAATCTTATGATCCGCCCTGGCCCCTGCCCAAAATCTTCCGCCTCAAGAAAAGCGGCAAAATCAACAAGGCCATTTTCGACGGTGACGTAATCAATACTCCTTCCATGCTTTGTGTGGAAGATTATTTGGATGCTCTGAATTGGGCGGGAAAAATAGGCCTTGCCGGTCTGATCAAGAAAAGCAGGGCCAACCTGAAAGTCGTGGACGATTGGGTCGCTAAAACCGACTGGAGCGAATTTCTGGCGCAGGATGCCAAAATTCGCTCCAACACGTCAGTTTGCCTGAGCGTGACCAGCCCCAAAGTCAACGCGCTTTCGGCAGACGAAAAAGGCAAATTCCTGAAAAGTATCACTTCAGAATTAAGCAAGAAAAATATCGCCCATGATATCAATTCTTACAAAGACGCGCCTGCCGGATACCGTTTCTGGTGCGGTCCGACAATTGAAGAGGCCGATCTAAAAGCAGCACTTACGGAGCTGGAAAAAGTTTTTAATGAAAAGGTCAAAACCCTTTAATTCTGGATATTCAAGGAGATTTTTGTAAAACGACGACATGCCAGGCGTTATCTGTAATCTGGAAACCACATTGGGCAACAATAGAGTAAACATTACCCGTCTGCTTCTGGTCCACGACGCTCAGACAAAAAAACGCTGGTTCTATTGAACACGGATTTCACCGGTCGGTTCGGACGTTTTAGAGAAATTGTGGAAATGACCACATGTAATTTCCGTTACACCGATTAAAATGTAGGAAAGTATATATTCATGGCGAATGTTGCGATTGTAGGCACCCAGTGGGGTGATGAGGGCAAGGGTAAAGTCGTCGATCTTTACGCCGAAAAAGCGGATGTGATTGCCCGGTTTCATGGGGGAAACAACGCCGGGCACACGCTTGTTGTGAGTGGCAGAAAAACTATTCTGCATTTGATCCCTTCAGGAATTTTACACGACAATAAAACCTGTATCATCGGCAACGGTGTTGTTGTCGATCCGGCGGTTTTGCTTCAGGAAATAGAAGAATTACAAAAAGCTTCTCTTTTACCGCCAGGCACAAAGCTTCTGCTAAGCGAAAGAGCCCATCTGATTATGCCTTACCACCGCAGTATTGATCTGGCGCGGGAGGCGCACGGTTCCGGGAAAAAAATCGGCACGACAGGCCGAGGCATCGGTCCGGCTTATGAAGACAAGGCCGCACGCACGGGGATTCGTGTCATTGATCTGTATGATGAAAAAATTTTCCGGGAAAAACTTCACCGCGCTCTGGAGGAAAAAAACTTTTTGCTCCAGGGATTATTCGGGCAAAAGCCGTTGGACGAAAACGAAATTGCGCTCCAGTATATGGGTTTTGCCGAAAAACTCAGGCCCTATGTTGCCGATACTTCCCTGGTGCTGGATAAAGCACGCAGTCAAGGAAAGAAAATGCTCTTTGAAGGAGCGCAGGGCTCCCAGCTTGACGTTGATTACGGAACATACCCTTACGTGACTTCTTCTAATACAACGGCGGGTAATGCTTCCTGCGGCAGCGGTATCGGCGCCAGCGCCGTGAATAGGGTGGTAGGCATTTGCAAAGCCTACACCACAAGGGTGGGCGAAGGCCCATTCCCCACCGAATTGAAAGATGAGGTAGGAGAATACATGCAAAAGGTCGGGCAGGAGTTCGGCGCCACCACCGGAAGGAAACGCCGCTGCGGCTGGCTTGATATCGTGCTGGTGCGGCAGGCGATAAGGATATCCGGCGTCACCGATCTGGCGATTACCAAACTCGATGTTCTGACCGGATTGGATAAAATTAAAATTTGCGTCGGCTATAAAACACCGGAAGGTGATTACACGCACGCCGTGCCAGCAAATATGCGAGTTCTTTCCCAATGCCAGCCGGTGTATGAGGAATTTGCCGGCTGGAAAGGAGAAATTCTGTATGCGCGCAAAATGCAAGAACTTCCCGTCAATGCCCGGAAATATTTGAACCGTCTGGAAGAGTTGGCGGGAGCAAGGATTTCTCTTGTTTCGGTTGGTTCTGGCCGTGAGGAGACAATTTCCCTGCAAGATCCTTTTCGCGATTGAAGTTGTGTCAATTTCTCCTTGATTTTCTGGTGGGCCGTGCGGTGATTGTTTTGTACAATAGTAGCGTAAAATAGACACTCTATGTTACCAGAGTACTCTTTAATAAAAAGACATGGAAAGGAATAGGAGGTATTTATGTATCGGATCGATCTGTTGAACAAGATTTCGAAAAAGGGCCTCAACCTTTTTACGGAGAAGTATCAATATCGCACGGATATTCCCGATCCCGACGGTATCCTGGTGAGAAGCAAGGAAATGAAAGACATGACCCTGCCGTCAAGTCTGAAAGCCATTGCTCGCGCTGGCGCCGGCGTCAATAATATTCCTATTGATAAATGTTCGGAGAAAGGCATCGTCGTTTTTAATACCCCGGGGGCAAACGCCAACGGCGTGAAAGAACTGGTTATCCTGGGCATGCTACTGGCCTCTCGCAAGGTGGTGGAAGGAATTGTCTGGACCAAGGGGCTGATCGGTGAAGGCGACAAGGTGCCGGACCTGATCGAAAAGAGCAAATCCAAGTTCGGCGGCACCGAGATCCTCGGCAAGAAGCTCGGCGTGGTGGGCCTGGGAGCCATCGGCACCATGGTAGCCAATGCAGCCGAAGGGCTGGGCATGGAAGTATGGGGATATGATCCGTTCCTGTCCATCGAGGCAGCCTGGCGGCTGTCCCACAATACCAAAAAGGCACCAAGTCAGGACAAACTCCTCGCCGAGTGCGATTTCATCACGCTGCACCTCCCTCAGAACAAGGACACCAAGGGATTCATCAATGCCGATAAATTCGCGATCATGAAGAAGGGCGCCGTGCTCCTCAACTTTGCCAGAGGCGGGCTCGTGGATACCCCCTCCCTGAAGAAGGCCATCGCCGACGGTATCGTGGCATGCTACGTAACGGACTTCCCCGATGAAGAGGTCATCAGGACGGACAAGGTCATCGCCATCCCGCATCTGGGCGCTTCGACCGAAGAATCGGAAGAAAACTGTGCCATCATGGCAGCCATGCAGCTGATGGACTTCCTGGAGAACGGAAACATCAAGAACTCGGTCAATTTCCCGGAATGCGCACTGGAGAGGTCGGACAAGGCCAGGCTCACCATTTCGAACAAGAACGAGCCCGGCATGATCGAGAAGATCACACGCATGCTGGCGGACAACAAATTCAACATCGCCGACATGATCAACAAGAGTAAAGGGAACATGGCGTACAACATCATTGATCTGGAAGGCGATATTAAATCGGACATGGTAAAAAAAATTCAGTCCATCGATGGCATCGTGACAGTCAGAGTGCTTTAGTCATCGAAGAGACGATTACATTGAAAGGTCCTTTCCGTAATAGAAATATTCGAGTTTCTCCTTGACACTCTACAAAGTTGCTGTTAAGAGGGCACGTCCGAAAATGACTTAGAAAGTGGGCCGTTAGCTCAGAGGTAGAGCAGCGGACTTTTAATCCGTTGGCCGCGGGTTCAATCCCCGCACGGCCCACCAATGAGTCCCCCAAACAGAGATATTTTGTTATTATGCGCCCAGAGTGGCGCTGTTGGCGCGGTTCAACTCTGATGTGTTGGCCGGAGAGAATGGACAATAAGCCCGTTTGGGCCAGAATTCGGTTATTATCTCTATTTGATATTTTGGCGGCCAACAGATGTCCTGAGTTATTCACAGATGAAATGTAATCGGTGACACAGATAAACGAATTCGGAGACAAACGCTTTTAGGCTAACGTATTCGGCGACAAAAATTCACAAATGAAGTAAAAAAACAGGAATTTTTTTCGGCCAATTTTTTTAAATATTTGTTTTGTTTATCTTATAATCTTGTTTTCCGTCACGCTCAGGCACGCCTAGTCACGGTTAGTCACGCTTCGCACGTTTGTAACCGAATACTTTTAAACTGACAGATGTGAAGATTACCACTTGAAATCCTCAAAGCTGCCCCGTGCTACATACAGGAAGAAGGAAATGCTGCGTATACCTACAAAGCAACAAGCATGGCGGATGAAATATTTTGAGGATTTGCGTTTGAAATGATTTACCTAACGGGATACGGATCAGCCGCACCGCTTGGGGCATGGTCTGGCCATAAAAAACATCTCATCCAGAGGGCCATTTTATTCTACGGTTGCACAGTGATTTGTGGTAAGAAAAATCACATCAATTCCGTTAGGAGGTGCCATGGAAACAGGCTACAAAGTATTCGATTATATCTTTAATCCGCGTGCCGTAGCGATAATCGGGGCATCTCCTTCTGATCTGGCTACCCTTGCGCAGATGAAAACAAAAATAAGGGAACGCCTGTATCTGGTGAACCCAAAATATACGGAGGTGCTGGGCAAAAAATGCTATCCGAGCATTCTGGATGTGGAGGCGGAAATCGATTATGTGATTATCGGCGTCTCTGCTTCGCTTCTGCCGCAGGTTCTGGAGCAGTGTATCCGTAAAGGCATCAAGGTCGCTCAGATTTTCACGGCTGGTTTCAGTGAGACAGGCATTCCCGAAAGAGTTAGGCAGGAAGAGGAATTAAAAGGACTGGCCAAAGGCAGAATCCGGCTCATCGGCCCCAATTGCTTCGGCGTCTACTGTCCCAAGGTGGGCCTGTCCATCGTACCGGAATCCCCGACCGAGGAAGGAGACATAGGCGTTGTCGTTCAAAGCGGCAGTTTTGCCGAATCTTTCTCTTATTTCGCCGACACAAAAAATCTCCGGTTCAGCAAAGTAGTCAGTTACGGCAACGCCGCCGACCTGGACGGCGCCGATTTTCTGGAATACCTGGCGGATGACGCAGACACGAAACTCATTGCCTTTTACATCGAAGGCACGAAAAACGGCTCACGCCTGAAAGCCGCCCTGACCCGCGCGGCAGGGCAAAAGCCGGTGATTGCCATCAAAGGCGGGATGACTGCACAGGGCATGCGGGCGGCTAACTCTCATACGGCAGCACTGGCAGGATCTCCAGATATCTGGCGCGCCCTCTTCAGGCAGAGCGGTGCCCTGCAGGTAGAAAACTTCGATGAAATGGTAAATGCCCTGATAGCCTTTGACACCTCGCCCCTTCCCTCCGGGCGGGCCATGGCTTTGATTACCAACTCCGGCGGCTTCAGCGTCATCCAGACTGACATGTGCTTGAAAGCTGGCATTGAAGTGCCCCGCTTTTCTTTGGAAACCGTTGAAACCCTTCGCACCCTGGTGCCCGCAGCCGGAACCAGTATCGGCAATCCATTAGACGCATGGCCAATCTATTACAATATTGGGCCGACGGGAAACATCGCCGACATTATCAAAATTGTAGCCGCAGACCGTCATATTCATTCCCTGGTCTTCCAATTTGATCAGTTTCGCTATTTGCGACGTATCCTGGGATCAGGCACTGACGCCCATATGAAGCGGCTCATCGAATTGATGATCGAAGGATGCGAACATGCCCGTCAAAAGGAACATAAACCCGTCCTGATCACGGTTTCCCTGGATCCTTACCTGGAGGATGGAGAAGACAGGCATTATAATCTTCTTCTCAAAAGAACTTTTGCCGCCAGGGGTTTCCCTGTATATGCCACTCTGGACGCTACAGTCAAAGCCACTGCTAATTTGTGCCAATACTATGAAAGTCGTAACCGGGCATAAAGCCGAGGCAAAATCAGAGTGGTAGACCACAAGTGTATGTCTTCAAATGGTTTTGAACAAATTGGATCAAAAACTAAGAGATGGTTTCAGCACTCATATAAACCTTTCCTGCCTTTTCAGTAAGTCTCAAAGTGCGATTCTGTTTCTTCGTGAAACACGGGATATTTATCCACGATTGCTGGTTGAAATCGAGTATTATTTTTAAGGGCGATGTTTTACCGATAACAGCAAGAAGTGCTTGTTGAGTACACCTCAAATCTTCAAGGCAACTGATCTGGCCAGTTTATTGAATATGGGATGAAATGTGTAACTCCGTGACAGCTTACTATCCTTTCTTCTGAAATCCATCTGTCTTCCTGAGAGCGTTAGGCCGAATAGTTTCATTTCTGTAGTAGATTTCAAATGCAATTTGACAAATATTAATAAAACATATTAATATATAACATTAAAAAATGACAGTGGAACGGCCGCTATTATATCATTACTATAATATCTTTTTTATATAAGGAAGAATGTCTCCTGTGAACAATGCAGAAAATCTCGATTTTCTATTTCATCCCAGAACTATTGCTATTGCCGGTGTTTCGGAGAAAATTAACAAGTTCAGTTTCGGTTTAAGATTCCTCGAGAGCTTGATCCAATTCGGATTCAAGGGGAATATATACCCAATAAGCCCTACCGGTGGCGAGATCATGGGTATGAAAATATATAAAAGTGTTAAAGACATTCCTGGTAATATTGATTTCGTTATTTCTGCCATTCCTGCCCGCTATACTCCGCAGCTTGTAGCGGATGCGGCTGAAAAGGGTGTCAGGGCTATACATTTTTTTACCTCGGGATTCGGCGAGATAGAAAATATTGAAGGCAAACGTCTGCAGGCGGATATTATAGCCAGAGCAAAAGCTGGTGGAATTCGTGTGGTCGGGCCAAATTGCCTAGGCCTTTATTGCCCTTCCGGCGGCCTTTCCTTTAATGCTGACTTTGAAAAAGTGAGTGGTCCGGTCGCGATGATCTCTCAAAGCGGAGGCAATGCAGCACACTGTATACAGGAAGGCAACAGTAGGGGCGTATTTTTCAGCAAGGTCATAAGTATGGGCAATGGCGCCGATCTGAACGAGTCTGATTACCTGGAATATCTGGTGCACGATGACGAAACACAAATTCTTACCGCTTATATCGAAGGCGTAAGAGAGGGTCGGCGCTTTTTGAGAGCCTTAAAATCGGCCACAAAGAGCAAACCTGTCATTATATTAAAGGTGGGTACATCCGAATCAGGGGCTGAGGCGGCGGTTTCACACACCTCTGCCCTGGCCGGTTCAAACCAGGTGTGGGAAGGCGTGTTACGGCAGACAGGGGCCATCCGTGCAGGCAGCATTGAAGAAATGATAGATATAACACTAGCGTTTCAGCATATGTTGCCCCCCCACAAGGGAAACAAGATTGTTATTACCGGTATTGGAGGTGGCGCCAGCGTTATCTTGGCTGATGAATTTACCAATGCAGGGCTGGTGCTGCCCAAGCTGAGTGATAAGCTGCGAAAAAGCCTGATTGAATTGTATCCTTCAGAGGCCGGACGAATTTTTAAGAACCCTGTCGACCTCAATAATTTTGAAGGTCCTGAGATATTCTTTAAGACGATGAAAGCGCTTGATCAGTGTGAGGAAGCGGATCTGCTGGCCATACACGTAGCATTCGATCATTTTGGCCTTATTTCTATAAAAGATAAGGAATTTATGATAGGTATGTATCTGAAACTAATTGGTCAAATCAAAAAGGAAATTAAAAAGCCTCTGGCAGTCATCTTGCATAGCTACTCTTCCATTCAGATGAGGAAGCTTGCATATGATGCAGGTAAGGAGCTAACTGCAGCAGGATTCGCCGTTTTTCCCTCAATACAGCGGGCTGCCATAGCCTTGAGCAAGTTCATACGCTATCATGAAGAACGCAGAACAGCGGGCCGGATAAAGTAGGAAAGTCCGGCGCTGGATGATGCGGCCGGGTAAAATGTTGTTTTATGTCTGACTCGGTGCCGCAGATGGCTGCCCTGGCTGAAAGGGATACTGGAGAAAAATGACTTAGTTGTAACCGAAAAAAACCCGAAAGATCATAATAGAATGATGGCTGTTGTTCAGGTACTCAATCATCTCAATACGATTACGTCAGGCATGGCGATGAGGAACATTATTACGAATATTTGTTATCAGATAATTTTATATTATTCAAGAATGCAACCGGAATACAAAAGATTGACAGGCCATCTTTTTTAAAAGTAAGGATATGTATTATAACCTATTTTACAGGTAGAGGTGCCATAAAATGACTGATCCCAAATCTTTAATTTACAATGTGAAATCCTCTGGCCGGAAGGCTTTGAATGAATATGAGGCTAAGTTGTTTCTTGCGGCTTTTGGCGTACCCGTGTGCCGGGAGGTTCTGGCATCTTCCGTTGATGCTGCGGCTGCGGAAGCGGTCAAGATAGGATTTCCCGTTGTTCTTAAGGCGTCGGGAGAAAAATTGGTGCACAAAACCGAAGTAGGTGGCGTCGTCCTGAATGTGAAGAATAAGCAGGAGATCAAATCGGAAGGCCGGCGTCTCCTTGAGATTCCGGGATGCGAGGCCCTTTCAGTACAAGAGATGATCGTGGGCGCCCGGGAACTGGTCTGCGGCTTGACCCGTGACCACTCATTCGGGGCATCTGTGATGTTCGGCCTCGGGGGCATTTTAACAGAAACTCTGAAAGACACCGTTTTTCGGATTGCACCTCTGGCAATGTACGACGCAAAGGATATGATGTCGGGGATCAGAGCCAATACCATTCTGCAGCCTTTCCGCGGAGAAGCGGCCGTGGATATGGATCTTTTGGCAAAAATCCTCATTGTGGTAGGAGAGATCGGTCTTCAATACGAATCGATTGCCGAAATAGATATCAATCCCCTGAAGATTTGCCGTGATGGAAAGCCTGTGGCAGTAGATGCACTGATTGTGTTCACAGCCTAATTTTTTATTGTTAATTATTACACCTGCAATAAAATATCTAAACGATGTCATTCCGGCTTGTGCCTGACCTGTACCCGACATTTGTACCGCATGTTAAGTTAAAATTCCGTAGTTTTTTGATGATTACCAATTGAAAGGTTGTATAAATATCAAGACTGACGAGTTGCGGATAACAGGAAGAAGTGTTTGTCGATTCAAATACCGTAAGCCCGTTCGGGCCAGAATTTGGTTATTCTCTCTTTTGGATATTTTGACGGCCAACAGATTTAGAATGATTATGTTGGCTGTTGTTCCAATCCCCTTCCGCTCCACCACCGAGTCCCCCAAACAGAGATATTTTGCCATTATGCGCCCAGAGTGGCGCTGTTGGCGCGGTTCAACTCTGATGTGTTGGCCGGAGAGAGCAGACTTTAAGCGCGTTCGGACTAGAATTCAGTTATTCTCTCTATTGGATATTTTGGCGGC
>Ga0187874_10002774_pt1 | contig 12920 bp, 13 predicted proteins | sample June2016WEW_16_1_3_FD_132993 | JGI IMG/M metagenome (GOLD analysis project Ga0187874, IMG submission 132993) | Peatland microbial communities from SPRUCE experiment site at the Marcell Experimental Forest, Minnesota, USA - June2016WEW_16_150 | ecosystem: Environmental > Terrestrial > Soil >... | reverse complement strand
CCTGGCGACAAGGTCGTTTTGCGGCCGGGCGACCGGGTCCCAACGGACGGCCAGTTGCTCGAAGGCCAGTGCAGCATGGATGAAGCGATGTTGACCGGCGAATCGATGCCGGTGGAGAAGGCGGCGGGCGGACGCGTTTATGGCGGGACAGTGAACCTGAACGGGCAGGTTGTGATGGAGGTGACGGCGGTCGGCGACGCCACGGCCCTGGCCCAGATCGTCGCCGCCGTCGAGCGCGCGCAGAACAGCCGGGCGGATATTCAACGTCTGGCAGACCGGGTCAGCAATGTCTTTGTGCCCATCGTGGTGGCGATCGCCATCGGGGCCGCCCTTTGGTGGGGCTTGGCGCCCGGCCAGGCCCATCGGTTCAGCGCGTTGCTGGGCCGCTATCTGTGGCCTCCGCACATGCCATCGACGCCCCTGGCCGCGGCGATTCTCAGCGCGGTAGCGGTGTTGATTGTGGCCTGTCCGTGCGCGATGGGTTTGGCCACGCCGGTGGCGATCATGGCGGGCGCCAACGTGGCCGCCCGGCGCGGCATTCTAATTCGAGACGGCATCGCATTGGAAAAGGCGGGCGGCATCACGGTGCTGCTGGCTGACAAAACCGGCACATTGACCTGGGGCAAACCCACTGTCGTGGCCACCGAGGGCAACGACTTGCCACTGGCCGCGTCATTGGCGGCGGGTTCCAAACATCCCCTGAGCCAGGCGGTGGCGAAACTGGCCACGGAAAGGACTTCGTTCCGGGACTGGCGGGAAATTCGCGGGTCGGGGGTGGAGGCGGTCTTGGAAGGCGCGGTCGTGGCGCGTCTGGGTTCACTGGCGTGGTTGAAGAGTTGCGGCATCGACACGCCGGACCGAAATGGATTCGCGGAAAAATGGAGCGCCGATGGCGCCACGATTCTTGGCCTGGCGGCGGGGTCGAACTTATCAACCCTCATCGCGTTGCGGGACACCGTCAAACCGGCCGCCGCCGAAGTGGTGCGCGAGTTGACGCAAAGCGGTTTGAAAGTGTTTATGGTCACGGGTGATAATCCGCGCACGGCCCATGCCATCGCCCGCCAGGCGGGCATCGCGGCGGAAAATGTTTTCGCGCAAATCCGGCCCGAGCGCAAAGCGGAGTTGGTCAGCCAATTGCAGGCCAAAGGCGAGCGCGTGGCCTTTGTCGGCGACGGCATCAACGACGCGCCGGCGCTGGAACAGGCCGATTTGGGCATCGCCGTCAGCGAAGCCAGCGATGTCGCCGGAGCGGCGGCGGACATCATTTTGCTGAAGACGGAGATAGAGGCGATACCGGAGGCGCTGGCGTTGGCGCGGGCCACGTTGCGGACCATCCGGCAGAATTTGTTTTGGGCCTTTTTTTACAACGCCGCCGCCGTGCCCCTGGCGGCGCTGGGCTTCTTGAGTCCGATCCTTTGCGCGGCGGCGATGGGCCTTTCGGATTTGGTGGTGATTGGCAACGCCCTGCGGCTGGGCAAAACTGCCCCGAGAAAACCGGCCGCGCCTCCGTCTCTTTCCTGTCCGAATCCGTAGCGCCTTTTTGGGAGCGCAATCGTCTCAAAAAATGACTCCAAAAACACTTCGCACTCCCGCATGAAATGTCATACTGTCATATGACAGTATGGATTGTTGGGCGTGCTCGAATCCTTGGCGACTTTGTGGGAGTGCGGCCATGCGATTGTCTCTAAAAATTACTTGGCGCTCCCGCATGCAATGTCATCCTGTCATATGACAGTATTCATTTCCGGCTGGCTGCAACGCTGGCGCGCTGGTGTGCCGGTCTGGTGAACAGAGCGACATCATCGCTGAGAATCGGGGTTTGTGACGAAGCGGGCCGAATAAAACGCCGGCTGCCCCTGCGCATCACACCAGGTTTGGATGGATAGGCGCTTGCCGGCAGGCGGGACGAGCCGGGCGAAGTTGTGACCGAACGTGAACAGGCTGTATTGATCCGGGTGAAAAAGGTAAACCAAATTGTCCCCATCGGGTGGACTTGACAGGTCCACGCCGGGGTTCGCATTCCATTGCCAGATCGGTTCCTCCATGCGCGGGCCGTCGGCCAGGAATAGCAGTGGCTCGTTAAATCCCCAATCCAGGCTGATGATGACGAGGTCGGTGCGGCCTTTGACCTTCTGGCAGAATTGGACCAACGCCTCGCTCCACCAACCCCGTCCGCCCGTTTCCCGAATCAACCGCTGGGTTCGGGCAATCGCCACGGTCTGCCAGCCGAGCAGGACGACAAAGCCGGCCGCGAGCAGAGCGCGCCCGGTTCGCGCGGCGCGCCGCCCGTCGCTCCACCGTTGCCACCCGCCCACCAGCGCGGCGGCGATGATCAAATGCGGAAAGGGCAGAACCAGGAGAGCGTGATGCAGCCGCACCGCCCCCGGCAGCAGCAGGACGCCCGCCGTCACAAAAACGGTTGTCAAGAGGAGAAATAGGGACAGGCGTCTGGCTTTTTCCTCGCCGTCCCGCCGGAGCACTCCGGCCGCCAGCGCCACTGCGGCCGCCGCCAACACCACCGAAAAAGGCGTCCACGCCGCCGACGGGACTTGGCACATGGTGTCAAATCGCCCGCCGGCCGCCATCAGCCGGTAAAAATACGATCCGTCGCCCATCATTTGCAGAGTGTGGAGTTTCTCGTTCAACTCGCCCGGGGGGGCAAAGCCATGATGATGGGCATGGATTTCAGCCACTTGCGAGAGCATCAGCCCGCCGCCGAGCAAAAAGCCCAGGCCGCCCATCTCCGCCAACAGGCGGCGGCGGACCACAAACGCGGCAAGCGGGCGGCCAAACGCCCCCGCAGCGCCCAACCCCGCGCCCAGCAACAGGACCGCGAAGTCGATCTTATTGAACAATCCCAGCCCGAGGCAGAAGCCCGCCAGGAACGCGTCGCGGGCCTTTCCTTTCTCCCACGCGCGCACCGCGAAAAGGAAACCGGCGAACCGGAAGAGCAAACCCGGCGCGGCGGAGCCCCAGTCAAGCACACCTGTGAAAAAGAACGCCGGGTCCAGCGCCAGCAGCGGGCCGGCGGCCAGCGCCACTTTCAGCCCCGCCATGCGCCAGGTCCAGAGCATGAACAAGAGCAACCCGGCCGCGCTCCAGGCCAGGTTGGTCAGGCGCAGCGCCGGCACGTTCGGTCCAAAGAGCGCCACCGAAGGAATCAGCATCCAGCTCTTGACGGCTCCCAGGTAGGATTGGACAAAGACAGGAAACGGACGGCCAAAGACCTCGACCACCCCGGTATTGGGCATGTGCTGGCCGCGCGCCGGGCCGGCCACAAAATCCCTGGCCAACCCCCCAAAAATGGCCTCGTCATAATACAGGCCCGGCTGGAACGCGTTCTCTCCGCCCAAGCAAAACAGAATCGCGGCCAGCGCCAGCCAGACACCGAGCACCGCCCGCAGTTCGCCGGAGCGGTTGCCGGCCCTGGCCGCCGGCTCGGAGGAATCTGGAGAATCACTTTGCATTCCGCGGCACCCGCGTAATCGTGTGTTTTTGGAGAGCGGGGCCTTGGTCAAGACTTGCGGCAGCGCGAGGCCAACGCCTTCACGACAGGAACAAGTCGGCAGTCTTCCAACGGGCGGTAATGCAGTGGCCTGCGGCGGGCGCGTTTGAGCCAAGCCACATCCTCGGCGTCCTCCACGCGCTCCAAGAGTTCTTCATAATTCTTGATGGGGATGATGACCGAGACGGGTTTGCCGTTGCGCGTCACGATTTCAGGTTCTGGCATTGTCGCCTTCATAGTCGTGGATTACCGTCTCCACGTTCAGGCACGCGGAGTGTTCTCCTCCTCATCCAGCGCGCGGAAAGATGCCGCCGCCAGAGCCGCGAAATCGTCATCCGTCAAATCATCAGACATGGGAGCACGTTCGACGATGGCGCGTCGAAGCTGTTGACGCTCCTTTTCCGAAAGCTGCTCGAACTCGCCAAGAATTTGAGTGACTGCTTGTGTCATGTCCTGAACATACGCCGACGGAAAGGACTGAGCAAGCGCCGGGTATTAAGCGATTGACAAGCAGTACGATTCGTGATAAAGGAGCGATCATGACTAAGGAAGGGATTATCATTGCCGCTTTCACGACAATGGCCATGTTCTCTTTACAACGGTTGGAAGCTCAGGGGACATTAACGATGGCGACTGATCCGACATTCGGGCCAAACTCACTAATTGTTGACACGGCAACAGGTCTGAACTGGCTAAACCTAAAATACACAGATGGCTTGAGTTATGACCAGGTCATTGGGGAGATGGCGCCGGGAGAGCTCTTCGCGGGATTTACGTATGCTAGCTCTGCCCAGGTGACTACACTTTTTGCGGATGGTACGCCAGGGAACGCAAATTATTCGCCCACGAGTCCTGCAATTGCGACATTCATTGATTTGGTTGGAAGCACCGGAGAGCAGAACGGATACCCTTACTCCATGGGTGAAGTGCTAAACGGACCACCTGGTATTATTGGTGGCGAGCTTATCATACCGACGTGGGGCCTTTTTGTTGCAGGTTACAACGGCGTCTTTTCTTATGGTGTGCAGGGGTCCAGGCAAGGAGAGTGGTACGGGGGCGGTTTCGGAAGCTGGCTTGTGGAAGCTGTACCGGAGCCCAAGACATGGTGCTTGTGTTTGCTTGCCGCACCATTTGTAATCAGCGCGGTTCGGAAAAGAAGCAGAATATGATACTGTTTGGGATTTTTTAGCGGATTTCTGAGGATTCGTGAGGAGCGCGCGATTTCGGAAGCGCCCTAACGATAACGCCTTGCAACGTGTGAGGATTGGTGAGTAAATAGTATTGTCACTTTCGAGTCAGTCAGCCTTATGCCAGTTGCGCTGATATGATACATGAATATAACTAATGCGTTAATTTTTCGCTTGCTTTGTTCGCTCTGTTCGTAATGCGGGGAATGGCGGGAGTGGCGGGGCTCGAACCCGCTACGAATCATTGCAAATCAAGGACTTAGGTGGGCTGCCATCACAAGGAGCCTCACAAATCTCTGGCGTGTTGGGGCAGGACCTGTCACGCGTAGTCACTGCATGGGCTGATCTTCCTCCGCCTCTCAAGGCTGCAATCCTCGCCATTATCGAGGCCGCCGGGAAATAGGAAAGCGGCTACCTGTGGACACGCAAGCCAGTGGGGGCACGGAAGGGCCGGGGGCGGAGCGGCGCGAAGCGCCGCCCGCACCCGGCCTTCCTTGTCTAAATAGTAACAATTCAGACAACGCGGAAGCGAGTCCGTGGAATCTCCTGACGGGTTCGCATCGCAAGGTGGCCTTCTGTCTGCAAGGAGAAATTCTCGCTTTGGTTGAGGACTTCGGTATTGAGCATCTTGGATTTTTAACCCTCACTTTTGCTGATCATGTCGTTGACATCAGGGAAGCGTCTCGGCGGTTTAACAATCTCAACCGGCGCGTATTGAAGGCCCGTTACAAGCGCCTGGTGGCGGTGCCAGAGCGGACGAAGATTCAGAGGCTGCATTTCCACTGCCTGTGCGTGTTAGACGTTGATATCCGCACTGGCTGCGATTTTGAGGCTTTCAAGAAAGGGGATTACCGGTCGGCATCGGCGGTTCTTAAGTCCGAGTGGAAGTTTTGGCGCGAGACTGCGCCCAAGTATGGCTTCGGTCGGACTGAGTTGCTGCCGGTTAAGTCAACCGCCGAGGGCATCTCGAAATACGTTGGGAAATACATCGCCAAGCACATCGACTGCCGGGTCGAAAAGGACAAAGGCGCGAGGTTGGTTCGCTACATCGGTTATCGCCCTGGGGAGCGGTCGTTCCACCCACACATGATGTTCAATTCGGAGCATGCCTGGCTGTGGCGGCAGAAGGTAGAAAAGTTCACCCGCCAAAATCGCATTTTTGACATGGAGCATTTCACGAAGATTTGCGGGCCTCGTTGGTGCTACTTTTTTCAAGACGCGATTCTTCACACGGATTTGCCTCCTGGCACGGTGTTTCCGTCGTTGGCTCTGGGGTTGGACGAGTCGGAGCGCAAGAGCGCCAGGGAGTGTTTGCTTTTGAAAGTTCGTCTTTGCAAAGACATCGACAAGCTGTGAGTCCGCACTGTCAATTACACCGTGTAACCTCGGAACTGCGCGGAGCGTAACCAACACAACCAAACAGGACCACCCTTGCCACCCTGGGCAATAGGGAGAACCTGGCATTGGAAAAAACCATCCTGGGCAAGGGGCATCTCAATGCGATTTGTCTTGCTAGGGCCATCAAAAAGCGCAATGGTGGCCGAAATTTAAAACACGCATGACAATCGTTGTTGGACTAATAGGCAAGGAATCAATCGTTTTAGCGAGTGACAGCCAGTCAACCTATGGAGTGGCAAAGTTACTGAACGCAAGAAAAATAGGCGTCGTCGCATTTGAAAATGGAACGGCACTTGTTGCACAAGCTGGCGCGGCGTATCCGGCGTCTCGCGCAGTGCAACTTTTTGAACGGAAGGCAAAAAGCCTTCGCGTTACTGATTCCGAATCGTTTATTAAGGCCGCTCGTGACTCTGTATTAGAAGTGAAACATTGCCTAATTGAAGGACAAGGGGGAGCAGCGTTTTCAGAAGATAGACGGGAGCAATTTTTTAGATGTGACTACTACTTTAAATTGATGGTCGCTTACTATCTTAACGACCAGCCTTTCATTTTCACGATTGATAGTTATGACTGTCTGCCGGTCCATCTGAAATCGGATTATGTGGCAATGGGATGCGGTGACACTTTAGCGTATTACCTTTTAAGCGAGATTGTGGAACTAGGGATGCCATTTACGAACTGCATGGCGCGTGCAATCTACGTTGTGGAAAAGGTCAAACAAAACGTTGAGGGATGCGGGGGATCGACATGCGTTGGAGTTGTTCATAACGTCCCTGATTCGGATGATGATTATACCGCGAAAGTCCGCCGTTCAAAAGGATTGACATTACCGTATAGCAGTGCTCGTGTTCTTGATCAAAATAGAATCAGCGATATTGCAAGGAGACTTACAGACGTTGATTTTAAATGCAGGAAAGATAGAAACAAGCAAATTATAGCGATGATTCAAGGTGTGGAGGCTGATTATCAGAACGAATGGGACGAATCGCCGGAGGAAGTACAATGAGTAAGCCAGGTATCCAAGTCGGTTTTTACTGGCGATAACCAGGATTTGTTTCTTGAAGACACTGTTCCTGTTTTGAGGACTGCGTGCGGCTTAGTGCAGTATCACATGTGGCAGCAAATTTACTTGAGGTTTTGCCACCGGACCAATATTCCATCGCTGAAATAGAGGAAAATGTCCGGTTCGGCAGTTTCGAGAGTGACAGGGTCGGGATCTAAATATGACCATAAATCAAATGAACCGCCAATTCCTTGACTTGTTTCAATATGCCACGGGCGGCCCATGACCACGCGGACTTGCTCTTCGTCCATACCGATTGAAATCCGTCCGTTCTTGAAGTTGTCCAGCAATCTGGGGTCGGCATTTGGATGTGCTTCCATGTATGCTCGCGCTCTCTCGGAAATTGCAGACGGGAGACGTTGGTCGAGTTCGTCGAGCGTAAATTGCGCTGCGGATTTATAGTGCTCTGTGGCCGTGTCGGCAGGGGGTTGTCCATATTGAGGGGGGATGGGAGACCCACATCCCGCGATTGCGACAAGAATGACTGACAGAACGATTCTCATTGTTTGGATAGTATCACGCCCGATAGCTGTCCGTCAATAATGTGAGAATGCGCCTGGTGGTGACGGCATTGGCCGCAGTGTTGCGGTGGCAGAAAGGGCGCAATCCTGGGGACAAGGACGACACGACCAGGCACTTGTCGGGGCGGAGCGTTCGCGTGTTGGCATTTGGCTTGGCCTTTGTGTTCGCAGCAAGCCGGATGCCAACACGGGAACGCGCAGCGGGGAAATGCTCATGGTTTCTAATGTGATAATGATTGCAATTAGAATTACTAAAAACGTTTTTATTTGATTGCTATGTTCGTTTTGTTCGTTTAGTTTGATGCCATGAAAAGAAAACGAACAGGCGCGAAAGTGATAGCCGGGAAGGCAACGCAAAAGGCCCCCGTGCGAGCGGAACAAAAATCAGAGAACCAATGGCCGCCCGGGCATCTCACAGAATCCTCGGATGGGGTGCTGAGAATCCGTCCGTTTCCAGAGAGCCTTCTGCACGAAGCCGAACGAGAGCCTGATCATGTGGACTTGGCGGAATACTGGCGGGTGATTTTTAAGCTGCGCGAAAAGGGCTTCACGTTTCGTGATATTGCACTGTGGCTTTCGGAGCGCAACGTTGAGGCGGACCACAACGCCGTTTATCGGGTGTACTCCAATCATATGACCGCCGAGCAGACTGCAATAGAATCGGACCTGGAAGAACGGGAAAAGCAAATGATCGAGGAGTTGTGATATGTCTGACGTTGTCGAAAGGGCGAGCGAGGGCAATGCGGAATCGAAACTGGTGCGGCTGAAAGGGGCGGCGGCTCGGCTTGGTGTCAGTGTGCGGACATTGTACCGCATCATTGCGGAAGGGGGCTTGCCCTTGGTGCATATTCGAGGGTGTTCGTGTTTGAAAGAAGGCGACTTGAGCGCTTACGTGGAAAAAAGCAAACGAAGGAAAATTTATGATTAACAGCATTTACAAACCCAAGGGGTCGCGGATATGGCGCTGGAGATTCCGGCAGGTCCCTGCCGATGGCAAAATTGAAGATGTATCGCTTGGGACATCTGAGAAACAGGTGGCGGAAAAACGGCAGGGTGAGCGGCGGCGAGAAAAGGAGCTTGAAAGAGGGGGGTTCATTCCTCCAAAGGCTATACGTGATGCGTCACACCGCAAGCTGTCGGACCATTTGCAAGACTTCCTGGGCGATATGCGCCGGCGGGGGAAGTCGGAAAAGTATCTGGCAAACCTTGAATTCCGTGTTGGCAGACTGATTTCGGATTGCGCTTGGAACACAGCAAGCGACGTTTCGGCTGATTCATTCCAAGCCTGGTTGCGTAGGCGACAGGAATTGAAGGACAAGACGGCGAATGATTATTTAGAAGCTGCGCGGTGTTTTTTTAACTGGCTGGTGAAACTCGGTCGGGCGGGGTCTAATCCTCTGCTGTCGGTGGAAAAGGCAAAAACGAAAGGCGGCAAAGCACAGGGGCGCCGGGCGTTTAGTGATGACGAAATGGTGCGTTTGCTGGCTGTTGCTGGCGAGCGCAAGGCGGTTTACCTGATGGCGGTCCATACGGGCTTGCGGAGAGGGGAATTGGCGGCGCTCAAGTGGGGAGACTTGCATCTGGATGCGGTGACACCGTTTGTCAACGTCCGGGCATCGACAACTAAGAACGGCAAGGCTGCGGATATGCGATTGCTTCCTGAATTGGTGGCAGCACTGGCTGAACTTAAAACCAACGGGACAAATGGCGATGACCTTGTTTTCAAGCGGATTCCCCGGATTGAGAGGTTTTACAGGGACTTGAAAAAAGCCGGGATTGCGCTCAAGGACGCATTTGGACGCAAGGCCGTCTTTCATTCCCTGCGGCATACATTCGGGACTAATCTGGCGCGGGGTGGAGTGGCAAGCCGGGTTGCAATGGCTCTGATGCGGCACAGTGACCGAAGATTGACGGATCAGATTTACACTGATGAAAACCTGCTCGGCACCTGGGCGGCGTTCGACAGTCTGCCCAATTATGGGGAGCGAGCCTCACAAATAGCCTCACAGATTTTAGTCGCAACGGGTCAAAACGTGTCATTGCCTGTCACAACGAGTGCCGGGCCGGAAGTGGCAAAAACCCTTGTAAACATTGGCGATTGTCACGTTTTGGCACTGCCTGGCACAACGGGTCATAATGCGGGGAATGGCGGGAGTGGCGGGGCTCGAACCCGTAACCTCTGCCGTGACAGGGCAGCGCTCTAACCAATTGAGCTACACCCCCGCTCAGGAACCCAAAACCTAACCAATCCTTCGCCCCCAGTCAATGGCGAACCCGCGGTTCGCTGATTCGTCCTTCGTCATTTCCCCCGGTCAATCAACGCTTGCCCTCCTGTGGCGGCGACGCCTGCCCAAACCTGGGATTCCCCCTGGCTGCGGGAGGACCGACTCCGCCCGCGCGAAGTGGAGCACATTGCTCACCTCGGGCTGGACGCCGGTGAAAACGATTTCCAGCCCCTGTTGCAGGCCGCTCTCCCTGGCCCGCAGCATCAGCCAGGCGCCGGCGCTGTCAATGAATTTCAGGGCGGAGAGGTCAATCAAAAAACGGCTGCCGGCCTTGGCCCGCGCCGCGATCTGGCTTTGCGTCGAACGCCACACCTGCTCCACGTTGGCCGCGGTGATTTCCCCCTGCCAGAAGACCGAGGGGCGCCACGGAAAATAATTGGGCCGCGCCAGGACCGGCCGCGCGGGGGCGGGATTCTCCATCAGTTCGGCCGCCGCCGCCATGTCCGCCGCCACGGTGAAGAGGCCCTCCAGGCGCATCCACCGCAGCGCGGCGCGCGCCGCTGGGCTGGGCGAGAGGAGGATCACTTTGCGATGGGACAACCGCGCCCGCTGCCGCAAAGCCAGCAGCAGCCCGGCGCCAGTGCTGTCAATATAAACCACGTTCGACAGGTCCAGCAGGCAATAACGCCCGTCCGCCAGGGCTGCTTCGCACGACGCCCGGTCGCGCCGCGCCGCCGCGCCGTCCAGCCGCGCGGGCATCCTGATCCGCTGCCAATTATTGCGGGGCCGGAGCGCCGCCTGCGTAACCGCGCCGGCGGGCGCGTGGACTTGTCGAAGCTGTATCCGCCACCATTGCTGGGCGATGGCCAGGGCGAAGACGGCCAGGTTCCGCGCCGCGCGGCCCCAGTGGCGCCCAGGCTCGCCCCGGACGCGGCCCCTCACCGCCTCCATCGCCGCGCCGACGCCCACCGCGATCGGCACACCGAGCGAACGATAGTGCATTGCGATCCACTTTTCCTCTTTGGGACAGCCAAAGGAGACGAACAACAGGTCGGGGCCGGCCTGCTTGATTCGCCGGCAAATGTCTTCGTGGTCCATTTCCAGCAAAGGCGCGCCGGGCGGCGCGTACGAGCCGGCGACGATCAAATCCGGATGCCGGGCGCGCAGTTTCGCGCAGGCGTCGGCGGTGGATTCGGGCGTGCCGCCCAGGAAAAAGACGCGGTATTTCCTGCGCGCCGCGACCTGGAGCAGCAACGGAACAAGGTCAGCCCCTGCGACGGGCCTGGGCAGGGGATTGCCCAGCAGGCGCGAGGCCCAAACCAACGGCCGCTCATCGGCCAGCACCAGATGCGCGTCGGTCAAGATGCGGTGCAATTCGATGTCGGAGAGCGCCTGCACCAAAAAGCCGACGTTGGCGGCGACCAAATGATGCGGTTGGCGGGAGGCGACCATTTGCTCGATCAACTCGACGGTTTGGGCGGCGGTGACGTTGTCGAACGGCACGCCCAGGAGCACGATAGGCTGGGCGGCGGCATCGGGTTGGGGAACGGTGCTCATGGCGTCAAGAAGTCTGGCGCCCTTGCCGCGCTTCGCGCCCCTCCCCCCACTCGGAAGTTACGCAAAGGTTCGATGGGCGGCAAGGGCGCCGCAATGTCTCCAACATGTTCTGAGTTCATGTCTCGCCTGCCTGTCACGCCGCGCTCCTGGCGTCGGTGGGTTAAAATCCAGATTCCCGCTGCCGATCCGAAAGCATTCCCACCCGAGCGTGACAACAATTCATCGGCAGGTTCCGGCATTTTGTTAAATTTCGGGTCAGGGAACAACTGAGGCAGCGCCTTAAAAAGAGCGGCAAAAATTGCCCACTGCATGGACAGGAAGAGATTTCGATTTGAAATCAACTTGATGAATTTGTCGAGCGTTGTAAACTTGCTTCGTGCGCAAAACAAAAGAAACCGCGTATCAACTCACCCGCCATCATTTAGTCCACATTCTTCGCGAGGAAGCGCAGTCGAACAGCGTCCACTCGATGACGATTGGCGATTACACCGATGCGATCATTTGCGGCGATGCAGAGTCCACGGTGCGCGCCCTGCCATCCGAATCCGTCAACGCGATTATCACGAGTCCGCCTTATTACCAACAGCGGGATTACGGCGCGGGGTTGCAAATTGGAAACGAATCTTCGCCGGAAGCTTACGCGCAAAAGTTGGCGGGCGTTTTCCGCGAATGTTTCCGAGTGCTGGCGAAGGATGGCACGTTGTGGTTGAACCTCGGAGACAAATACAAGGAGGGGCGGTTGTTGGGAATGCCGTGGCGCGTCGTGTTCGCCTTGGAAAGCCTCGGCTGGATTCTCAGGTCTGACATCATTTGGCATAAAACCAACGCCATGCCCGCTTCGGTGAAGAACCGCCCGACGACGGATCACGAATACGTCTTTATGTTTTCCAGGTCGCCGGATTATTTCTACAACGCCGACGCCATTCGTGAACCGCACGTCACGTTCACGGAAAAAAGCAGGATGAGGGGCGGGCGCGGGCATTTCGGAAAACGGGGAGGAACGCCGGAGCAAGGCAAGAACGGCGGAAATCCCAATCTCCACAATGGGCGCTGGGACCAGGCGTTTCATCCGTTGGGCAGAAACAAAAGAACCGTTTGGCAGATTCCTCTGTCAAAATTCCCGGAGGCTCACTTCGCGGTGTTCCCGGAAAAGTTGGTTGAAACCTGTGTTATGGCTGCGACGAAGCCAAACGGTTTGGTCCTCGACCCGTTCGCTGGCAGCGGCACTGTTGCAATTGTAGCCCAGCAGTTGGGGCGTCACTTCGTCGGGATTGATTGCAGCGAGAAATACTGCGCTCTGGCCAAAAAGCGTCTCGAAAAAAGCCAACTGGCATTTGGCCTGGCCTGAATCAGGCAAACCGCTTGAAAAATGGAATCAACTTTTCCACTTCATTTTCGAGCATCGGTCCGATGGCCTCGGTCTGGTTTGGATTGGCGCGAAGATAAATCCAATGCTCGCACCGG
>Ga0187874_10002766_pt1 | contig 12940 bp, 11 predicted proteins | sample June2016WEW_16_1_3_FD_132993 | JGI IMG/M metagenome (GOLD analysis project Ga0187874, IMG submission 132993) | Peatland microbial communities from SPRUCE experiment site at the Marcell Experimental Forest, Minnesota, USA - June2016WEW_16_150 | ecosystem: Environmental > Terrestrial > Soil >... | reverse complement strand
GAAAACATTGAATCCAGCCGCTGATATTGCTCCGGCCAAAACTTGCCAAGCACCACCAGCACCATTAAACATATTATTTGAAGCTTGTGAAAATATAGTTCCACGGGCATTAATTAATACATTGGCATTTAAAGGCTTAGTAAATGGACCGGTTAAAGTATCGCTTCCAACAACATTGATTACATAGTGAATCGCAGGATTTATGCATAATGATAATGCATGTTGAAGAGTTAAAAAGGGAGCATCTTGATTGCGTCCTGCATTAGTATCAGAGCCATTGCTTGCAACCCAGAAGGTATTTACATAATCAAATCCACCAGCAGAACCGCCAGCAGGATTTAGGGTAAAATCTCCATTTACCGCTTTAGATAGAGTGTAATATTCACTTCCATCACTAGCGCTACATAAAACAAAATCACCATTAGCTGGATTGGCATTTGATGTCTTGGCTATAGAATTTAAAAATCCTGGAACTTGAACTTGTGCATTTGTTGCATTAGTTGATAAAAATAATTGACCTGGTTCAGTCCCGATCAAACCGATACTTAATCTAATTAAAGTGGCTGTTGTCATTGTAAAACTCCTCATAAAATAAAATTATAGACCAATAAAAAATTCTTATAATGCAACCCGTGTATATTGTAGCGATATAGTTAGACTTCCTGCTGTATAATCCGTGGAACCATTAGCATAGGCCGCATAAATATTTGTTCCTGCAACAGAAAATTGACTCATATCTATAGTTGTGGGCAACGGAAGGGATAAAGAGCCCCATAGTGCATTGCTGCCCGCAAAAGCCTGGAGAATGGCAGCAGAAATTGTTACCCAAACATTCGTTCCATCCGTAATAATTAGATTTCTGTCTCCGCCAATTCCAGAAAAATTAGTGCCACTTACTCCGTTTAAAGTAATACCGGTAATTTGATATTGGGCTGTTACTGTGGGTGACGTAATAATAGGGACATGTCCTGCAGTGCCAAGATTTGTAAAGTTTATAGATGAAGAATTGATAGTAAAATTAGAATTACCTAATATTGCATCTGTAGATAAACCACCTACATTCCAATCGGTATTGGTTGATGAAATTGTTTGTACAGAAACGCCAGGACCGGCTACTCCAAAAAACTGTCCAATTTGTGCAAAAATATTACCACCAGCAGATGTATTTAAATTGCCCGCTGTTGCTGCTACTGCCTCGAGCCATATTCCAGAATTATTAGCCAATGCTGCATTAATGCTTCCGGCTAATCCTCCCGCATATGCAATAACTGTGCCTGCATTATTTACTAATCCATTTCCATTCGCGGCAGTTAATGCACCTAATCGGACAAAACTTAATGTATTACTATTAAATGTAAGCGTATCGCCTATGCCGCTAAATTCAATTTCTGCAGATGGTCCAAAAATATTAACCTGGAATCCTGAAGTAAAATTCAACTGTTCATCATATAGTTGATCATCCATAATAATAAGTGTGGAATCATGAGATAAGCTATTAATTAAAGTTTGAGCTCTAGTCAATGTTTGAAATTGATTACTATAACTTCCTGTTCCCGTTACATCATCACCGATTAATTTAGATACATAAACTTCAATGGTATTGAAAGGCAATATATTTTTATTGCTACCAAGCCCTATAAATCCAGATGCATTAACAACATCTATGCCTCTTCCAGATATTCCTGTGATTTGTGCAGCAATTGGATCTAATCCAGAGGCCCCTATTAATAATTGACCATCAGATAATGGAATTGAATGCATTGGCGCTGCACCTTCTGCCACCATGATTCCTGTTGCCGTTGGATTTGATACGCCTGTGCCACCATTTGTGGCAGAAATAGGATAAATAGGCGCAGATGATGTTTGAAACGCAGTGCCCCCCACATTATCTGTTGCAGTCAAAACTTGTCCTGTTGTTCCAACTGTAGCAGGAGGAATAAAGTGTATATTTGAACTAGTAATCGTCATTTAATCCCTCAAATTGTTTGTAATGTTCCAATAAAATTTCGGACTTTAAAAGTTGTATTAGCTACGATGCACATTATCAATAATCCATCACCTGGATTTGTTGATAAAATATAACCACCTGTACCGACAGAAGTTTGCTTATCACCAAATATAATTTGTTGACCAGCATTTTGAGTAATGTTGAATAGATTTGGGCCTAGACCTTCAATATAAAATTCATCGCCTACATTGGCGGTCAATGGCAAATTAAATAAGATGCGCACAGAACCATCAGCAAAATAACCTTGATAAGGCACAAGCTGAACAGGGCTAGATGTTGCTGTTATCCATGGATTAAAAGTTAAAAGAAAATTTGCTAATTGCTGTAACTCTACTTTTTTTGTGGTACCACTAGGAGATTCTGTTGTATCTGATGTATCTACAATAGGAATCGCATCTAGAAAATTTAAGCTAGTAATTAATGGCAACTGGCTTATTGGTTCTGAATCATACATGCTCATAATTAAGATCCTGGTTGTGTTAATACAGCGTAATAAGAAATGCTTACAGTAACCCCAGTATCTGCAGTTAAAAACTGAATAGATTGACCTTGAACAACTGGTCGCGTTAATGGGTTAATAGTTGCTAAAGTTTCTCTTACAGTTCCACTAGCAACGGTTAATGTAGGAGCCGCAGCAGGCAATACATAAACTTCTTTATTGGGTGTAAAGTAAAAATAAGCGAGTACACCTATGTTTGCATTTGGAAAAGATGGAACAGTTACTGTCGTGATAGAGCTTGCGGTTAAAGTAAAATCTTGATTTGCACTTGAAAAAGCACGAGCATCATTTGCTTGTGTTTGTGGATAACCATTGATATCACGAACTATTGATAATGATGTTAATCTTGCGGCCATAAAAATCCCCTTAATATTTAATGTAATAATTGACGTACATGTTGACTGGTCTTGTTTCATTACCACCGGTTAGATTTGTTGGTTCATCACCAAGAACAGGATTGGCAGTGCTCTCACCTTCGGCAATAACATGATTAAATGATGGCAATGGATTATGCACAGTAACCGTATGGTTATGTGATAAGAATTGAGAATATTCAAAAGTACCTAAATCAGGGCCTTTAATGCCGGTTACATTTGAGAAGCGTGCAAGATTATCAGTGTCCCAAATCCCATTTGGATCGTAATTTCTAAAAAACATACCTTGCGCAGCAGGAACAGCATATTTATATTTATTAATGGCGATTAATGTTTTAGTGACAATAATTGCATGGGAATCAGTGTTTAATATTGAAACTTTAATTCCAATTGCGCCAGCAACTATAGGTTCACTTCCCGCCCCATTAACTTCATACCAAACAAAATAAGTGGTCACCGCACTTGGATTACTTTGGAAGGTAAAATATGAACTTGCCGGTGGAACTACACCAACACTTATATTTGTGCTCTGATAAGCATTTATCACTTCTTGAATTGTATTAGAAACATCTTGCGCCGTATCAGTTGAATTTACTTTAATCTCGATTGGACGCGATCCTGCTACTGGTGCGCCTGGATCTGTTTCTGTACCTGTATTAAACCAAACATAATAAGATAATGCAGCCGTTAATGCGGTGTCTGTATAAAAATAAAAGTATTTTCCAGCTGCACCTGTAATTAATGTACTGGCCGCATTGCATTGAACAACTGAATTTGCAGATTGTTGGGCTAATAAACCTTGAAAGAAATCTTGAAAATGTAAAGCAAATCCTGATGTTCCAACAATAACATATTGGGTTGTTGTATTACCAGTTGATAGCTGAGAAAAATTAGCTTTCATCCAAAAGGTTGCTGGAATAGATCCTAAAGTCCATGCAGTCCAGTTCAAAAATCCTGACCCTACAGTTGAGCCGTTATAAGTTGGAATTCCTGTGAAGGTAAATCCAGTAGGTGCTGAACCATCAATAGCATAAGCTGGACCTGAACCATCAGAGTTCACAGTTAATCTAAATAAATCTACGTTACCCGCATTGGTATAAGCAGTTGCAAAATCTGCTCCCGTACCAAACATCGGTGTATTAGGAATTGGACTGTTGGCAATTAAAAAATCACCTAATCGAGCAAATGGAATTCCAATAGTTGAATAATCAGCATAGATATATGAGGCACCATCCAGAGCCATTCTATTGCCTCGTGGTAATGGACTTGTGCTTAATGGGCTAACAATATTTCCATATGTAAATCCACCGTCACCAACTTCCCAATCTGCATATTCATAGCCATAACGAGTTTGTACTTTGGGTAAACTTAAATCATATCCATTATAAGCAGATATATTAGTCCATCCATCATTGCCGCGTGTCACCATATCGGCATTTGTTTGCAGAGGAAATTCTTGTAAGTTAACTTCTCCGTCAACCATTGCGACATCGGTCATAGTTAATACAAATGAAATACCAACGGGTAGAGAAATATCTAGAGCGATATAATCATCATTATTTACTGTATCGATTACTAATCCCGCATTGCTTGGGAATTGAAATGAATAAACATACATCTGTCCAGCAGGTGTAATAACATCAGTAAATATCTCTTGCGGTGGAACTACAGAGCCGGTTGTGCCGCAATATTTAATAATATCAATCGCAATAGGTACATCAATATCTGTTCGTGCCCAAAAGGCAAATGTAAAGAAATCGGTCGTGGCAGAAAATTTATTGACATCATTCCATTTGATGCGCACAGACTTAATTGTATCTAATCCAGCAGCTCCACAGGTGAATTGAGCATAAAATCTAGGGCTATTAGATGGATTTTCTGTAAAATTAATAGGTATATATTGAAGCGTATTTATTGAATGTAGGGTAAGTGGTAATTCAAATGTCCATCCACCTTGCGCAATAACATTTGATCCAGCAACTAATTCATTATTTGGTAAATCAGTATGTAATAAAAACTGACCATTAGGAATATAATTAAAAAAATTATTTTGCGTAACAGGAGTTTCACCGGTCTGTGGATTTGGCCAAGCTTCACGAGTAAACTGCGGAACACCAGTCGCACTTTGTACAACAATATAGTAAAGTTCTTGATTGCCATTAGCATCAAATGGAAAGTAATAAGGAATGATGTCATTGCCATTATTATCCATCATAGTGCCGACAGAACTCAGTATCACCGGATTAGGCAGCGGAGAAAAACTGTAATTCGGTGGTGAGCCTGTCAGCTCGAACACATCTTTGGGCGTAGTACGATTTACATCGGAATAGAAAAATACTTTACCGCCAGCTAATGGAAATCCAGAATCTTTGTCAACAAAATATTCTTGTAAACTTGGGGCGGTTATATATCTTGGATCTAATGACATTATTGGCCTCCTGCTATGCCAGCCGCAGCTTTTGGACCTGCGAAACGTGTTGCTTCTCCTGCGGTTGCAAGAGCATTTAAAATTTCTGGATTTTGTAATAAATCGAATGTATTCAATCCATAGTGCTTACCAATCAACATTGCCCATGCTACTGGATTAACCGCAGCCGCCATTGTTGAGCGACCTGCGCGTTTATTTAAATCTGCTAATTCTTTATGGAATGGATGAGTTTCAGGGAATTTAAAGCCACCTCCTTTTTTAGTGGCGCTTAATTCTTTTTTTAATAATTCTTGCATTTCTTTAATTGAAGGAATTCCTAACATTCCCTCTCTAACATGTGGACCAGAAGGACCAATTAAACCCTCTTGAATCTGCATGAATTTGGCATTAGATTTTGTTGGGGAAACTCCTGTTGCATATTGATACATGGCTTTTTCTAAATAACGAGCAGCTTCAGAATCTTCACCCAACATGGAAATATTGATATCTTCTAAAAGAGCCTCTCTTGCAGCGGTTAATTTATTTTTGGCGCTAATGTCGGCATCAGTGATTGGCTTGATTTCTCTTTCACGCTTTGCTAAATCACTTTGTAATTTAAAGGCATTTTCATAAGAAGAATCTTTTAAATATTTATCTTGTGTCGCCTTTAATTTAGTATCAAGTTTAGGAGCATCTTCACCAGCCATGATTTGTTGAAATCTTGTTTTTTCAGGTATATTAGGTTTGGCAATTGCCTCAATATCAGGTAATGGAATTTTTGAAACATCAATTACCGCACCGAATTCAGCAGGATTATAAGTTGCTATTGGAACTGATGGTGCAGAAGGCTTAGCGCTCGTGCGAAGATATTTCCCAGCTAAATCTTGCTCATGTTTAGTTAATTCTTTTTTATAAAAATCAAGCTCTTTTATATATTCTTCTTGAGCCTTTCTTTGAGCAGAAGCAGATCCCTCGCTGGCTTTAACCACTTCTTCATTGTGTTTGGTGGCAGATTTAACCTGATCGTCATATTTCTTTTGAGCTGCAACTACTTCATCATTATATTTTTGAGTGTCTCTAATTGCCTTTTCTTCATTATATAAAGGAAGCTTTTTAGTTCCCGCACCTTCTTGGGCCATTTCAAAATATTTACTAGCCTCTACTTCAGGAATATCCATTTGACTTTTCAAACGAGCAGTCATTTCTTTCATGTATTCTGTACCAGGAATATAATCCAAGCTTCCTTTTGCAGCCTTTCCAATATAAGGAATAGATTCGGCGATTGCTTGGAATAAAAGCGCTTCTTCAGCAGCTCTCATGGTTTCTTCTGGACTTAATAAAGCGCCTGACACTCCAGCTTCTCCAAATCTACCAACAGTTGCAGGAACAGCTCTACCACTAGTTAAATATCCTGTTGCTTTTTGAGTGGCTGGAATAGCAGTCCCAGCAGCCTGCAATCCTTTTGTAGTTCCTGCTCCTATCCCGGCACCCAATCCAGTAAGACCTAATGCAGTACCGGCAGAACGACCTAGACTTTTGCTAAAATCTTCGCCTGGAATAGTATTTTGTGTTTGGACGCGCTGCTCTGTGAATGGACTAATAAGAGTATTGCCAATAGTTATGCCAAGATTTCCTAATGCATCAACAAAACTTGTGCCAGCTTTAACTGTGGATGTGCCTTGAATTGCCTTTCCAAAATCTCCCATATATTGAGGAATGGTTTTATTTGCATTTAACCCAATTCTTTTGTTGAATTCTTCAATGGGAATATCTTTATAATGTTTTTGATGAAGAACAGATGAAAGCTGTTCATCACTCATATCATTATATTGTGGATATTTTTGTCTGATTTCTTTTAATGACTTCATTATCTAATTCCTAAAGGATCGTCTGATAAGGGATCTTCTTCAAGAGTCTTCTCTTTTTTAACTCGTTCAATTTTTTGATGATGAGCAATCGGATTAAAAATGGCTTCATTAGAAACATTAGCGGCTTCATAAAGCGATTCATTGATAAGTTCTTGTGTTTTTGAGAAAACTTCAGGTGTCATAAATTTTTCAAAAGCTTGATAATTACCTACAACTCGCTCCTCAATATGCAATAAAGAACTAATTGCAGTTTCACCACCGGCTAATCTAAGTCTTAAATAATTTATTTCAGGTAATAATGCTGTGGCAGCAAAGAATTTAGCTTGTTGATCTGGATTTTCACCTTTAATAGCATCCATCATTTGTGTGGGTGAATAACTGCCAATTTTAATTGGATCAATATATGGTTCCATCCATTCAGTTACGATTGGGGTCAAATATTGCATTTCTGCTTCTGCTGCAATACGTTTTTGTGCTGCGGTAATAGATGGCTGAGTTGGATTAAATATAGGAGTATAACTAGCCATTTCTTCTGGATTAATTCCTGATTCTGCGGCCAATTCTTGTAATGTAGCGCCATGAAATAATCTATCAGCTACATAAGCTTGATCTAAGCCAAATGCCACACCTTGGGCAATTGTTGAGCGTTTAACATCCATTGGCCATGCTCTAAATGGAATATTAGATGCACTTCCTTTTTTAATTCCTTCAAGAATCAAATTAGCATTTGGATCTCCTCGTTCAATTGCATCATTGTAAGCAAGCAATTGACCGGCTATACCAGTTGTTACACCAGAATCAGTTTCATTTATTCTTCTGCTTTTTTCAGTTTCAGCCAATAACTTCGCATAATTAGCTTTAGCAGTTTGTGGTGCATATTGTGTTTTGATTTGTTGCTCTGCAAGTTGAGCACCAGCTAAATTTAATTGGTCTTGCAACATTTGCGGATAAACTTTATTTAATTCGCGTTGTTGCTCCATTTTCAATTGATTAGCAATAGCTTGCTGAGTCATGTTAAATCCAGCGGCTGCTGATTCAACAGGATTTCTAGGTTGTGGTATTTGTCCGCCAATATATGGAAACATATTTCACCTTATAAAAATAAAGAAGAGCCACCGCTTGCATAAGCTGAAGCGCCACCAGCTGCCATTCCCAATAAACTTGCTAGAGCATCCATTTGTGATGCTTGCATTTTGTAATCAGCAGTCATGGTTGATCCCATGTAATTACCCATGCCGCCTGCCATAGCGGCATTTGCTTGATAACCCATTTGATTAATACCTGTTGCGGTACTTAAACCTTGGCCGTAAAGATTGGCATTGCGATTGTAATAATTGGCATAATCTTGTTGTGCTAAACCAGATGCTGTTCCCATAGATTGTTGAGCATGTGCAGGAGTTCCTAACATGCCACCAGCAGCCGCTGATTGATTAGCTGCATTCATTGCCTGTTCATATTGATATTGATAACCTGGGGATTCTTCAAATCCTGCGCCTAACATGGCTTGCATAGCAGCTGGATCGTTCAATAACATTGTGTATTGTTCAGCTAAAGTTTGTAACGCAACGTCGCCTTCTTCGATGTAACCACCGAAGTATTGCATCAACATATTTTCTACATCTTCATATGAATATAAAGGTTCATATGAGCCGCCACCAAATAATGCACTTAACATAATTTCATCCTCATGTTAATGTCACCACTTTCCAATTAGTGCCATCATTTACTTTCATCTGTTTAGTTGTTGAGTCCCAAATCATCGTGCCTTCTGTTTTTGGCTGCTCATTTATTAAATTAATGTTTGTTGTAGGTTGCTGTGGTAAAACATAACCTTCGTTAGATAAATTAGTTTCAAGTTCAACGAGCAATTGGGAAATAGATCTGGCCCAAGGCGTAGTTAATTCACCATTCTCATCAACTAATTTGTCTGTTAAATAATTTGGTATATTCATTGTCCACCTACATCCGGCCCCACATCTTGGTGCCTAATTTGTACGATGCCTTCGCCCACTACCACGCGAGATTTGCTCCAGAATCTAAACTGTGGAGTTAAATCATTCGCGCGACCTAATTGATAAAAATTCATTTTGTTCTGTCTGACGCCTTGTGGCTGCAATGGTTGATTAACAGAACTACCAAAGTTCTCAGCGCCATCACGTGATAAAGACATATCTATTCTTGGTACATATGGATTTAGAACCTGCTCGGTGCTTAAAAAATTTCCAATGAAACCTTGGGGCGCTTCTTTTCTAATCACTACACCGCCTTCGGTTGTAAGAAATCTTAAGCGGCTAGATTTAAAATATGGATCGTTACCTTGTTCTATCGGGAAGGTTATGCCTGTGCCAATGAATGGTGATGAATCTTTAGTGCGAATAGGAGGACACACGCGCACGCGAGGGATCTCTTTGATATCCCTGTCCGCAAAATCAATCGGTAAATTAGAAGGTGTTGTGTAATCGTAATATGTAATCTGGGAATTGCATTCATAAATATCACCATCCACCAATGAGGTGAAGTAATTAGTATTATTGAAGAATGCCATCCGTTGAGCGATATGAAAATTCATGTGCTCATTGGTCATTGTATAGAATCGATTAGTATTGAAATCGTATGTTAGCGTCAGATTATCTTTAGGGTCTAAAAAAGTGATTTGATAAAATATATGACCACTTTCTCTAAAGAAAAAAGCAAAAGAATCTTGAGGATTTACTAATTGTTGAAGTTTAAAATCAATCCCATCTTCTTCAGAATTGGTTAATTTCTTGGCGCTAGAGCCGGTCGTGACCATTAAAGCAGGGCCAGATTTTTCATTAATACCTAGCCAAACAACATATTCATCCATTGCCGCAATAGTGGGCGGGCTTAAACATCCATAATCAATACTAACAGAGTTGCTGCGCTGATAAGGAAATAACTGATTACCATTGTCATACCACATCTCCGTTACATTAGAGCCAAATACATAAATTAAATTACCTTTACCAGGTGCACGCAGCACTGCTACAGCATTACCAGGTTTAGTTTGAATAGAACCTGCAACGGGACCAGCAGGAGTGCCTGCGCTCCAATTCCAAGTTAATCCATCACCAGGTTTTGATAAATACCAAAATTGGGAGGTAGAATCAGGAACAATAAAATAGCCATCATGAAAAGTTACATAACCTGCGGTAATTTCTACGCCGGTTTGTGTATTGATTGGAAGAACTGCTTTGTTAACTTCATTAATGCGCCAATCATAAATCCATAAAGACTTTTGGTCGCAAATAGCAATTTGATAACTAAAATTTTCATCGATAAACACATCAGTGTCATAAGTATCTATAGTAAATAAAAGCTGACTAGAAAGACTGTTTGCTAAACCTTGAATTTTATAGATGCCATTATCAATAACAGCAATCATGAAATTTCCCCGATCGCTTGTATAAAGTGCGCGACCTAAAACAGTTCCTTGACGTACAGATAGAACTTTTTTATAACCTGGATATGAAGTTAACCAATTATCTTTTTGAGAAGCGCCGGCAACAATCATGTTAAATGTTTGTTCATCGGTTATTTTTGGATAACGACCATATTTGTTACTACCAACCATACCAAGTACATGTTCTGCATCGGGTCTATAAGTTTTTGGTACCATCATTGTGAAGGTCTCCAACCTCGGCCAATATTCACATCTCCATAATTAAATCCAGCTTCAACAGCAAAGCCTGTGACTTTGCGCATAGTTAAATCTAATGGACTTATGTCACGTACTATTTGGTCATATTGTTGCGTGCGCATAGTGATGGAACGAGGAGGAACTTGATTATAAAATTCACATAAATATTCGGCTAAACCATAGGTTAGATATTCAATGTAGAAACTATCTAAAATGGTTGTTAAATCTTGATTTAAGGCAACGCTAGTTAAAGCAAATTTACCCCATAATTTAAAAACATAAGTATCTTGTGGTAAAAAATAAACATATAGAACGCCACCATCAAGGTCTCTTTCAAAGTGCCATTGATAAGTTAATGATTCGATGTTATCAACACGTCCAGTTGCAAAGAACATTTGACGCGATGCTCTCATCGTTGAATACCGAACTGGACCTATGTTAAAAGTAAAAGTTTCGATATCTAATAAGTTTGGTATTGGATATGCTTGTTTGCCAATTACAGCGTTAAATATAAGTTCATCATAATAAGGAATCATGCCAATATCGGCAGACTTTACTGCTAAAAAAGCGTTAAGACGATTTAAACCATCAGAAATATATTGATCTGATGCGGTTTGTTGTCCTCTACTCACAATGCCTGTTAAATAATAGGCTTGTGTAATAAGCTGTCTTGCAGTAAATGCCATTTACACGTCCTTAAAAAGGGGGGCAAAGCAAATTCTTTGCCCCACTACTTATTACAGAGGGAAAGCCAATTTCAGAGAGTATTCTGCTGGTAAGGTCGCACCCCATAACGCATCATGAACAAACCCTTGTTGGTTTTGTGTGAAGACGGTACCGTAAGTTAAACGAGTACTTACGCCGCTTTCTTCATCAACAGAAACCGCTGTAGGATAAGGAGGTTGATCCTTCAATTGAGGCATAGCCAAGAACATTGCATCGCCACCAAATACCAATCCGCAACGATGAGAAGGCAATATAGATAACTGCATGCCAGCAACAACGTTGAAAGAAATATTTTGGAAAGGATTGCCTGATACATAGCAAAGTGCAGGACTGATGTTTAAAATCACGTTACCAGAGCCGTCAGAGCCAGCATTGGCAGTAATTTGAACTTGCACTGGTGCGCCAGATGGTTTGTGACCAACGAAAGTCAAATAACGCATATTAGGTTGACCAGATACGCCATCATTGAACTGAGCACTATCATACTGAACCACTGCACCTGGATCGCTCACATTAGCGCCTGAACAAGTGATTTGAGTGATGTTATTACCAGTAGGATCGTTTGTTGAAACAACAGTCAAAGTTTGAGCATTTTGACCAACAGAACCAGCTATATGAACAGGTAACAAGTTTGATTGGTAATAATCAACACCCATCCAATCGCCAACCATCCAGCTCATAGCATTTTCATTGTTACGGTCAATGGTGAATTGGTTTTGCATGTTATTAACGATTTGCGGTACAGCTAAATCTGACAAATAAACTTTTACGTTTTCATTGTGAGCAAAGCCATATGTGCGATATAACGCTAACATTGTTGCTAATTGACCAGCACTAGAGATTTGAGTCACGCCATCACCATAAAAACGGTAAGGTTGTGTTTCAGCTAATCTAGCTACGCCAGCTTCGATGTTTGTTGCAATTTCAGCTACAGCTGCACGACCGAAACGTTTCATGTAGTCTTCAACGTTGAAGATGAATTGTTGGGTTGTGAAAGCGTAAGAAGTATTTACAGGGTTATTACATACCAATGTTTGAACGCGTTGTTCAGAACTTTGGAATGTAGCAACTAAGCTTGCTTGAGTAACATAACGTGGTGGCAAGTCAAAAGTAACTGTGTCGCCAAGGTTAGCGGTTAATTTATTAAAGTCTTTGAATTTCTTATTAGCTGTATGAATAAAGCAGCCATAGTTTAAAAGAAATGCAAGTTGGGCCATTTGATAGGTCTGGACCTGGACCAAAAAATTTGAGGGTTGTGACATTATAGGAACTCCAATCAACTATTTGTTTCGTTGATAGGGAGTTCCCCAATATTTAGTTTTTAAGCCAAGACATTTTCTTGAACTCAGCAACCGTTGTGGGACCATCACTACCAACACCAGTAGATGAAGGCTTTACTT
>Ga0187874_10002765_pt1 | contig 12942 bp, 5 predicted proteins | sample June2016WEW_16_1_3_FD_132993 | JGI IMG/M metagenome (GOLD analysis project Ga0187874, IMG submission 132993) | Peatland microbial communities from SPRUCE experiment site at the Marcell Experimental Forest, Minnesota, USA - June2016WEW_16_150 | ecosystem: Environmental > Terrestrial > Soil >... | reverse complement strand
AAGGGCCTGCGTGGCGGCGATTTCGGCGGAGTCCAAAGCGCCGCTGTAGATGCGGAATTCGTCAAGACTAATGTCTGGATACGGATCCACGTTGTAGAGCGACCTGCCGATGTAGTTGAGCAGCGGGCTGACGGCGCTGAGCGGCACGGAGACAGCGGTGTTGATGGCGGCCAGCGCGCCGTTGGTGTAGAGGGCGAGGAAGCCTGCCGGCGGATCATAGACCGCCACGAAGTGCAAGTTGGTGTTATAGCTGAGGTCGCCGGCGCCGGTGGCGTTTTGTTCGCCGGTGTAGCCCGGATCCGCGGCGGTGACGGCGATGCGTCCTCCTTGGGGCGCGCAGAAAATGTAATTCTCCCCGTTGCCGCTGCCGTCGGTGTTGCCGAATCCGTAGAAGAAGCAGTTGACCGGAAGCTGGTCCGGGAAGGTCACCCAGGCCTCAATGGTCACGGCGGTGTAGTTGCTAAGGATTCCGGCGGGCAACTGGACATATTGCTGGCTGGCCGAAGCCAGGGTCAATTGGCCGCTGCCGAAGGTCCCGCCATTGGGCAACGTGCCGTTCCAGGCAGAACCGCCCACCGAATCGGCGACGGTGTTGCTGCCAGGGAAATCACTGAAGCTGTAACGGTGGACCAGGGTGTTGGGCAGGCCGACGACCCGCACGGATTGCGAGGCGGAAAGGCCCAGGCTGCCGTAGTTGGCGGTGATGGAGGTTGTGCCCGGACCCACCCCGGTGACGTTGCCGTAGGCGTCCACCACCGCGACGTTCGCGTCGGCCGAGGAGTAGGTGATGGCGTGGTTGGTGTTGGCGGTCAGATTGACGGGATTGGCCTGGCCGGATTCCCACCCCCACAACACGGCGGCGACCGTTTGACGGGCGTTGATGGGAGAGCTGACCTGGAGTTGCAGGTTGGTGAACGTGTGGATGCCGCCGGCGTTCAGGCGGAGGATGGAAAGCGAGTAGGCGGGAAGAGTGAGGGTGAAATTGGTTCCCGCGTTGGTGATTGAATTCGTGACCGGGAAAACATACGTCGGCGACGACAAGGAATTCTCATCCGCGGGGTTTCCCGAGGTCAGTTGGATCAGGGTAGCGGTGGGAGAGACCGAGTCAAGCCCATTGACGTTGAACGTCGTGGGCAACGACGTGCTGTAAGGATTGACGGCCTTGACGATGATCTGTCCGGCGGCTTTGGAATAGCTGGTGGAGGCAATGAGGCCGCTGGGGTAGGTGATGTCGTGAATCAAAACGCCGTTGAGATAGCACTGGACACGCGGGCCGGACAGGACGACGCGGATGGTGTACCATTGGTTGGCGTTGACGCTTTCACTGATCTGGGAACTGATGAGAGATTTGCCGCCGCCGGACATTTGCTCGATGCCGTCGAGGGTGTTGCCCCAACCGGCGATGTTCCACCAGGTCCAGTTGTTGTCATCCAGGAAGTTGAACAGGATGAGGAAGCCTTCGTCGCCGCTGACTTTGAGGGCTTGGAGGGTGAGGGTGTAGTTGGCCCAGTTGGTGTTGCCGGAGGTAGAGTAGCAATCGGTGGTGATGGCGGTTTGCTGGTAAACACCGTTGGCGGCGCTCCAGGTCCCGTTGAAGACGCGCCAGCCACTGGTTCCGTTATCGACAAAGTCGCTTTGGTAGAGTGTGACACCATTGCTGGTGACAACGATATTGGTGTATTGAACCGAAGTGTTCCAGGAACCGAGGCCAATCGCGCCGCGCATCCCGCCGTTGGTGCTGTTGTTTGTGGCGGCGACGGTTGCGGGCAACACGTAGTCGCCGCGATTCCGGGAAAACATTTGCTGCACATAATAGGAGGGCGTTCCATAAACCTGCGTTCCGGTGAAGTAAATCATGTCGGGGTTCCAATCCTTGTTGTTCAAGTTGGCGAACAGCGGGGCGTAGGAGGCCAGTTCCACGAGGTCGGAGTTGCGCTCCATGCCGGTCATGAAGGCGGCTTCGCCCAAGGCCCCGGCCAGGTTGCCATTGCCGCTGCCGGAGGTGACGGCGTATTCGCCCACAAAAACCTTCGGGCCGGCGCGGCTGTAGGAGTCGTACTTGGTGGCATAGGAAATAAACGTGCCCTGGTCGGTATAGTAGTGCTCATCGACAATCTCCACCGGGCTGGAAGTCGGGATGGTGCCTTGGGAATTGGCGATGAGATGCATGAACGGGTAGTTGGATTTGATGGCGGTGTAAAACATCGAGTAATTGGCGTTGTAGGCTGAACCGTTGTTCTCGTTGCCGATTTCCATGAACTGCAAATTGAACGGCGCGGGATGGCCGTTGGCGGCCCGTTGCGCGCCCCAGGGGGTGTTGGTCGGGCCGGTGGCGTATTGGATGGCATCGACGGCTTCCTGCACCCACGGGCCTAGCTGGCTGGTCGGGACGGCATTCTGGTTTACGTCCATTCCGCAGTTGACGGCAAACAGCGGCAGGGCGCCGATGTCCTCGCACATTTGCAGGTACTCATGGTAGCCCAGGCCGTTATCGACCATGTAACCCCAAAGATTGGCGCGCGGAACGCGATTGGCCGGATCACCCACGGTCGGTTCCCAATGGTAGGCGTCGGCAATGGAGATGCCGTCCACCCAACTGCCGCCGGGGAAGCGGACGAAGGAGGGTTTCAAATTGACGAGCATCGCCGCCAAGTCGGGCCGCAGGCCATTGGCGCGGCTGTTGAACGTCTGCTGCGGAAAGAGCGAGACGAAGTCGAGATAAACCGTGCCCGTCCGCGCGATTTCCAGGACCAATTGCGCCGCCGGGTCGGTTTGGTTGGGAACCAGGGAGAGGGTGAAATGCTGCCAACTGGTGGTCAAGCCGCTGACGGCAGTTTGAGCGTAAATCGTCCCGCCGCCGCTTTCGAGCAAGACGGTGATCGACCCGCTGAACCCGCCGGCGCCGCGCGCGTAAAAGCCCAGATTGTAGGTCGCGCCCGAAGTCAGCGGGATGCCCCAGTAACCGCCGTTGGCCGCGCCGAGGCTGCCCGTGCCGCTGGACTTGGTCAGCTTGAGGGCGTGGAGATTGGTCGCGCTCAAGGGGAGGGAGGTGTCGAGGCTCATTTGTCCCGCGGCCGAGCCGTTGGTCACGAGCGTCCAGTATGGGATCGAGTTGGTTGAATCCTCAAACGAGCGATTACGCACCAGTTCGGCGTAGATGCCGCCGTCGCCCGCCGAGTTGATTTCCTCAAAAAAAATCCCGAAGAGATTGGAACTGATCGAAGCGCCCGCCTGGTCAGCCTGAATGGCAATGGCGCCGGTTTGAGCCGGAGCGGGCGCCGTCGAGAGCGCCAGGCAGGCGCAGGCCAGGCTGATTTTGCAAGCCTGTCGGAAAATCCTTTTCACAGTCATAATGTTCGCGAGAGACACTCCTGCCCCAGCGCAGCCGGACAAGGCTACAATAGCCTCGCCCTTCCCGCAAAACAAAAAGTAAGGAAACAAAACTAAGGAACAAAAGGGGCCATTCTCGAAGAGCGGCGGCGGGATCATTTTGGGCTTTGAACCCGCCGCCCTCCGCCCTAAGCTCCGCACGCGAAATTCTGAATTCATACTAAAATGAGTGTTCTGATTGTTGGCTCGACGGCGCTGGATTCCATCAAGACCCCCGCGGCGGAGAATTCCCGCCTGCTCGGCGGCTCCGCCAGCCATGCGGCGGTCGCCGCCAGTTTCTTCGCGCCCGTCCGGCTCGTCGGAGTGGTGGGCGAGGATTTCCCGCGGCGTTACTTGAGCCTTTACCGCAAGCACCACATCGACCTGGCGGGGCTGCAAATCCTGCGCGGAAAAACCTTCCATTGGTCCGGCGAATATGAAGTTAATATGAATAACCGGCGGACCTTGAGGACGGAGTTGGGGGTCTTCGAGAGTTTCACGCCGCGTTTGCCCGCCGCGTGGCGGAACACCCCGTTCGTCCTTTTGGCCAACATTGCCCCCGGCCTGCAGCATCATGTGCTGGACCAGATGCGCCGGCCCAGATTTGTCGTGGCCGACACGATGGACCTGTGGCTGAACATCGCGCTGCCGGAATTGTTGAAACTGCTCCGGCGCGTGGACGGCTTCGTTTTGAACGAAAGCGAGGCCCGGCAGTTGACCCACGAGGACAATCTGTTTCGCGCCGCCAAAAAAATCCACCGGCTGGGTCCCAAATACGTTATTGTCAAAAAAGGCGAGCACGGCGCCGTCCTCTCCTCGGGGAGCGGATTGTTCGTTTCGCCCGCGTTTCCCCTGCCGCGCGTGGTCGATCCCACCGGGGCGGGCGATTCGTTTGTCGGCGGCCTGATGGGGTATTTGGCCGCCGCGCAAGGGCCGGTGGAAAAGAATCTGCGCCGCGCCATGATTTACGGAAGTGTCGTGGCCTCCTACTGTTGCGAAGGATTTGGACTGGAAACCACCACGCGGCTCACAGGGGCGGCCATTGAAAGGCGCGTTCGGGCGCTGGAGGAACTGGTCCGTTTTTAGAATCTCGTTAATGCGTCTGGCGTGTTTTTTTTCCCGGAATTGTCATTGAACATTTCGCCGCTCTTCGTAGGATGGCTGGGAATTCTTTGAGTCCGCCCCGTCTTTTGCCGGGACGAACCTGGAAATGAAAACCAGTTATTTTTACTGCCTGGCCGCTGTGGCTGTGGTTCTGGCCGGCGTGGGGATTTACCGATGGGCCTGCCGCTGGCGCCAGCGGGCCTTGAAACAGCGCGACGCCGAAGTGTTCCAATTGGTTGACCAATGGACCCGGAGCCTTAAGCAGGAGGTGGCCGAAAGGAAGGAAGCCGAGCGCGCCCTTCAGGCCAGCCAGGAATTTGTCATGCGCCAGGAGCGTTTGGCCGCGGTCGGCCAACTGGCCGCCGGCCTGGCCCACGAATTCAACAACATCATGACCATCATCCAGGGCCACACGGCTTTGTTGATGGAGAATCCCAACCTCGACGAGGACTCCATCAGGTCTCTGGCCATCATCAACGACGGCGTCGAGCGAACGGCCCGGCTCGTCAAACAGATGCTGGCTTTCAGCCGCAAGCAGGTCATGCAGCGGAAACCCCTGGACGTGAAGGCAACTTTGGGACAGACAGCGGAGATGCTCGGCCGTTTGCTGGGGGAACACGTCAGGCTGGATTTTGAAATCGCTCCCCAGCTCCCGGCCATTCTGGCCGATCCGGAAATGTTTCAGCAGATCGTCGTCAACCTCGTCGTCAACGCCCGCGACGCCATGAGCAGCGGCGGCCAATTGACCATTCGCGCCGACCTGGCCCGGTTTACCGCCGCCGACATCCCCGCCCACTCGGACCGCCGGGTCGGGCCGTTCGTGCGCCTGAGCGTGAGCGACACCGGTTCGGGCATGGAGACGGCCATTATCAATCGTTTGTTCGAACCGTTTTTTACGACCAAAGAGATCGGCAAAGGATCGGGCCTGGGCCTGGCGACCGTTCATGGCATGGTCAACCAGCACGAGGGCTGGATCGAAGTCGAAAGCCAGGTCGGCAAAGGCACGACCTTCGACATTTATTTCCCAGTGACCGGCCAGGTTCCGCAAGAAGCCGCGGAACCATCGACCGCTCCCGAGGTTCGCGGCGGCAAAGAAACGGTGCTGGTGGTCGAGGACGAATTGGTGCTGCGGGAATTGGTGCGCGAAATCCTTCAAAGCCACGGCTACCGAGTGATCGAGGCCGCCAGCGGCCTTCAGGCCCTCCAGGTCTGGGACCAAAACCGCGACCGGATAAATCTGCTGCTGACCGACGTTGCCATGCCCGACGGGATGTCCGGCCGCGACCTCGCCTCCAAGCTGCGCCAGGAGCAGCCGCGCCTGCCCGTCATCTTCAGCAGTGGTTACAGCCAGGAAATGCTGCAAAAAAACGAAGCCGCCGGCCCCGGCGTCACCTTCCTCTCCAAACCCTATCGCCCGCTGCAACTGGCCCAAGCCGTGCGCGACGCGCTCGACGCCGCCGAACAGGCCGATTCGCCGCTGGCAACTCCCGCCCAAAGAATGTAAACTGTTGTCATGAGTCCCGAGGAACAAATTCACAAGCTGGCCGCCTTTCCCCGCACCAATCCCAACCCGGTGCTGGAATTGGCCGCCGATGGCGCCATGACTTATTGCAACGATGCCGCCCGCCAACTGGCCGCCTCGTTCGGGGCCGACTCCCCCGCCGCCATTCTTCCGCCGGGGACCAAAGCCCTGATTGGAGATTGCCTGTCCACCGGCGAGAACATCATGAATCTCCAGACCAAGATGCAACAACGGACCCTCTCCTGGTCTTTCATTCCCGTCGTCGAAAGCAAGCTCGTCCACTGCTACGCGACCGACATCACCGAGCGGCTCAATCTGGAGGCGCAACTGCGCTATTCGGTGAAAATGGAGGCCGTCGGCCAACTGGCCGCCGGTGTGGCGCACGATTTCAACAATATCCTGACGATAATTCAGGGCCATGCCGATTTGTTGCACCAGTTCCCCGGCCTCCCGGCGGCGTGCGAAAAATCGGCCCGGCAGATAGCCGCCGCCGCCGAGCGCGCCAGCCAGCTTATCAAGCAGTTGCTCATGTTCAGCCGCAAACAGGTCATGCAGCAGCGCTGCTTCGACTTGAATGAGATCATCCAGAATCTCAGTCCGATGCTGCGCGGCCTGGCCGGGGAACACATCAACTTCCTGTTTGATGCCGCCCCGAACCTGCCCGCCCTCTACCTGGATGTCGGCATGATTGAGCAGGTCCTGGTCAATCTGGTCCTCAACGCGCGCGACGCCATGCGGAGTGGCGGACAACTGACGCTGAGCACGTCCCAGCAGACGCTCGAACCGGTATCGTCGGTCCTCAATCCCGAAGCCCGGCCGGGGCATTTCGTTTGTTTGAAGGTGGCCGATAGCGGGTGCGGCATGGACGCGCAGACGTTGAGCCATTTGTTCGAGCCGTTTTTCACCACCAAGGGACCCGGCAAGGGCACCGGGCTGGGCCTGGCCACCGTCTATGGCATTGTCAAGCAACATCAGGGGTGGGTCGTGGTGGACAGCCAGGTGGGCGTCGGTTCGATTTTCACCCTTTTCTTTCCCAGCGCCGCCATCCCGGCCAATGCGGTCACGCGAGCTCCCGTCCAGGAGCAGGGCATGGCCCAAGGCCCGCCCGTGCTGGCGCGGGGCGACGAGACCATCCTGGTGGTCGAGGACGAACCGGCCTTGCGCGAGCTGGTGGTCAACATCCTCGAGCTGTGCGGCTACCGCATCTGCCAGGCGCGCACGGGGGTGGAAGCGCTGGGGGTCTGGGAACGGCACAAGGGCGAGATAGATTTATTATTGACTGATATGGTGATGCCCGAGGGGATGTCCGGCCGGCAGTTGGCGGAGCGGTTGCAGGCGGAACGCCCCGGATTAAAAGTCATCTACACCAGCGGCTACAGCCCCGGCATGGCGGGCAAGGACATTGCCTTGCTGGAGGGTTTCAATTTCCTGGCCAAGCCCTATCCGCCCAGCCGCCTGGCGCAGGTCGTGCGCGAATGCCTGGACGGCAAACGCGGGCCGGCCGCCGGCAAGAAGTGAGGGGGCGGGGGCAGTGTTGTCAATTACAAATTGAAGATTTTCAATTTTCAATGTTTGTTGAATTGAATCCGGGTCCTGAGGCGGGGCTTGAAAGGCATTGAAAATCGGGAATTGAAAATTGAAAATTGGCAATTGAAGATGCCGGGGCATGATACCCCAGGAACTTTCACAATGCGCGCGGCGGTAACAGGAGCTTTCGGCTATTCGGGACGCTACATCGCCCGGCGCCTGCTGGAGGCGGGACACAAGGTCCTGACGCTGACAAACTCGCTCAAGCGGCCCAACCCTTTTGGGGAGGCCGTGACAGCGTTTCCATTGCAATTTGATCAACCGGCCCGTTTGACCGAAGCGTTGCGAGGAACGGACGTGCTCATCAACACCTACTGGGTGCGCTTCAATCACAAACTCTTTACCCACGGCGAGGCGGTGGCCAACACGAAGGTTCTGTTCCAGGCCGCCAAAGACGCCGGGGTGCGCCGGATTGTTCACGTGAGCATCACCAACCCCGACATTGACTCCGATTTGCCCTATTTTCGCGGCAAGGCGGAACTGGAGGCGGCGCTGACTTCCCTCGGCGTCTCCTACTGCATTTTGCGGCCGGCTGTTTTGTTCGGAAAAGAGGACGTGCTCATCAATAACATTGCCTGGTCGCTGCGCCACCTTCCGATGTTCGGCCTGTTTGGGGCGGGCGACTACAAGCTTCAACCCATTTACGTGGATGACCTGGCCTCCGCCGCCGTCGAGAAGGCCGCCGACACCCGGAATGAAATCCTCAACGCCATCGGGCCGGAGACGTTCACCTATCGGGGACTGGTGGAAACCATCAGGCGGTCGTTGGGCGTGAGACGCCCCATCATCAGCGTTCCGCCCGAGGTGGGTTACTGGGGCTGTAAGATTGTCGGCCTGCTGGTGCATGATGTCACGATCACCCGTCACGAGATACGAGGGCTGATGGAAGGCCGGCTCTACGTGGATGCTCCTCCATTGGGCGCGACACGATTGACCGAGTGGATTGATCGGCACAAGGAGACACTTGGCCGCCGCTACACCAGTGAAATGGCGCGGCGGGTTGACCGCTTTTCGGAGTATCCATCGAACTGAAAGGAAAGGATGCATCCATGAGCAAGGCGGCCAAGGCATTCGCGGGAGCTTCATTTTGAGTGGAGGCGGCCTTTGTGAGGTTTTTCGTCACCGGTCGCTGTCGCCGAATCCGGGTATTTTATGGATTTTCATTTTTCGGGCCGATTTGGCCGGATTTACCCGGATTTGGCCGGATTTTTCCGGATTTGTCCGGGTTTTGGGGTTCGTTTTCCGGGTTGAATCCGGCTTCTTTGGCAGCCTTTCGAAGTAGTTTCCGGCGCTGGAGATGCATCATGTCTGCGCTTGAACCGCTCCAGATTTGAGTTTTTGCGTCAAAGCCGTCACCTGCAAATGACTGCATAGGTCGCCCCTGAGGGCGAACGTCCAAGGTTTGACTGGCTTGATTGGCGAGCCAATGGGATCCAGGCGACGAATCCGACGAATGGCTGATCCGATGGGAGAGGTCTCCGATCCACGGGCTGGTGTTGACCGGGCCGCACTCTGCACTTTGCCTTTTGCATGTATCATTCATGCTGGCTCGATTAGAACACAGGTCTATCAAGACGAAAAACCTATGGAAGGAGAAAAAAGAGGATTTGACCGCATCCTCCTTCGCTGAAGCTATGGAGGACGGGGAGAGCGCAAAGACCACAGAGATAATGACTTGCAACGGATAGAATCTCCAAAAACCGACAAAATGCGAAAACAAATGTGGAATATTTTCCGCGCCGACGCGAATTTTCTGCCAAAGAGGGGCGTTTTTTGAAGGTGCAATTTGTAAGCGGCTCTCGTTGTGGGAGTTGGAAGCGAATGAGTGAGTAGAAGAATCAGTGAGTCAGTGAGTGGGGCGAGGAAGGGGGATGGACTGATGGAATAGTCAAGCCAATGGCCCGGCGAGAATTCGCATTTCATCGCGCAAGGGTTCAAACCCCGCGAGGTCATCATCAATTGGACAAAACCATGGCAGGGCAACACTAGCCAGCTTTGAGCGGCGGTCGAAAAGTGACGCCACCTCGATTGGCCCTGATCCTCGCGTAACGAAAGGACGGCTGAGGATCGGGGAGAACACGCGCCCTCGCGTGTCGCCATCGGCGCCCTCGCCGATGGCATCCCCAAATTCCATAGGAAGTGTATAAGATGCAAAGATTTGGCCGGCGAGGACGCCGGCCACGACACGCGGGGGCGCGTGTACTCCCCTGAATGTTTCGCGCCCGTCTTAGGACTTGGGATTGGGACGGGGCCTTGACGGCGATGGCAGAGAGTGAGAGGCTTTGAACATGAACAAGGCGGAAGTCATTGGCCCTGCCGCGCAAGGTTTCGGCGAAGAAAGCAGCCTTGGCGGGTTGGTTGCGCGAGCGCAGCACCGTGTCGCTCCGCTGGCTCAGCGCGCGCCTGGCAATGGGCCATTACACCAATGGCGGGCGCGGCCCCAGGAAAATAAGCCCCGGCGGTCTGCGCCAGTTCCAACAAGCCAGAGCGAAACTGGCGCTTCTGGAAAACAAGGAAACAAAATGATTCAATACCAACAACCTAGGACTGACCCTCTCTCAGCCATTGTATTTCTCGCTGGACAGAGCGGGCGAGGCGAGGCATCCTGCTGGCATGGCTCCTCCAACCAGGAAACGACCATGACCTTGAAATGGATTGCCGGATGATTGAACCCGGGACCTACAGGTTCTTTGCCGGACCTCCTGCGGAGATTCAAAAGGGAAACGATGATATGCGATTATGCGGGACTAACCCGTTTACGGGAATATGAGTGAACAGTCGGAAAAGAGAACGTTAGAAAAAGCGACAATTTGGGCACTTATAGGAGTTTTGGCGACCGTGCTTATCGGTGTTCCTGGCATCTATTATGCAATTCACGAAAAGCAACCACATATTTCTTATGAATTAGTCGGTGATTCCAAGGTTTTGGACGTCCACCAGCCTGTCAAGGAGTTGGAAATTCGATATAGGGGCGAAGACATATATGCGCTGAAGAAAAATCTCCGAGTTTTGACCTTAACTGTCCGGAATGACGGTGAAGTTCACATTAAACAGGCAGATTTTGATCAAACAATGCCTTGGGGCATAAGCATCAAAGGAGGACAGATTGTAGATGTGCCAAAGGTGGTTTCATTCAATTCGGATTACATCCGGAACAACATCAATCCTCAAGTTGCCTCAAATAACTTAATAATATTTCAAAAGATTATTCTTGAGAGGAATAAATACTTTACGATCGAAATCCAGCTTCTTAATCGGGTAGAAGAAGAACCGGAATTACACATTGTCGGCAAAATTGCGGGTATTGAGAATCCCATTATTAATAATAACCGTAAGGAAAATGCCGTTCCAGGCTTATGGACGAGCGTTTTTTATGGGACTTTATCCGTTCAACTGGTAAGGCTCGTTGTTTTCATAGTCGGGACCATTATTCTAATAGCTATTGTGGTCTTATTAATCATCGCTGGGTCAACGGTGGAGAGATATTACAAAAATCAAAGCTTTAGACGCCGCGTAAATAGATTTCTAGAACCGCTCTTAGTTGGCAAAGATCAAATAGAACGAGAATATTTAAGACGATTGTTTATCCGTACACAAGGAAACATAGACATATTGAAAGACCTTAAGTTACTTTTCTCGAATCCTGATAATGTGAGTTTATTTTTACGGAATATAAACAGGGAGTACGAACATCTTGCCACACTTACGAATACATCTCCGACGGCGATTGCTTACAGAGTCGCGATTTCTCGGTTACCTTCTCTTCACGGACAAGGAAGCCTGGTTTATAAGCAATCCCCAGATGGAAAGGGATTTATTCTGCATACTGAATTTCTTCCGGCGATTGATGAGTTAATTGCATACATGAGTCGAATTGAACCACCGCTTAAACTAAGGAAGCTACTTGGAATACATTATCAACGTTCACCTGTTGACGAGTGGCTCGAACCACGGTTTCTCAAGAAATTAGCTACGACTCCAGCAGTGGAGCCTCGCATGTTATAAAACCACTGACTGTTCCTGCATTCGACACCTGAAAGTCGTGAACGGGTCCTGAGCGACATTCGGATCAGTCCTAGAATTATGACAGTTCAGTAGTGCGATGATGCCTGCGGCAGGTCCCAGCCGCCGCCCAGGGCTTTGTAGAGCGCGATCAGATTCAGGGCGACTGCGCGCTGGCTTTGCGCGAACGCGTCCTGGCTTTCGTACAGGGAACGCTGCGCCTCCAAGACGCGCAGGAAATCCGCCAGGCCCTTCTGGTAGAGCTGGCTGGCGATCTCCAGGGCTTGCTGGTTGGCTTGCACGGCGCCCGCCAATGATCTGCCGCGAGTCTGTTCCTTGGCGTAGGCGGTCAGCGCGTTCTCCACGTCCTCGAACGACGCCAGGACGGTGCGTTCGTATTGCGCCAGGGCCTGTTCCTGACGGGCGTTTTGCACCTTGATGTTGGCCCGGATGCGTCCGGCATCGAAGATTTTCCACTTCACGGTCGGCCCGACTGACCAGAAACGGCTGCCGGCGGAAAACCAATCGCCCGCGCTGATGCCCTGCAAGCCGACGTCGCCTGTCAATGAGAATTTAGGATACAGGTCGGCGGCGGCGACGCCGATGCGGGCGGTGGCGGCGGCCAGTTCGCGTTCGGCCTGTTGGATGTCGGGCCGGCGCCGGAGCAAATCGGAGGGCAATCCGACGGGCACTTCCGGCGGGGCGACCGGGATGGGCGTGTCTGCGGACAGTTCGGCCAGGAGCGCGCCCGGAGGCTGGCTGAGCAGCACGGCCAGGCGATGCGCGCCGGTCTTGAAGCCGGTTTCGAGCGCCGGCACTTGGGCTTCGGTTGTTTCGAGAAAGGCGGTGGCTTGCTGCACGTCCAGCTCGCCGGTCAGGCCCCATTTGAAGCGATCGCGGGCCAGGGCGAGGACCTCTTGGGCGGCCCGGATGTTCTGGCGGGCGATAGCCAGGCGGCGTTGAAAGGCGCGGGCCTCGACGTAATTGCGCGCCACTTCGCCCAGCAGGGAAACGAGCGCGGTGCGCCGGCCATATTCAGCGGAGGCGATGCCGGCCCGGGCCGCCTCGACCGCGCGGCGGGCGCCGCCAAAGACATCCAACTCCCAGGCGGCATCGAACCCGGCCTGATAGACATCGGCCTCCAGGGGCGTGCCGGGCGGGAAAGGCGGGAAACCGTTCTTGCTGACCCGTTCCCGCGCATACGAGGTGGAAGCGTTCAAACGGGGACGCAAGTCCGCCGAGGCGATTTCGCCGGCGGCGCGGGCTTCCCAGACCCGGGCCTGGGCCAGACGGAGGTCGAGGTTGGATTGCGCGGCGCGTGTGATCAGCGAATCCAGTTCGTCATCGTGAAAGGTCTT
>Ga0187874_10002762_pt1 | contig 12949 bp, 9 predicted proteins | sample June2016WEW_16_1_3_FD_132993 | JGI IMG/M metagenome (GOLD analysis project Ga0187874, IMG submission 132993) | Peatland microbial communities from SPRUCE experiment site at the Marcell Experimental Forest, Minnesota, USA - June2016WEW_16_150 | ecosystem: Environmental > Terrestrial > Soil >... | reverse complement strand
TTTTGCAGTTGGCGGGAAATTTTTCTAAAAGCTTCTTCTGTATTTCGGCTGAAGTTGGATAGTTGCCGATAGGTACTTCCAGCCGTGACGCCTTGCTGTCCACGTCGCCGACGTTTACTCCGCCTTCGTGATAGAAGAGGATGGTGTCGCCGTTTTTGTTGGAGGTTATGGCAAGGTAGCATTCGTCTGAGTCTTTGTGGGGTGTCATTGGTTCGATGATGAATTGGGTCAGTTGCCCGACGGTTCCTTTGCCGACAGGTTTGCCTTCGGAGTCGAAGTTGCTGTAGACAGTTACGGGTCCTTTTGATTTTTCTTCGATCCATGCTTTGGCTTGGTTAAAGTTTGCATTGACGAGAATGAGCTTGTTTTTTCCTCTGCGTTTTATCAGTTGGTCAGGTTTAACCACCAACTTTTCAGTGTTTAGCCACCCGTATTGTTTGGGCAGCTTTGCCAAGTCCGTGTTGGGTCCAACGCTGACGATTTTGTCTGAAACAGTGTATTTTCCAGCTGAGTATTCTTTTAGAAGACGTGCAAGCATACATTTGCCGTCAGCTTCTCGGATTGCTTTATGAGCCATTTACATCTCCTTCACTTGAAGAAACATCTTTAGTCTCTCTGCAACCTCAGCAATAAACTCCTCTGTGTAAACCTGATGGTTCTTCGCATCAGGCGTGACAACCTGCATCAAATCTCCCGTCAAAACACCGCTTTCAACCGTTTGCAAAGCCGCCGCCTCGAGTTTATTTGCGAATTCAACGACTTCCGGCGTCTTATCTAGTTCGCCTCGTTTTCTCAGGCAGCCGCTCCAGGCAAAGATTAGCGCCATGGGGTTGCTTGATGTTTTTTCGCCTTTGAGATATTTATAGTAGTGTTTCTGCACGGTGCCGTGGGATGCTTCGAACTCGTAGTAACCTTGCGGGCTGACAAGAACCGAGGTCATCATTGCTAGGCTACCGTAGGCTGACCCTAGCATGTCGCTCATAACGTCGCCGTCGTAGTTTTTGCAAGCCCAAAGCAAACCGCCCTCGGACTTCATGATGCGTGCAACTGCGTCGTCTATTAACGTGAAGAAGTAATCGAGCCCTACCGCCTTGAATTTGGCTGCCCAGTTCTTCTGATATTCATCCTCGAAAATCTTGCGAAACTCGCCGTCGTAGGTTTTGGAAATCGTGTCTTTGGCGCCGAACCACAGATGGATTTTCTGGTCGTAGGCGTAGGTAAAGCATGCTTTGGCGAAGCTTTCGATGGATTTGTCGGTGTTGTGGATGCCTTGAATGACGCCTGGACCCTTGAAGTCTTGGATGGTGCCGCGGAACAGTTCCTTACCCGCAGCGTTCGTGAAGGTCAACTCGGCTTTTCCCGCTTCAGGAACCCGAAACTCACAGTTCTTGTACACGTCGCCATATGCATGCCTTCCGATGTGGATAGGTTTCTTCCAGCTTCTCACCGACGGAGGAATGTTGCTGACTAGAATCGGGGCGCGGAAAACCGTGCCGTCCAACGCGGCTCTGATTGTGCCGTTGGGGCTGCTCCACTCTTTTTTGAGGTTGTATTCTTTTACGCGTTCTTTGTTCGGGGTGATTGTTGCGCATTTTACTCCGACACCGTATTTCTTGATGGCTTCTGCCGCTTCAACCGTGATTTTGTCGTCAGTCTCATCCCGCTTTTTGAGTTGCAGGTCATAGTACGCTAGTTCCACGTCTAAATGTGGCAAGAAAAGCTGGTCTTTGACCATTTTCCACATTATACGGGTCATTTCGTCTCCGTCGATCTCGACGATTGGTGTCTTCACTTTTATTTTGTCCATTTCTTTGTCCTCCTTCAACTCTGCTTGACCGTGTACGGGAGCAAGCCGCCAGCGAAAAGAATGTCTTTCTGTCTCTGGGAAAGATTGTAGGCAAGCTCGATTTCCAAGTTCTTGGTTTTGTCTAATAGGATGACGGGTTGGTTGTTTTGCAGTTTCCTCTTGAGGTCAGGAATCTCTATTTCGTCGCCTTGGCTAAGCTTGTCGTAGTCCGCCATATTTTTGAACGACAACGAGATTATGCCGAAGTTCACAAGGTTAGCTGCGTGGATGCGCTCAACCGATTTGGCGATTATTGCCTTAACTCCAAGGTACATGGGACAAAGCGCCGCGTGTTCTCTGCTGCTTCCCTGACCGTACGATTCGCCTGCAACAATGACCGTGTGGAGTCCTTTCTTCTTGGCTTCCATGGCGCGTTTCGGGAAGGCTGAGTCAATCGGTTCAAAAACGTATTCGGAGTACTTTGGCACGTTTGAGCGGTACTTGAGTCTGGCTCCTGCGGGCATGATATGGTCTGTTGTGATTTTATCGCCGACTTTAATCCCGACCACTCCTTTGATTTGCTCGGGCATTTGGTCGTTGGTGGGGGGAACGCCGATGTTTGGTCCCCTCGCGATTTCAACGTTTTTGTCGGCATCTTTGGGGAAAATGAACATTGAGTCGTCAACAAGGAATTTTGTGGGCATATCCACCTTTGGGTAAGCTATGCCTGCTTTTCTTGGGTCAGTGAATTTGCCTGTGATTGCCGCAACGGCTGCAACTTCGGGGCTCACAAGGTAAACCTGCGCGTCGGCGGTGCCGCTTCTGCCCTCAAAGTTCCTGTTGCTGGTTCGCAGCGAGGTGCCAGCTGACATGGGGCTCATGCTGTTACCTATACAGAATCCGCATGCCGCCTCAAGGAGCCTCGCGCCGGAGTCCAAGAGGTCGCCGATGTAGCCTTCCCGCGTCGCCATCTGCAGAACTTGTCTTGAGCCTGGGGCTACACCGAAGGATACGTCGGGGTGAACTTTTTTGCCCTTCATGATTTTGGCTACGGTCGCGATTTCTTTATAAGATGAGTTGGTGCAAGAGCCGAGCATGACTTGGTCGACTTTGGTTTCTTTCATGTCGGCGACTTTTACAATGTTGCCTGGGCTGTGAGGCTTCGCTGCAAGAGGCTCCAAAGTGGAAAGGTCTAGGTCAACGACTTTGTCGTATTCTGCGTCGTCGTCGGCTTTCAACTCAACCCAATCTGCGTCTCTGCCCTGCGCTTTGAGGAACCTTCTTGTTTCCTCGTCCGAAGGGAAAATGGATGTGGTTACGCCCATCTCCGCGCCCATATTAGTAATTGTTGCCCTTTCAGGAACTGTTAGGCTGTTAACACCGGGTCCAGCGTACTCCATGACGACGCCGACGTTGCCTTTCACCGTGAAAATTTCGAGCATTTTGAGGACGATGTCCTTGGCGGTGACCCATGGCTTGAGTTTGCCCGAGAGGTTGATTTTGTAGACTTTTGGGCAAGTGAGGTAGAATTCTCCTCCGCCCATAGCAACTGCAACGTCAAGTCCCCCTGCTCCGATTGCTATCATGCCGATGCCTCCACCGGTAGTAGTGTGGCTGTCAGAGCCAAGAAGCGTCTTTCCGGGCTTGCCGAACCTCTCCAAATGAACTTGATGACAAATCCCGTTTCCAGCCTTCGAGTAAACGATGCCGTACTTGGCTGCAACCGTCTGAAGGTATCTGTGGTCATCGGCGTTCTCGAAACCTACTTGAATGGTGTTATGATCAACATAACTTACAGAAAGCTCAGTTTTCACTTGTTTTAGACCCATGGCTTCAAATTGCAGGTACGCCATTGTCCCTGTGGCATCCTGAGTGAGGGTTTGATCGATTTTTATGCCAATCTCTTTTCCAGGGATATATTCGCCAACTGCAAGATGTTCTTCAAGGATTTTCCTAGTAAGGGATCTTCCCATAAACGACTCGTCCTTCGGAAAGGTTTGTTTTTCTTTTGTGTATTTAAAGGTTGTCAATTTAAGGGAGATTAACATTCTCCTATTTACTTAAACCGAATCTACATGCAAGAATTGCGACTTAAATAAAACCAAGTTGCTCTTTCTCCGCGTTTGCTCATTTTCTGAAACGCGAGTTGAAGCCTCGAGTACCAAGCCGTTAAACATGGAGCAAAAACTAAATTCTCAGGACGCAATTATGTCACAAGTACTCTGGTGAATAGAATGAAAGTTCTGCTGAACGACGGGATGGATGAAGAAGGAACAAAACTCTTCGGAAACGCTGGAATCGAGACCGACACCCATAAACGGAACCCAAAAGGTCTGGTTGACCACATTGGCGAATTCGATGCTTTGGTGGTGCGGAGCGCGACCAAGGTGTCGAGTGAGGTAATTGAGTCGGGCGTCAAAGGAAAATTGAAGGTCATCGGCAGAGCAGGAGTCGGAACAGACAACATAGACATCAAAGCCGCGATTGAAAACGGGGTTATCGTGAAGTCGGCACCTTTTGGGAACACCAACGCCACTGCCGAGTTGGCGCTTGCATTGATGCTGAGTGTTTCAAGGAGGGTGGCTCAGGGCCATTATTCTTTAAAGAGGGGCATTTGGAGAAAGAAATGTTTTGAGGGCACTGAGCTTTCCGGCAAAACTTTAGGAATAATCGGCTGCGGAAGAATCGGGCAGAAACTAAGCGAACTCGCTGTCGGGTTCAGTATGGAAACGATAGGGTACGACCCTGTAGCGAAGGTTAGTTCAAGAATAAAGTTTGTCACAAAAGAAGAAGTCCTTTCACAGGCTGATTACGTTAGCATCCACGTAAACGGAAATGAAAACGTTATTGGGGAGAAGGAGTTGTGGCTGATGAAGCCGACAGCCTACTTGATCAACACGTCCCGAGGGCGCAACGTCGATGGAAAAGCTCTGTATAAGGCTCTTAAAAGCGGCGGCATAGCTGGGGCAGCTCTGGATGTTTTCGAGGAGGAGCCGACACAGGAGAATTCCGAGTTTAGAAACGAGCTACGCAAACTGGACAACATTGTTTTTACCCCTCATTTGGGAGCATCCACCGTGGAGGCCCAGATGAAAACGTCGGTTGAAATGGCGACGGTGGTTATTGACTACTTGCTACGCGGGGATTTTTCGAACGCGGTGAATGTGGGTGAAAGCATCGAGTTTGAGGAAAAGCCATTCTATCCCTTGTTCGTTTATCATGCGGATAAGCCGGGCATGTTTGCCAAGATAGACAAGGTTCTTGCTGACAGTGGGGTGAACATCAGGGAGAATCCGTCTAGGCAGATTGGGGAAGGATGCGCCATTGCTATTTACCTTGTACACCAAAAAGTAGGGCAAGACGTAATCGAAGAGTTGAATAGGCTTGAAGGAGTCATTAGGGCCCAAACATAAAAGTGAGGCTTTGAAATTCGCCTAAATTACCCTTTTCCTGAGCTTTTTGAATGCATACAAACCCAATTTTGTTGCTTCCGCTAGATACCCACAAAGAAATATTAGCACTGGCGAGAATTTTTCTGTACGAACCCAAAGCCAGCGATGAATCTTTTTGAGTTTTTCCATGGGATTCGCTGGTTTGGTGGCGGGAGCCTTGACTCAGATTAAAATTGCGGTTAAGCAAGCTTTCGACAATGTCGATTCAATCATCTTTGAGGCAGCCTTAACCTTAAACGCGAATGAAACCCGAAACAAACAGCGCGAATACTTAAGTTAGTCTGCTTCAGCAATCAGGCTGATTCCTTTTTCTCAATTCGCTAAATGTATATTAGTTGCTTGGTTTCCTTTGCTTATTTAATTTAAGTGTTCTGACAAAGGTAGACGTCAAGACCTAAGATTCAATCCAGAAAACTATCCGTGGATGGGATTGTCCTATCTTGGAAACGTCTTTTCAAAGTGGGAGGGTGCAGGAAAATTGGGATGGAATTCAGAGCAAGAGAATAAAGCTATTTGGATAAGCAGAGAATTTTCAAAGTGCAGCGGGTGCCGCAAATGCGAAATCGCCTGCTCGCTTCAGAAAGAAAACAAGATTTGGCCTGAAGCCTCAAGAGTTCGTGTGTTCATGCTGGTTCCAGGCGCAGAGTTCCCTCACCTTTGCACTCAATGCGAAGATTATCCATGCGTTGAAGCCTGCCCGTTCAAGGCTTTGGGTGTAAACAAGGACACCAGCGCCGTCACGGTTGATGCCGAAAAATGTACGGGCTGCGGAAAATGCATCGACGCTTGCCCGGGAAAAGTCCCGCATATTCACCCAAAAACCAAAAAGATTCTGATTTGCGACCTTTGTGGAGGGGATCCTAAATGTGCCAAGGTTTGCCAGGAAGGCGGATGGGGTTGCCTGAAAATGGTTAAACGGGGCGACCATGAGTTTAAGCTGTATTCTCGAACGCCAGAGGAAACTTCTCGGAATCTTGCGACGAAGATGTATGGTGAAAAAGCGGAGGAATTCATGTAATGCTGGGTTACGCAGGAAAATTTTTGGAAGTTGATCTTTCAAACTCAAGCTTCAAGAATACAACTCTTCCTGACGAATGGCTAATGGACTATATTGGCGGCAGAGCGCTTGCAGCCAAAATCTTAAGCGAAAGGCTGATTCATAAATGGGAAAAAGTAGATCCTTTAGGTCCTGAAAATCTTCTATTCTTCATGACAGGTCCATTTCAAGGTTACTTCCCAGGTGGTAGAACCTGTGTAACTGGCAAGTCGCCTCAAAGCAACGGCATGGTCGGTTCGACCGTAGGCGGTGAATTCGCTGTGGAACTTAGATGCGCAGGCTACGACGGCATAATCGTTTCAGGGAAATCGGAGAAGCCAGTTTACCTTTTCATTAAAGACTCAGATATCGAGCTCAGGGACGCCAGCGGCGTTTGGGGCAAAGATACCAAACAAACCGAGATTTTGATGAACCGTGAATGCCGACAGCTACTCGCTGAACGCTATCCCCGTGTCGGCGTTTGGAAGGAGCCCGCGAAACTTTACATTGGACCAGCGGGAGAACACAAGGTTAGGCCGTCAGCTGTCATTGCTAAGTGGACTCATGCGGCAGGTTATGGCGGCTACGGCGCGGTTATGGGGTCAAAGAACCTCAAGGCGGTGGCGGTTAAAGGTACAGGTCCGTTGCCTGAAGTAGCTGATTTGGAGAGGGTTAAGCAGATGATTGATGATGTTTGCAGGGGTTGCTACGGCAACGTGATGTGGCGCAGGTACGGGACCGGGGGAGGGGGCTATAGCTTCGGCGCGGACACAAGTTCCGAGCCTGTTCGCAACTGGCAGGAAGAATGGCATGACCAGAGAAGCTACGGTGTCGACCAGTTTGAGAACAGGGTTTGGGTGAAACCAGCGTGGAGCGACTTCGGCTGCCCGACAAACTGCCTAAAAATCAGCTGCGTACGCTCAGGCAAATACAAAGGCTCCATAAGCGATAACCCCGACTATGAGCTTCAAGCGTTTCTGGGTCCAAACTTAGGTTTGTTCACACCGGAAGAAAACGTGTATCTGTCATCGCTTATCGAGGATTTGGGAATGTGCGGCATCCAAGGCGGCAGCGTTTTGGGATTTGCTGCAGAACTTTATCAAAGAGGCATCTTAACCAATAAAGATTTGGACGGCCTTGAATTGAAATGGGGTGATGCTGACGCTTTCGCTGTTTTGGCAAAGAAAATCGCGAACCGGGAAGGCATAGGCGACGTTTTGGCTGAAGGAGTGCACCGAGCTGCAATTAAGCTTGGGAAAATGAAGGACAAAAACCTTCTACCTTACGCTGTAACAGGAAAGGGCATAAGCATCGGGGCGCATGGAATTCGAAGCGGCTTGGACTTTTCACGTGAAATAGGTTACGCTTGCAGTGTGCAAGGCGGCGACCACTCATCCATGACTGACGTGCCCATTGACGGATGGGGCAGCGAGATTTGGACGATATTTAACGATTCAGCGGTAATGTGTATTTTTACCTCGTTTAGCCTAACGCCTACGTTCCGTTATGAATTCTACAACGCGCTGACTGGCCAAACCTTGACCCGTAAAGGGTGGCTTAACGGAGGAGGAATGAAGACACTACAGATACAACGGGCTCTTCTTCTTCTCGGCGGACCAGACCTAACGTGGAACCCCAAAATTGACGACGACAATCCGCAGAGGTTCTATGAACCACTGCCGACTGGACCCTGCAAGGGGCAAGCAGCGGACAGGGCAAGCGTGAAAGAGAAAGTGATGCAGTACTATGGACAAGCAGGATGGGACCAAAACGGCATGCCAACATCAGAAACTCTGACTAAACTGAAGCTGGAATACGTTGACAACAGTTTGAAAAGACTGCGTATCTAATGCCCCCTAATTCTTTGAACTGCCCATCAAGGTTTCTAAAACTTTTAAACGTGAGTTTTTCAATTAGCTGAGCTTTAGCCCATTATAGTTGGGTTAATGTTTTCTTCGCCTATGTGATGCATAACGTGTATTGCTAATCCTGTGGCAGCGCCTGCTGAAAGTCCCAAAAGCAAATCGTTAAGCGGAGCATAATCGCCGACTAACCCTAAGACCACAAGAGCATCGAAAACTAAGGCGACTGCTAAGTAGCCCACGCACCACATCTTCACGCTCATGCCTCGAGGCTTGTTTATGCCTATTACGCTAAGAAAGCCGAACATGATTAGGAACCCAATAATCGTGTAAACCCAATCGAAATTCAACGTTTTCACCTGTTAGTTCTGGCTATGTTGGTTTTAGCGCCTTATTAGGTTATCGAACAAGATGCATCGTAACATAACGTTGGCAATACCGCTAACCTTTTTTACCATCAACCTATGAATCAATACTCCCTCAAGGACGTGGATGCATTAACAAACTTCGACCCAAAGCAATGCCACAGATGGGCGCAGCTTCTGCTTCTCAGACAACAGAAACTTAACCACGCATTAATCGCGATAGAGGAAGAAGATTTCGATTTAGCGAAACGCCTCACCTCCGAAATCTTTTCAGGAGTAAACGGCAAACAAGCTGACCCAGGCATGGAAGGTTCACTGCTTTATCACATGGCAATGGTCACGAAGATGGAATCGGAAACCAGGGTGTTGTTGGGTCAGTTACAGGTCCGTTTACCTGACGTATGCATAAAACTTTGGAAAATCTACGGTGACTTTCAAGCAGACGCAAAAGAATTCACCAAAGAAATTACGCCCTTCACCTTAAGCGCCCAAGAAGTAGCCTCATGCCCACATCTGGAGAATACAGTCAAAATTGGTCTTTTCAACGAGTTAAAGAAATCAAGAAAAACAGTTGAAAACCTGTTAACAAACAGGGATCCCAAGTCTTCTGAAGCGTTGAAAAGACTGTTCAATGCTTGGACAGACCAAATTATCCGAATGCGGCTAACCCAAGAATACGAGACAATTAAGGGTTTACTGGTCACAACCAAGCTGGTCGAGGACTTGGGTGTCACAGCAGTCGAAGCTGCGATGCAGCAGGTGCAGGATAAGTTCGGTCAAGAAACTGTTGATATCGCTCTTGACGTGACGCTTAAAGTTGGGATGAGACGAGAAAAACTGCAGTCAATCATGCTAAGCGACCACATAATCAACTACACTATGAGCACTGAAACGTTGGATGGACGCATGGAGTTCCTGAATTGCCCGATCTTCGGAAGCCACAAATACGCTGAGGAAAAATACGGCGTGGGTCCCGAGGCGGCTTCGCTCTTTTGCACTCACTTCTGTTTTGCCCACGCCAAAGCAATGCTTGACACGGTTCTTCCTTTCCCATTTACACTTTGGCAACCCAAACGGTTAGCAACGCACCCTAACTGCGAGTTTTACCTCAAACTGGCTTATTCGCCGCTTGCCGAAAAGCCGGAGAGGTTTGTTCCCCTTGTCATGTCCTGGAACATAACCCGAGAATGTAACATGAAATGTTCCCATTGCTACATCAACGCCACCGACAAGAAGCTCGACAATGAATTGAACACAAAAGAAGCGAAAAACTTGATGGATCAAATCTACCAGGTTAGTCGTCCGCTGCTAATTCTGAGCGGCGGTGAACCTCTTTTGCGCCCCGATATTTATGAACTAATCAGGTACGGTTCAGAGATTGGTTTGAAGATGGGTTTAGGAAGTAACGGAAGCCTCATTGACGAGGCAACAGCTTCGAAACTTAAGGATGCAGGGATAGCCACAGTTTCAATCAGCTTAGACTCCAATAATCCAGCTCAGCATGACGAGTTCCGCGGAGTAGCTGGTGCTTGGGAAAAAGCGGTGGAAGCCTGCACGGCTTTGAGAAAAAACAACGTACTTGTCCAAGTGAACACAACCTTAACCCAACAGAACTACAATCAAGTAGATGACATAATGACTCTTGCGGAAAGTATCGGCGTTGAAAATTTCCATTTGTTCTTCCTTGTTCCAACTGGGAGGGGAACGAAGTTGGCCGACATTTCCCCAGCTCAATACGAAGAAATGATCACGAAAACGTTCGCGAAAACCGCTAATCACACGCTTAACGTGAGACCTTCATGTGCGCCTCAGTTTATGAGAATTGCAAAAGGCATGGGTTTGGACATGAGGCAGTGGATTCGCGGCTGCATAGCGGGGCAGTACTATTGCCGCATTTACCCTAACGGTGACGTTACTCCATGCCCCTACTTGCCGATTAAACTTGGAAACGTGCGGGAAAAGAGTTTCAAAGACATTTGGTTTAACTCAGAAGTGTTCAAAGCATTGCGAGACCCAGACACGTTAAAAGGCAAATGTGGGGTCTGTGAATACCGCTCTTTATGTGGTGGCTGCCGAGCACGCGCCTACGGCTTATCAAACGACTTCATCGATTACTGCGGCGATCTCCACGAACCAACTGAATTGAAAAGAGACTACCTAACCGAAGACCCCTGGTGCGTTTACCAGCCGAAAAATGGTTCACGAAGACCCTAAACCGTCCCCCGCCAACAGGTGGTAAAAGCAAAACCGCTTCGGTCGGAAACTATTTAAGACATCAATGTCTTTCAGAAACTTCAATCGGCAGTTAAAATCGGCTTTGGCAGCCCGCACGCTCGCGGTGACCTGTGGACAGCCAAAATAAAGGGATTGCGGGAAAATGCAAAGAGTCCACAAATCAAAATATTCACAAGTTGCCCACGAAGCACCATTATCACTGAAAAGTGCAGTGCAATACTTCAGTTTCAACCAGGAACTATTATGTAAGCTTCAAACGTTCGGGTTAAGACAGCGTCTTTGTAGTCAACGTTAAGGGGGCAATCAGGATCTCAAATGGCAGTCTTTCTGGTTCTTTCCGTGGGATGCTTAAGCAAACAACACTCGCCTACTTGTTTGACATAGCGGGGTTAATTGCTGGTTTTTTGATTGCGTATCAACTTAACGTATTCGAGCATTATCGTTGGGCTTTGGCACTTTATCCTACCCTAATAAGCATCAGAATCATTAACGGGTTATTGAGCGGCCGTTTGAGCACCGCCTTGCACCTCGGAACAATCAGCCCTCAGTTTTTCAAAAACACTCAATCGTTCTATAAACTTCTCCACGGGATAATCGTTTTAACTTTAGTTACAAGCTTAACTGTCAGTGTCATATCGGTGTTTTTTGGTTACTTGTTTTTAGGCATTAGGTTGAGTGATTTTCCGGCGCTTCTCGGCGTCACAGTGTCGACGTTGGCGATAGGTCTTCTTTTTTCCATCGTCACGGTTAAAGTCGCATTTGTTTCGTTTAAAAGAGGGTTAGACCCCGACATCATCGTCTACCCCGTCATAGCAACCTCAGCCAGCATCTTCATCACTATCTGTTACGTCGGAGTGTTAAAACTGTCGACATATTTGCCTGGCACGCTCTTGATCGCAGCGATCGGTTTTGCTCATGTCTTTCTCGTTTTGTACTTAGTTTCAAAAGACAAGAACGACTTTGAATTTAAGAGAACTGTACGTGAATCCTTCTTGATGCTCATTCTTGTAGCATTGATTGTCACTTTAACTGGAACAATTTTTGGGGGATTAACAAGGTTCACCCAAAAAGAAATCGTGATGATTTACCCCGCCCTACTTACGGCTTATCCAGCCTTAATCAACAACATAAGCAATGTAGGCTCAGTTGTAGGCTCAACTGCCAACACCAAACTCGCTTTAGGCCTGCTTAAACCAACCTTCAACTCTATCCAAAATCACGCTAAAAACATAACCAGTGCATGGTTAGCGTCGTTTTTGATTTTCGTTATCTTGGCTTTGAGTTCCTTGGCAATTAACCGTGTGTCTTCGTCATCAACGATCCTTGATGTAATCGCGATAATCTGGATATCCAACATAATAGCGGTCATCGGCATAGTGCTCATATCTTACGGCATAGCAGTATTCACTTTCAGGAGAGGATTAAACCCAGAGAACTTTGTAATCCCACTTGAAACCTCCTTCGCAACAATAATAATGTCAACCTCTCTGCTGGTAACCCTGCTTCTATTCACTTTGCATTAAGGGCATAATTAAAATAATTCAAAAAGGTATCTTATTTGGAGACCCTGAGCAATGCCAAAATTCGAAAGAATAGAGTACAAACCCATCCCCGTCAGAGAACTTTTGCTTGAGATGAAAAACCTATCAGAACTAATGATTGACCTCGCCTACTCCTCAGCCCTCTACAATGACAAAGACCTCGCGGAAGACGTTTTGGCTCTTGAAAGCCGAGTGGACACTTTGGCGTATCTTTTGGAAATGGAAATAATGGTTGCTTCAAGAAACCCAAAGGAAGCCGAGGCAATGGTGGGGATTTCCAGAGTAGCTTCCGCTACCGATAAGATTTCTGATGCTGCCGCAGACATCGCGGCAATTGTGACCCGGAACATTGGGGTTCACCCAGTTGTGGGAAAATTTTTTGAGAAAGTAGAAGAGCACCTGATGAAAGTAACGGTTAAACCTAACTCAACAATAGTCAAGAAAACCATTGATGAGCTTGAATTAGCTCCGACAATGGGTATTGACATAATTGCAATCCGCCGCAATCAGGATTGGATTCTAGACCCAAAGGGCGAGGAAAGGATCTTCCAAGGCGACGTCCTAATTACGCGTGGCGCACCGACGGGGATTGAAGCCTTCAAAGACTTAGCCGAAGGAGAACTGGCAAAACTTAACGTGGAAGAACGCGCAAAATTTGAGGAAATCGGCTTA
>Ga0187874_10002753_pt1 | contig 12994 bp, 7 predicted proteins | sample June2016WEW_16_1_3_FD_132993 | JGI IMG/M metagenome (GOLD analysis project Ga0187874, IMG submission 132993) | Peatland microbial communities from SPRUCE experiment site at the Marcell Experimental Forest, Minnesota, USA - June2016WEW_16_150 | ecosystem: Environmental > Terrestrial > Soil >... | reverse complement strand
CCTTCTCCCACCTTTCGGTAATGTTCAGCAGCTTCTGCCCCAGGTTTCGCATTTCTTCTTCTTCTGCGGCAAAATTGCGATTGCCGGCCGCAGGCCCTTGGAGATCCGTTTCGATCTTGGCCAAAACTTCTTGATACCGGGTGAGGATTCTATAAAACTCCGGCGCCTGGGGGTTTTTCTTCAACCGTAGGATCTCCGCTTCATGGCTCAAGTAAAGCTCAACCACATGCCGGGTATAATTCCCGGCCTCCTGGATGCTGGCAGGTTGATGGTAAAGGAAGAAATTCTTTTCAAAGCGGCGGGTCTCCAGCAGGCTCTGAAACAGGTCGCCGGTGAGTTCCAGCAGCCGCAAGCGATGGCCGATTTCCCGGTGCACCTGGAAGCTGAATCCCGCGAAGATCAGCACTGCCAGGACGCTGAACAGAAAGGCCAGGATGATTAGGCGCCGGATTTTGTAGGTGGCTTTTTTCATAAAGGATTTTTCTATTCCTGGAATTGCTAAAATTTATCAAGGACCGAGGGACTAAGGCAATTAAAAGTTTAATTTTGAAACAGGTAACCCGGTTGCCCTGGCCAACCCCAAGAAAAGGCCGAAGGGGCGCAAGGCACAGGCTTCCAGCCTTTGATCGGGTTGCCCCTTTTCTCTCGTTCCCAAGCTCCAGCTTGGGAACGCACCCTTGGCGCCAGGCTCCGCCTGGCGAGAGCCAGCTTGCCCTTAGGATGATCCGTCTTCTGGCGCAAAGCAGGAGCTTTGCCTTAAAATGGGTTCCCAAGCAGGAGCTTGGGAACCAGAAAATAACGCAGGCCGGGAGATTCCCCGGCCTGCGTGGTGAGCCGTCATTAAACGGTGGCTGCCCTTTACTTTACAAGATGGGCAGGTAGCGCTCGAGCTCGTAGGCGCTTACGTGCATCCGGTAAGCGTCCCACTCTATCTTCTTGTTTGCCAGGAACTTGCTATGGATGTGTGCTCCCAGGGCTTCCTTCACCAGGGCGCTCTTTTCCACCTCGTACACCGCCTCGGCGAGGCTGCCGGGCAGTTCCTTGATCCCATGGCGCTTCCGTTCGGACTCGGAGAGGTGGTAGATGTCCAATTCCACCGGCTCCGGCAAGGGGTACTTGCCTTCGATGCCCTTGAGGCCGGCGGCCAGCATCACCGCAAAGGCCAGGTAGGGGTTGCAGGCCGGGTCCGGGGCGCGGTATTCGCAGCGGGTGGCCGCCTCTTTGCCGGGTTTATACATGGGCACCCGCACCAGGGCGGAGCGGTTGCGCCGGGCCCAGGAGATGTACACCGGGGCCTCGTAGCCCGGCACCAGGCGCTTGTAGGAGTTCACCCACTGGCTGCAGATGCCGGTGATTTCCCGGGCATGCTTCAGCAACCCGGCGATGTAACTCTTGCCCACGGCCGACAGGTGATACTTGTCATTGGCATCATATAAGGCGTTTTTCTTGCCCTTGAAGAGGGACTGGTGGGTGTGCATGCCGCTGCCGTTGACCCCGAAAATGGGCTTGGGCATGAAGGTGGCATAGAAGCCATTGACCATGGCGATGGACTTCACCGTGGCCCGCAAGGTCATGGTCTTGTCGGCCATGGCCATGCCTTCGTCGAAGCGCATGTCAATTTCATGCTGGGAGGCGGCCACTTCGTGGTGGCTGTACTCGATGCGGACGCCCATGCTCTCCAGGGCGAAGATGGTGTGGCGCCGCAGATCGTTGGCCACGTCCAGGGGCGGGGCGTCGAAATAACCGCCGGCGTCCAGGGTCTCGGTGCAGGTGCTGTCCCGGAAGTAAAAGTATTCCAATTCCGGCCCGACGTAATAGGTGTAGCCTTTCTCCGCCGCCTTGGCCAGCACGCGTTTCAGGGCATAACGGGGGTCGCCGGGATAGGGGGAGCCGTCGGGTTGCAGGATGTCGCAGAACATCCGGGCCACCGGCCTCTCCTCCGGCCGCCAGGGCAGGATCTGGAAGGTGGTGGGGTCGGGCTTGGCGATCATGTCGCTCTCTTCAATGCGGGCAAAGCCCTCGATCGAGGAACCGTCGAACCCCATGCCTTCGGTCATCGCCTCTTCCAGCTCTGAAGGGCGGATAGAAAAACTCTTCAACACTCCCAAAATGTCCGAGAACCAGATCTGGATAAAGCTAACTTCCTTATCCCGGACCACTCGGAAAACATCTTCCACTGTCTGGCAACTCTGGCAGTGCACGTTAGTCCTCCCCTAAAATTAAGGTTATTTATAAAACTGACAGCAATTTTTATACCAGAATTATTTTAAAGTAAAATCAAAACGTTACCGAGAGAGCAACTTACATTTTTGTTAATTTTCCCGAATTTATGCTCACAAGTTTGTACAGATCACGGGCCGGCAAACGAATGCCACAGACAGCAGGGTTAGTAAGGGGAAGCCCAGCTTGCGAAAATCGAGAATCACCGTCGCGGCGTTCCACTTACTTTATTCATTAATTTTCTCATTGACAATCGCCGGCCGGGATTTTTTCAAAAAAAATTTGCCCCCAACCTCTCCTCCTGGGGACCTGGAGGCGATCTGGGGCCGCGACGGCTGGTTGCTCCGGGGTAAACCTCTATCTTTGAGGTTAACCTGGTATTAGAGGCTGAGGGCCGGATAGCCCAACAGGCGGTTGACTTCCTCTGCCAGCTCGGCGGAGGGGGCGAGGCCCAGGTCAGGGGGCAAAGCCAGGACCGCCTCCTCCCTCGGGTCCAGGAAGTGCAGGAAGGCCGGCACCGGCCCGGGGTGGCGGCCCAGGACCTCCTTGAGTTTGAGCAGCTGCTCCGGGGTGACGCTGGCGGCCTGGACCCGGAGGTCCAGCCTTTCCGGCCAATGGGTCAGGGCGGTCTCCAGGGGAGCGATCTCCAGGGCCCGCAGTTTGGTACCTTGTTCTTCCTGGATCACCGCACCCTTCAGCCAGAGGGGGAGGCTGGGTTGTTGCAGCCATGGGGCGGCCCGGTCATAAACCTCGCCGAAGACCAGGACTTCCACGCTGCCGGCCAGGTCCTCCACCGTCAGGATGGCCAGGCGGCCACCTTTCTTGCCCACCTTTTCCTTCAGAGAGGTGACCACCACCCCCAGGATTACTTCCTGGGAATCGGGGATTTCGGCCAGGTCGGCGGTCGTGACCCTGGCCCGGATCTTGAGCAGGCTGCGATAAGCGTCCAGGGGATGGCCGGAGAGGTAGACCCCCAGGGCTTCCTTTTCCCTGGCCAGCTTCGCGGACTTCTCCCAGGGCTCCGCCTCCGGCAGCCAGTCGTCGTCGTTATGGGACACGGCCAGCCCGGCGAACATGGACATCTGCTTGGTGTCCTGGAGGCGCTTCAAGTTTTGGGTCTTTTCCAGGGCCTGGTCCAGGCCGGCCATGAGGCGGGAACGCCGGGGCTGCAAGGCGTCGAAGGCCCCGGCCTGGATCAAAGATTCCAGCACCTTGCGGTTCACCTTGTTTAAGCTGATCCTTTCCAGGAAGTCCCGGAAACTCTCGAACCGGCCCGGTCCCCGGGCTTCCAGGATCTCCTGGATGGCCCCCAGTCCCACGTTTTTCACCCCGGCCAGGCCGTAGCGCACCTTGTCCCCCGCCACCGTGAAATCCCGGGAACTCTTGTTGATGTCCGGCGGCAGCAGCTCGATCCCCTGATCCCGGGCCTCCATGATATGCCTGGCCAGGGCCGCGGTATTGTTGATTTCGCTGTTTAGGACCGCCGCCAAAAACTCCAGGGGGTAGTGGGCCTTGAGATAGGCGGTCTGATAGGCCACCAGGGCGTAGGCGGCGCTGTGGGACTTGTTGAAACCGTAACCGGCAAACTTTTCGATCAGATTGAAGAGTTCCTTCGCCCTGGCCTTGGGGATGCCTTGCCCCGCGGCCCCGGAAAGGAAGCGGTGCCGCTGGGCCGCCATCACCACCGGGTCCTTTTTGCCCATGGCCCGGCGCAGGAGATCCGCCTCCGCCAGAGAGAAACCGGAGACCGCCGCGGCGATTTGCATCACCTGTTCCTGGTAGAGGATGACCCCATAGGTCTCTTTGAGGATGGGTTCCAGTTGGGGTAAAAAATACTCCACCCTGGCCTCCCCGTGTTTGCGGCGCACATAGTCGTCGTGCATGCCGCTTTCCATGGGGCCCGGCCGGTAAAGGGCCACCAGGGCGATGATGTCCTCAAAGACCGAGGGCCGCAGGCGCACCATCAGGGCCCGCATCCCGGCGCTCTCCAGCTGGAAGACCCCAGCGGTGTTGGCCGCCTGGAGTAGCTGGAAGGTGGCGGCATCGTCCAGGGGGATGGTGTGGATGTCAAAATCCGCCGCATGATGTCGTTGGATGAGGCCGACCGCCTGGTCGATGACCGTCAGGGTGCGCAGTCCCAGGAAGTCGAATTTCACCAGCCCCACCTTCTCCACCCCCTTCATGTCGAACTGGGTGACCAGTTCCCCTTTGTTGCCTTTGTAAAGAGGAAGGTAGTCGATCAGGGGGCGGTCGGCGATGACCACCGCCGAGGCATGGGTGGAGGCGTGCCGGGGCAAGCCCTCCAGGACCGCGGCGATGGCCAGGACTTCCCGGACCGTGGGGTTGGTGTCCCGCAGCTCCCGGAGACGCGGCTCCATTTGCAGGGCCGCCTCCAGGGTGATGTTCAGTCTCTCCGGCACCAGCTTGGCGATCCGGTCCACTTCCGGGTAAGGCACTTCCAGGGCCCGGCCCACGTCCCGGATCACCTGACGGGTCTTCATGCTGCCGAAGGTGGTGATCTGGGCCACGTTTTGCCAGCCGTAAGTCCTGGAGACGTAGTCGATGATCTCCCCCCGGCGTTCGTAACAGAAGTCCACGTCGATATCAGGCGGGCTCATGCGCTCCGGGTTGAGGAAGCGCTCGAAGAATAACCCGTAGGCCAGTGGGTCCAGGTCGGTGATCCCCAGGGAGTAGGCCGCCAGGCTGCCGGCCGCGGAGCCCCGGCCCGGGCCCACGGGGATCTGCTGATGCCGGGCATAGGAGATGATGTCGGCCACCACCAGGAAATAGCCGGCAAAGCCCATCTTCACCAGGATTTCGGTCTCGAATTGCAGGCGCTGCCAATAGGCCTCCTCCGGCTGCCGCCGCTGGTCCGCCGGCAGCGCCGCCAGGCGGGCCTGGAGACCCTCCCGGGCCCGCTGGCTCAGGAGAGACTCCATGCTCTGGCCGTGGGCCGCCGGGTACACCGGGAAGCGATAGTGGCCCAGGTCCAGGGTGAGGTCGCAGCGGGCCGCGATCTCCCCCGCGGCGGCCAGGGCCCCGGGGTGGGGGATGGCCCGGGCCATCTCCGCGGCGCTCTTGAAATAGAGCTGGTCGGTCTGAAATTTCATGCGGCCGGCGCTGTTCACCGTCTTCGCCGTCTGGATGCACAGCAGGACGTCCTGGGCCCGGGCGTCTTCGGGGCGCAGATAATGGACGTCATTGGTGGCCACTAAAGGAATCCCCCAGCGAGGCGCCAGCTCCAAGAGGGCCTGGTTCACCTTGAGCTGCTCCGGCAATTCGTTGGCCTGGACCTCCAGGTAAAAGCGCCCCGGGAAGAGCTCGGCGTATTCCCGGGCGGCGGCTTCGGCGCCCCGGAGGTCATCGCCCAGCAAACACTGGGCCACCTTGCCGTGGAGGCAGGCGGACAGGGCAATCAGGCCGCCGCCCAACTCCTGCAGGAGTTCCTGATCCACCCGGGGGCGGTAGTAGAAGCCCTCCAGGTGCGCCTGGGTCACCAGACGGACGAGGTTCTGATAACCCTGCTGGTTCTCAGCCAGCACCACCAGGTGATGGTGTTCTCCCTTGCCCTTGCGGTCCTGCCGGGAGCCCGGGGCCACGTAGAGCTCGCACCCCAGGATCGGCTTGATGCCCGCGGCCCTGGCCTTCTGGTAGAAATCCAGGACCCCGAACAGGGCGCCGTGGTCGGTGATGGCCACTGCCGGCATCTCATAGGCCTGGGCCTGGGCCAGCAGGTCCTTGATGCGGATGGCGCCGTCCAGCAGGCTGAAGGCGGTGTGCACGTGGAGATGGACGAACTGGGATTGGGGCATGGTCTCCCGGTCTTCTAGTTAAGTAGTTGTTTCAGGAAAACCTTGAAAAAAGAAATCGCTTTTATCCCCTCCCCCTTGAGGAGGCGGCACCGGGTGGGGGTGATTATTTTTTTGTTATCTTAATATGTTACCACCCTCCCCCCAACCCCCTCCCCTCTCAGGGAGGGGGAGTTTTTAGGGCCAAGATATATTAACATATTCCCGAATCACGCTACTAGTTTAACTAGATAAAATTATAGCAAATTTTTATGGAGAGAGGGAATGTGAACCGCGCTGGCCTCTATCATACCGCGAAGCCTCGGGCCGGGGCAAGGGAAGAATACGAGCCAGGCCTGGGGGTAAATTGCGAAATAACTTCGGAGCGTCCGGGGAGAGGAGGGTTCTTCCGGAGCGCCAGGCCGTGAAGTTCAAAGCGGCCCGGCGTCTTCCAGGCGGCGGTCGAGGCCGTGTAGGCCTGTGGGGCAAAAACAAGGCAGGGCCGGGGGACCGCCCCGGCCCGCAGGCCTGTTTTTTCTATTGATTGTGGTGGGTTAGGTACTTCAATTTTACCGGAATATACTGCGGCAATACTTCCAGGGGTTTTCCCGGTGGTTTTTTCTCGGTGACTGCTTCTTCCTCCGCTTGGGGAAGGGCAGGTTTTTCAGGTTGAGGTTCCGCCGCCTGGACTCCGGCTGAAAATAGAACTATCTATATGACGAGAAAGATACCCGCCTTTTGCTTCATCCCCACGCAGCAATATTTCCTGGCTCCCCCCTGAGAAATTTTCTCGCACCGCTTTCAGCTCTTATTTGTACCCACTGGGTGGTGGTGGTGGTGTTATACCTCCGCCAACGCCCCCGGTTCCCCCGGGAAAGCTTGGCCCTAACCCGGCGGGTACAGCTGGCGGCCCCGGCGGGCTGTAAGCATAGGTATCGGGATCACAACTAACCATGGACAGAGATTCCCTGATCGTACCCAGGTCTGCACCTTGGGACAGAAGATCTTTAGTCACAGCTACCAGATCCACTCCCGGGAGAGTGCTCATAATACACTTGCCAGGAGTATCATCAATCCCGGTGTTCACCAATGCCTCGGCTGCGGCCAGGACAGCTGGAGTGACCGGCAGCCCGCTGGAGGGAAGCTGATTTGCCAGGATCACGGACATCGTGCCCGGATTCAGGCAAACCTCGCCTTTCTCCAAGACTCCCCCAGGTACGGCCCCGCCGACCGAGTACTTCCCGGGCTTCTTCGAGGTCGATGTAATACAGACCTCGTCTTTGATTGGATACACCACCGTAAAATGCTTTCCCGAAGTAACCAAAAACTCGGTTCCCCGAATGCCCATGACGGCGGTGGAGGTCGTTAGGGTAAAGCTCGTCTTCTGCACCTTTTCGGCAACAGGCACCACGATTTTCACCACACCCTGGATAAGCTCGAAGTCCCCACTCCGTTCAAATTTTGCCGGGTCAAACATGTAGCTTTCCACGGCTATCCTACTCTTGGGGGCAATGATTATGGTCGTTTTGTCCCGGAACAGCACCTGGGCCCGGGAAACCTCATAGGTTTGAATGACGTCATTCACCTCCACCCCCTGCTTCACCTTCGCCGGGATGAGCGGGCCTGTTTGCCCTTTCTGGTAATCCACGCGCTGTTCAACTTGGGTGAAATTGCCGACTTCTCCCGCCCTGGCCCAGATTGGCAGGGACATCAGGAACGCCATGATGCTTATTAAGTAAAACCTGAGGTGGCTTCGCCGGGTCATTGTCTTCCCCTCCTTCGGGCACCTGGTTTAATCCGAGATTATGCGGCGGCACATGGCAACGCGCCTAACTCCTGCCAACGCCGATAAAAAAAACCGGACTACCTCCTTCCAGGCAACCCGGCTATCTCATAAAGACCCGTGGCTTTCCGCCCCCGCCTCACGGCGGGTTTGGCTTTTTCAAGAAACTAAAAAACATATATTAAAATTATTGTCAATATAAATTAATCGCCTCGGATTAATAATCTTCACCTATGGGGCACCTTGGACCTGGAAGGTTAGTTATGTCGGTCAGATATGGAGATCATTGTGGCTCGCATATGTTCCAGGAAAAGTTTCAGGTACTGCTATCTGGGCGCCCAATACCCGCAGCGCAATCACCGCTGGTTTCTCTCTCCCGCCGCGTAACGCCGACGCCAGTCTAGTAAGGCCAGCCGGGCCAATCGGATGGTTTCAGGCGGAAGATCTTCTTAGTGCACACCTTCGATAAACTCGGCTAACTTCCAACTCAGCATACATGCTCTCCTGACTAGGTTGGTTCCACCTTCAAGATCTTAGCGTCTTCCATAAGGGCATACATACAAACACAATCCGCACACCTCGGTTTCGGCATCTCTCTCCCGCATTTTGGCAAAGTTCCGATCACATTTAGTTACATTAAAACGAACTGCTCGCGGTTCTCCGGCTCGAAATGGTTGCCCTGTGAAAGCCTTGACTGGACAGATGTCGACACACTCCCGACAATCCCCACAACGTTCGCCAATCGATTGCCCCGTCGCTTTCAGGGGTGCATCGGTTAGGACGGTCCCCCACCGCGCTCGAGGTCCCATGTCCGGGGTAATCAACAGACAGTTCTTCCCAATCCATCCCAATCCAGCCAGGTGGGCACTCAATTTGTGAGAAAAAATTGCGCAGATCCGGTCCTTATCCACTCGCCGGGACGCCGCCACCGGGTAAGCTTTGTACCCCTTATGCTGTAAGACACTTCCTAAACGGGAAGTTATTTGGTCAAGGCGTGCATTGGTTATGTCGTAACAGTGGGATCGATAACTGATTGCGGCGGCGCGGTCGGGTCGTGGCGATAACTGGTCTACTATTGGATGAAGCAGGCCGATCCCAACTGAGATGGAGCGTGGATATGCGGCGATTTCTGTCCCGCCTTGTTCGAGGATGGCGTCGCGGGCAGGGGACAGGTCGGCAATGCCGAAATAATCCGCACCCCAAAGCCTGGCGGCATCCAATAGCTGATTTTCCAGGTCCATTTCTCCCCCGTTTTCTAGGTTGCTGTGAAATTTTCTCTCGGCAGACCCAGCCCCCTAGATTGTTCAAAGCTCTGTCCAGGCTTTTGCCGGCGCCGAGATCAAACTCCCAGGTACGTTCCTTTATGTGGTCATTGTCGATCAGTTCCTCACTGGCCCCCTTGAGGACGACGCTCCCCGTCTCCATTATATAAGCGCGGGTTGAATGCTGCAGAGCGTGCACCACATTTTGCTCGACTAACAGGATGGACTTGAGCCTGTTGGCAAGCCCAAAGCAAGTTTTAGGTGACATTCTGATAACTTGAGATCTCGATAAGGTTTAAATCGGGGTCTCTGAAATAAAAAGAAAGGATGGGACCATTTGCGCCCGGACGGCGCACCGGCCCGTCTATTATGTCCACGCCCCTACTCTTTACGTGTTCCATCGCCACACTGAGCTCAGTATCTGTGACAAAGCACAGGTCCGCCGACCCCGGCATCGGATTATGCGCTTTGGGTTCCAACTCTTTTCCTGCTTCATGAAGATTGATCTTTTGGCGCCCAAACTTTAGTGCCACCCTTCCATCTCCGAAAATTTCCCTTTCCATTCCGAGCACCGACACATAGAAACAGACTGTTTCTCGGATATTCTTAACTGTCAAGACCAGGTGGTCGAGTTGTTTGATATACATATTACTCATGAACTCAAGTTCCGCACCCCTGAATTCAGTACACAGGCGGGACGCCTGCGCCACCAAAGAGAACAATAGGGCGGCCCGTGGCCGCCGAATAAGAAAACGGCGTGCGCAGCACGCCCCAAAAATGTGTTACCTAAGTCCCCGAACGTTTGTTACCCATCTCCCCGGTCCATACATCCCTCGAGGGGGAGAGGACAAGGGTGAGGGGGAATTTAATCTCTTTTTCGCTCCCTTTAATTATAATCCGAAACTGTTGCAAAATATATTGAAATTATCCCGAAGGCACCACGGACAAGCGTCCGTGGCCTCCTCTTTTCCCCCATCCCACCGCTACCGATCAGTGCTGGCTTGGGGTCCTTAAGCTCCGCAGCAAAGAGGCGTCCGGGTTCTAAGGGTGTGGTTTACCCAAAATTCAGCAAAAATTATTGTTACCGCGAAATTTATGGTACTATACCATTAAGAAGAGCCGGTTTAAGGAATGGCGCCTTGGGGAGATCCTCACCGAAGCAAAGAGCGCCCCAAAACCGTTTTTTAACTGGGTGGCCAGGGTTGCCGCATAATCTCCGGTTAAAAGGTTGGGAGCGTTTTGAACAAGAGAGTTTTTAAAGGGTTAGGACTGGGAGCTTTGCTGTTAGGTTTATTAATTCTCCTCTTGCTGATCCTATATCATTTTTTGGGCAGCAGGCCCGCTCCAGTTCCAACGGGTAACTTAGAAGTAAAGCCACAGACATTACCTGGCGTTTCCGAAGCGCCGGGCACACCTCCGCCCTTGGCGGCCCCGATTGCGCCTCCTCCGGAACAACCCCACGCCCCGCCTGGGGAAAGGGTTGGTATTTCCGAGACAACTTCCCCAAAGACAGCCATCAGTCCTCCTGCGGCAAAAGAACAACCTATGGCGCCCCTGGAAGAAGAAACAAAATATGGTCTCTCGGTGGGCGCCTTTCCTAATTTCCGGAGTGCCGAAAAAATGCTGGACAAGGTTGGGAAGCAAGGCGAACAAGGTTTCATTCGCAGGACTCCGGGAAAAAAGAAGGGATACCAGGTGATCGCGGGACCGTTTTCATCCAAACAAGAGGCGGAAGTTGCAGCAAAGTCGTTGAAGACCAAACTACATGTTTCACCTAAGTTGGAAACCATAATCATTCCGGTTTCTAAATAAATCCACCTAATAACTCAAGTTTCGCACCCCCGCATTGAATACCCAGGCGGGACGCCCATGCTACCTGGATTTCTCGTTCCCAAGCTCCTGCTTGGGAACGGAAATTTTGGCCCAAGCTCTGCTTGGGCAACGTCTTGTAAGACGATGATAATTTTCTATCAGTAATCCTTGCCAGGCGGAGCCTGGCGCAAAAATGGGTTCCCAAGCGGGAGCTTGGGAACCAGGAAAAATTGGTAGCCTAGGCCTCTGGCCTGTGTAGTCAGTTATTAATGGAAGCACGCATTCGCAGGTGTACCAGGGGAGATAGACCTCTAAACAGGTTGCCAGGGCGGGATTATTATCCTTTCAACGGGCCTCAGAAACCTGAAAGGTCTTAGGTTTGGTCCTGACTATGCTGGCAGTATTGCTGGCGACTGGCGAACTATTTCTCTTGAGAGTTTTGGCCTTCCCGTTTTTAGGCTCTCTCTTCAGGGCAAATAAGGCATGGCTCTGTTTCTTACTTTTACGGTCCACGACTTTCCTGTCATTGGTTTTCCTTTTCTTGGTGATTGTCTGCACCTTAGATTTATCTTCCCGGGCAAGGTCTTTTTTAGGAGAACCAATACTGCCGAACATTGAAGCCGCATAGGGGGTCGAATTACCGTTTGCTGCATTACGGGAATTAGCATTGCAACTCTTGGCATAAATCGCTGGGGGCGTTGGTTTTTTTGCCAGCTTGATCTTGTTGTCAGAGTTTTGGTCAGGCTTGCGGGTAACGGCTGCCGCCGCATAATATGGTGGGCTGTTGCTTGGAGGATATGCCGCGGCCCTTATCGTTGGAGAGTGGACGGGGCTGGGGGCCAAACCTTGATTTCCTTTCCCGCTTGCTACAGTCTCATCAGGAAGCGCTGCCACGGCCAATTTAGTATCGGGTTGTTGATACGGAACGTCTTTGAATCCGAATTTCTCCGGGTTCTTGGCGATGATAGTGGCCGCGATCATCTGGGGCACATAGTTTTCAGTTTCACTGGGCAGGCACTTATCAGCAGAGAGTTGCCAGAAATTCTCGTGAATGCCCTTGTTCAACTCCTTCTGAACTCGCCTCTCACCGCAGTTGTAACTCGCGGCGGCCAGATACCAGGAGCCAAACTGCTTGTACAAGTCCAGAAGGTATCGGGCTGCGGCACGGGTGGATTTCACCGGGTCCCGGCGCTCATCGATGTAGCCGTCAATTACCAATCCATAACGAACCCCGGTGCCTTTGATAAACTGCCACATGCCGCAGGCGCCCGCGGGAGATTGGGCCTCGGGATTAAAACCGCTTTCTATCATGGCCAGGTAGGCCAGGTCTTCCGGCAGGCCATACTCCTGAAAAACTTCCTTAATCATCGGGAGATAACGGGTGGAGCGGGCCAGTTGGCGCTGGATGATCTCTTTGCGTTTGGTGGAAAAATAGACCAGGTAAGCCTTGACCTGCTTATTAACTTGGATGGGCACATCGAATTTGATTTGACGCCCCCATAATTCTTCATCCATTATGGTATCGTTATCAGACAAGGATGGGGCCCGCCAGGGATTATCCTGGACCAGGCGGCCCTTTAGGCCGCCACCGCAGCCCACCAGCAAAACCAAAGAGGCGATGGCAGCATATAACCAGGTTTTCATAATGGGGCCTGCCTGCTTGTGGGCCAGCTTCCCGGTTGCAAATCCGAATTTGGTTCCCGTTAACCGTAGTTATCGTTTTTCAATCATATGCATTTTACTGTTAATCCTTTTATAAGTCGGTTATCCGTCGACCACCATCGGTATAAACCTGATTTTTACCTCGGGGAATCCCTGATTTATTTTAATAGGTTCATCCGACTAAAGCGTACCTGGTCTCATGAAGAGCCAGTTTTGGGTCTTTTCCAGGGCAGGTCGGCGATGGCACCCAAGCAAAGGCCGGGGGAGCGCCCCGGCCCGGTTAATCATCAGACATATCTATTTCATATCTGCAATTTTTCCCACCGCATTGATAAGGGGCTATTGTGGCAGTGACTGTTGAAAAAGCTAATTTATGAAAGGTGCTTCTCTCTGGATTGGGCGGGTTTTCGAGCTAGGATGTTTTTTGAGGGATAGGAGCATCTATCTTTTTTTTCTTGAGGTTTATT
>Ga0187874_10002749_pt1 | contig 13009 bp, 10 predicted proteins | sample June2016WEW_16_1_3_FD_132993 | JGI IMG/M metagenome (GOLD analysis project Ga0187874, IMG submission 132993) | Peatland microbial communities from SPRUCE experiment site at the Marcell Experimental Forest, Minnesota, USA - June2016WEW_16_150 | ecosystem: Environmental > Terrestrial > Soil >... | reverse complement strand
GAATGGCCGGTCGACAAGCGCATCGCCCATGCGCTGGTCAACGGCATCACCGATTATATCGAAAAGGACACCGAGGAGGCGCGCCTAGCGGCCGAACGGCCGCTGGACGTCATCGAAGGGCCGCTGATGGCCGGCATGAACATCGTCGGCGACCTGTTCGGCGCCGGCAAGATGTTCCTGCCGCAGGTCGTCAAGTCGGCGCGGGTGATGAAGCAGGCGGTGGCGCTGCTGCTGCCCTACATGGAGGCGGAACGACTGGCCCATGGCGGCGAGGGCCGCCGGAGCGCCGGCGCCATTCTGATGGCGACGGTGAAGGGCGACGTCCACGACATCGGCAAGAACATCGTCGGCGTCGTGCTCGCGTGCAACAACTACGAGATCATCGATCTCGGCGTGATGACGCCGGCGTCGAAGATCCTCGCCGTCGCGCGCGAACGCAAGGTCGACGTCATCGGGCTCTCCGGCCTGATTACGCCCTCGCTCGACGAAATGGCGCACGTCGCGGCGGAAATGGAGCGCGAGGGTTTCGACATTCCGCTGTTGATCGGCGGCGCAACCACCAGCCGCGTGCACACGGCGGTGAAGATCCACCCCAAATACGCGCGCGGCCAGGCGGTCCACGTCAACGACGCCAGCCGCGCCGTCGGCGTCGTCGGCGCGCTGCTGTCGCCGGAGACGAAGGCCGCCTACGTCGACTCGGTGCGCGCCGAATATCGCAGGATCGCCGACGCCCATGCGCGCGGCGAAGCCGACAAGGCGCGCCTGCCGCTCGGCAAGGCCCGCGCCAACGCGCTGAAGCTCGACTGGTCGTCCTACCAGCCGCCGAAGCCGAGCTTCCTCGGCGCGCGCGTCATCGACGACTGGAGCCTCGCCGACATCGCGCGCTACATCGACTGGACGCCGTTCTTCCAGACCTGGGAGCTGAAAGGCCGCTATCCCGCCATTCTCAAAGACGAGAAACAGGGGGAGGCGGCGCAGCAATTGTTCGACGACGCCCAGGCGATGCTGAAGCGCATCATCGCGGAGAAATGGTTCGCGCCCAAGGCGGCGGTCGGCTTCTGGCCGGCGACGCGGGTTGGCGACGACATCCGCCTGTTCGCCGACGAGCGCCGCGACGAGAGCGTGGCGACGTTGTTCACGCTGCGCCAGCAATTAACGAGGCGCGACGGGCGACCCAACCTCGCGCTGGCCGATTTCGTCGCGCCGATCGACAGCGGCAAGCCCGACTACGTCGGCGCCTTCGTGGTGACGAGCGGCCTCGAGGAGGAGGCGATCGCCAAGCGCTTCGCGCTCGCCAACGACGATTATTCCTCGATCCTCGCCAAGGCGCTCGCCGACCGCTTCGCCGAAGCCTTGGCCGAGGCGCTACACGCGCGCGTGCGCCGCGAACTCTGGGGCTACGCGCCCGAGGAAGCGTTCGCGCCCGAGGCGTTGATCGCCGAGCCCTACCGCGGCATTCGTCCGGCGCCCGGCTATCCCGCTGAGCCCGACCATACGGAAAAGGCGACGCTCTTCCGCTTGCTCGACGCGGAGGCGCTGATCGGCGTCAGGCTCACCGAGAGTTTCGCCATGTGGCCCGCCGCCTCGGTCAGCGGCCTCTATCTCGCCCACCCGGACGCGCATTACTTCGGCGTCGCCAAAGTCGAACGCGACCAAGTTGACGACTACGCCGCGCGCAAGGGGCTGGCGCTTCGCGAGGTCGAGCGCTGGCTCGCGCCGATCCTCGCCTATGACCCGGCGGCGGCCGAGGCCGCGGCGTAGCGCGACGCCGCGTCGCGACGCGCGAAATAACGGTCGAACCGTTTCCTCGCGGAGAGGCGAGGCGAACCGCTGCGCCTCTCCGCCGGCCGAAGCCGATCAGCAGTGGTTGCGGAAGCAGTGGAAGCCATACGGGCCGGGACGCCAGCCCGGGGGGACAGGTGAACATCGGCCGGCAGTGGCCGTCTGGCCCACGCGTCATGCCGGGTCCGCAGCCGTAAGCGACTTTGACGATCGCCGAGTGGCCGGCGACGGCCGTCGACGAAAACGGCATCGCTTGGGCGGAGACCATAGCCAGTCCCAGCCCTACGGCGAGAGCGACTGCGGCCATGTTGCGCATCGTGTTTCCTTTCGGGTCGCCTCCATCGGAACGTCGAGTTCCGCGCGGACGATAACGGCGCTTCTATGCGGCGGAAATGTTGAACCTTGGCCGAACGGCGGGCCGCCGGGAGGCGGGGGCGTCAAGATCGTCTCCCCCGAGGGATTCTTGCTCGCGCTCCGAGACGACCCCCGACCCGGATAAGGCGGCTATCGAGCGGCTAACCTTCCGATTGTTCTGTCGTGACTCATTGAAATGGGTGGCGTCCCGGAAGGGAATCGAACCCCTGACCCCAGGTTTAGGAAACCTGTGCTCTATCCTGCTGAGCTACCGGGACTGCGTTTGTTTTCAGATAGTTAGAAGATTGCTTGTTTTTCTCTGGCACCTCGTTGGCACTTCGTCGCTCTTGCATCGGCGCGCGGCGGCATTTGGAGCAAATCAAACCACGGCTGTCAATTTGGGAACGGTCGCCTCGATTCTCAATCGCCGTGATCGGACGGAAAGAACGCCGCGAGATTGCGGCGACCGTCGACGACGCGCACGATCTCGATAGCGGCGTCGCTGATGCGATAGAAGATCACAGTCGGATAGACAACAATGGATCGGATGCCGGCGACGAGTTGGTCGCGGGCGACGCCCGCCTCCGGAAACTCCCGTAAATTGGAAGTGGCGCGGTGGATGTCGCGTAGGTGCGCGTCGGCTGTCTCGGGCGAGAAATGCGCCGCGCCCCAGCGCCAAATCGTCAGCAAGTCGGCCTCGGCTTCCGGCGACCAAACGAGCTGAAGCCTAGGCTCCGGCATGCGTGGCGCGGGCTCGCGCGATCACTTCTTCGATGTTGATCTTCCGACCGAGGCCGGCGTCGAGGGATCGAATGCCGGCGGCAATGTCGCTACGGAGCGCACGCAGGTGATCGATGTAGTCGTTGAGCTCGCGACCGAGGCGCTCCTGGTCGGCTTCCGGGAGCTGCTGAGCCTTGGCGATTGCTTCGTCGAGCGTCTTGGATGGCATGGGGAAAGTTTATCATAGGGAAGATGAAAGCGCACGGAAGGGGACGTCGGCCATGGCAACGCGCGCATTTCCTGCCCGGGGAACCTTATCAGCGACGTTGGGACGAGTCGCCTGTGGCGACCTCCGTCCCGGCGGAGCGCCCTGCGCACGCGACAGGCTCCGCCGTCGCCTTGGGCGCGGCGCGGCCTGTCGCGTGCGCAGACTGATGGGTGGGCGGGGGCAGGCGTCAATTGCGCATAACGGACGGGCGACGCGGACTATCGGACGCGCGGCTGTGCCGCGTGTTCGATAGCCCGCAAGGCGGCTGTTCGTTATGCCCCGCTGTCACTATCGGTGGAGATGGCACAGAGGCTGTCAGGCCTCGCGTCTCCATCGAAGGCACTTTCGACTGCGCCAACTCACACGGCGCGCCTCTCCGCGTAATGCAATGAAAAACAAACAAAACAATACTTAGTCGCGCTCGGGCGACCGGAGCGGCGCTCGCGCAACGCGTTGACAATGCGGGGCGATCTCGCGACCGACCTCCTGATACGAGGCTCGATGCGGCGTGAGGGGACGTATGGGGGTGCGTATCAGGGCGCGCGTCAAGGGCGCAATTAGAGGCGAGGCCGTGTTGTGAAGGTCGCCGAAAGCTCATCTATGCTCGGGATCGGCGGCGGCGTGTTGCGGAGACGCCGCGGAGGAAAAAGGGAAGCCGTCGGACGAGCCGGCGGCTTTTGGAGCTACAGACGCAGGGAAAAACCATCCCGCTTGATAAGCTCCTTCTTGAGGTGCCACGCGATGACGAGGCACGCGCTTGTTTCGCTGCGGTACGGCCCTCGCCATTGATCGTCGCTGTCGGTCTTGCGGACGAACCAGCCCTTGCCGTTTGATTTCACGGTCCAGCTCGCGAGGGCATAGATGCGATTGCGGTTGTCGAGCATGGCTCAATACTCCTCTGCGAGCATGAGCGTGAGCACGCGGGTCGTCTTCGCGGGGTCGGCGGGATCGGCCGAGCCGGCCTCAACGCTGGGATCGTAGTAATCCACCTTGAAAAAGAACTTGCGTCCCGCGAGGTCGAAGCTCCCGAAGTCGTGTTCGCCGTGCGGGTCGTTGTCGCCGTCGAAGGCGTCGAACGTTGCGACTTTTCGGATCGCCATCGCCTGCACGTCGCTCGGCAGAGCGTTGACGCCCGCCGTCAGCACCGCGCGGCCGAGTGTTGGATCGAGGGTCTTCCGAAACGCGTCGTTGAGATCGCGAATGCGTTCGCGATTCGGTTTGTCAGTGAGCGACATGTACTCCTCCACGCAATCGACGCGCCGCTGTGGCGCGCCGAGCGGCGAAGAGGAGTTCCATCAATCATTATACTCGGGGTCGTAATTGACGCAGTCCGCGACTGCGGCCGGGGCCTCGTCGTATTCGATGGAGTCGATAAACTCGGCGAGTTCCTCCGGCGTGAGAGCGAACCCCTTGTTCGCCGGATCGGCGGGGGCTTTGAGTGTCTTGGGGGCTTGGTGTTTGGCGTCGACTGCCATGCGGACATTATAGCGCCAGACCGACGTGCTCGCCTCCGACTGTCCCATTCATGGTCATTGTTGGGACAGTCGCTCACTCATTCCGGACGTTCTGCCTTGGGAGTTTTGCAGCCGGGGTCGTCATGCCCGGTCGGCTGGTCCAGCCGAGCGAGGCACGTATTAAGGCGCATTTCGCGCTTTCCCTATGGCGGGGGGCGCTTACTCTTTCGCGACGAGTGATTTGTTGCATTATTCTCACGAGCGCTGGTATCATGCGCCTCACCGAAGGCGGGGGGAACGCCGTGTCGACTGGAACCATTTTCGAGGTATCAAAAGCTTTCGATCGCCACATCTTGTTGGCGTGGTTGACGGAGCGTTTGACCAAGTTGCTCGTTCTGGCGCTATTGCTCGCCAGTGCGGCCTGGGCCACAACCTCCTTCGCGCAGCAGATACGCGATGACACCGGACAACGCCTGACTATAGTTACATACATAGTGAGCGACGGAAAGGGATCTCTAGAATCCCTTCCAGCTAGTGCATTTGGTCCCGGCAACAAGTGCAATCTGTTGTCATATAAGTTGTGTTCTAGTCTATTTGAAACTATTAACCATAGGTCGCCCGGAGCGTTCGAGGATGCGTATTGCCATCGGTTCTCAACTCCATTTGTTTTCAAAGGAGGTAAGTGTGTACAGAGTACCCGCAGATAACCATGCTGCCCTCAAAAACCTTCGTTTTTGACGGAGGCGCGCTCGCTCGATGACCTCATTTGCTTTCGCGAATCGTCCGAAGCCCTAAGGGGTCAGAAAACTCGCGCCTTCGGAATCCGTATGAGTCAGCCTGCGGAGCCGTTGGTATGATATTTACGGCCGGCAAAATCTTGCTGACTGGGCTGCGTCTAGTTGCCACGCCTTGACGCAGTCTGCTTTGGCTTGGGCGTTCTGTCCATGATTTAGTAGCAATTGTGCCCGAATAGCGTAAGCAAACCAAGCCCTACTCGGATCGTTTTGGATGAATCTATCGAAGTCTTTTACCGAGAGATCGATTTGATTGTCAGATAAGTACGCCACGGCACGATTGAGAAGCGCCACGTTTACATAAACTCCAATCCATCCATTGTTCGGCGCTTCACGACTTAATTTAATTACTAAAGTACAGTACTTAATTCGCTCGTCCATACTATCTTTGTATTCGCCCGCACAGTGCTTTGAATATTCGAGCGCATCCGATTTCACAGTACCCGCTTGTGCGGTTGCGATGCCAACGGCACTTGCAATGCATATCATCACACATATCAACGAAGATATCTTGCGCATAACCGCTCCCTCCCTCCGTTCTCCGCTATCTTTATTGCATGGATGGCTCATGGCAATTGACAGCTTAATCGCTCAAATTCCGAAGCGACGCCCTTACACCTGAACGAAAACTTCCAAAGAGTCTTCGCGATGCGTCTTGCTTTGACGCCTGTAGTATTCCGTTGGTACTCCCTTCGAAAAATCGTACCCGCACCTGAGGTAACAGCTTGGCCATTTTATAGCCGCGGTTGTTTCGGTTCCAAGCATCACCTGTTTCATCCGACATTCTCCAGAACTCAGCCGGTTTAAGCCCACTTACGACTCTCTTGGGTTCTTTGCAAGCCCGGACCGCCGCCGACACGCTCGCGAAGAGTATCGGGACGCGCCGAAGGCGAGCCAAGCGCCGGTCACCGGCTGGGGCGTCCGGTTACTGGGATAGTGCGGCCTTTGCCCCGGATTATTGATTTCCGCAGGCCCGTCGTGGCGGATCGCATGGTACACTTCAACTGTCCCGAAAAGAGCCTTTATCGGGACAGTACCCTTTGTGAACACTCGAATTTCAGCCGCGAAAAGGACCACGCGCCAGGGTGCGCCGAACACTGTAAATGGGACAGTGCCCCCGCGGCGGCTTTTGAATGCGAAGCGCCGGCCACGCGAGTATCTCACCGTCAAGGAAGTGGAGAGGCTCGTCGATCGCGCACGGTCGCGCGGGCGATATGGACACCGCGACGCGACGATGATCCTCGTTGCGTATCGACACGCGCTGCGGGCGTCGGAGTTGTGTGCTCTTCGCTGGGATCAGGTCGATCTCGAGCGCGGGCTCATGCACGTGCGCCGTCTCAAGAGCGGGACGCCGAGCGTGCATCCGATGGGCGGCATCGAGATACGCGCGCTGCGCCGTTTGAAGCGCGAGCAAATCGAATCGCGGTACGTCTTCGTGACCGAGCGACGCGCGCCGATGACGGCGGCCGGTTTTCGCAAGTTGGTGGCGCGAACAGGGGACACGGGGAAGTTTCCGTTCCCGGTGCATCCGCACATGCTGCGGCACGCGTGCGGGTACAAGCTCGCCAATGACGGGCAGGACACGCGCGCGGTGCAGCACTACCTTGGGCACAAAAATATTCAGCACACGGTACGCTACACCGAGCTGTCGCCGGAGCGGTTCAAATCGTTTTGGGAGGATTGAGAGTAGCAGTGCTATTGCGTGGTCGAGGTTGCGACGGTGGTGGTCGCCGGCGTGTTGTCGTTGGCGGGCGTGCTTGAGGCTTGGTTGTCGTTCGCTGCTTGGATGATGACGGTTCGGGTGCTCGTTGCGGTGAGGCCGCTTTGGTCGGTGACGACGTAGTCGATCGTGTCGGTGGCTGCGGCGGTCGTGTCGATCTGCACGGGGTTCATCGGCGCGCCATTGACGAACGTGGCGATGCCGAGGTTGAGGTCTGCCTGGGGGCCGGTGATCGTCGCGCCGAGGTCGCTGTAGCTCGCGTCGACTTGGACGATGGCTGGGTTGTCGCCGTTGATCTGAATGATGGGCACTTGCGGTGAGCTTGTCGAATCCAATGTGCTCGTGGTCGACGATGACGGCGAAGGGGACGCGCTGGCGGAGTGAATGACGGCTGCTTGCCCTGAGCCTGTCGAAGCGGCGACCATTGCCTGGAACTGCGCGGGCGTGACGCAGGTGGTGCCGACGCAAAGTTCGTTGTTAACGACAAGCGTGTTCGAGACAAAACGTTCCGCGAAGCCAGCGACAGTCTGCTCAAGCGCGGTGAGTTGCTCGTAGATTTGTTGCACGGCTTCGATGATGGGAGCGACGAGGCCGTCGTAATTGAGGGTAAGCGTGCCGTCTGGGCTCCACGGCGTCGTTTCTGAACTGGTCGCGACGAGGCCCGGAAAGATTTGCTGCACTTGCTGGGCGAGGAAACCGAGTTGGGTGCCCGTGCCCTGCAAGGGGTCTTTGTACAGAAAGGAAACCGGCTTCAAGGCGTCAATCGCGGCGAGCGACGAAGAGGCGTCCAACGGCTCAACGTCCTGCTTAACGCGCTCGTCGGAACTGGTGCACAAAAGTTCGCCTGTCGCCGTGGTCCTCACGCCCGAGCAGTTCGTTTGGTTCTCGTCAGTGATATTGCCGCCTACGTCAAGAGTCGTTGCCGGGGACGTGGTGCCGATGCCGACGTTGCCGTTGTATTTAATTATCATCTGGTCGGTAAGAGTTCCAACAGAATTAGTCTGAAATACCATTGATGAGGAGTTTATATAATTATAGCCTGTATCATTCGTACCAGGTTGAACCATTCTTATGCCACCGTGATTGAAACTACCGTCTGAAAATGTCACGTTTTCACCAACATAATCAATATTATTACTAGTGGAATTTGGGTTCGGATTTCCGCTTCCGGCAACCGTAAGTCGAGAAAATGGATTCGTCGTCCCGATGCCGACGTTGCCGGATGGCGAAAGAAATAAAGATGAGGATGTGTTGTTTGTTCCGGAATCACTTATAGGAGTCGTCACGTCGAGATACTGTTGCGGGAGCACTTGGACATGCGAAGACGCACCTGTGAGCACGACACCGTTGGTGAAATTCGTCATTACATTACTACTGATTGTTCCAGCCCAACCATTTGTTACGCCGATCTGTATCGCAGTACCGGTATTGTAACCATTGAAGGTGTTGCCTTCCACAACGAAGCCGCCGACGTCTGAAAGATTCACCCCAACCTGGCCGGCGCCAACGAAGAAGAGATTGTGCGCGATGTTAACCGCCCCGAGGGGGGATAAGCTGGTGATCGGGGATTGTAAGGTGTTGAACTGGCTGTTGATAACAGAAAGCTGCAACAAGCCGACTTGATTTGCCGGAGCGAGAATCCCATCAATACCGCCAATATTCGATTGACTGACAGTGACGCCCTGTACCCCAGTATCTATCACAAGCCCGTAGGCTACGTTGGCAAACTCTATACCTGATAAATTGTAAACGACAGCGGGGCTGACGAAGATAACGGTATCGCCGCTGCCGACGGTACTCCCTGCCGCCGCCGTCAACGTCACGGTTGTGCCGCTTGTCGAACTGATGTTTCCGGAGAGCATCGTCTCGGTCGTAAGATCCCAGACGTTCATGCCAGCAACGAGGCCGGACGGTGTCGAACTGAAGTGCAGGGTCGTGCTACCCGCCCCACTCGCGGGGGTGCTTGCGTTCGTCGCTGCGGTGACATTGTAGCCGGAGAGTACAACACCGTCGCCGGCGGTGCCAGGAGCATTACCGAAGAAAGTGTCGTCGTTGAAATTAATGTCGTTAACGGTGACGACTTGTGCGTCAACATTCCAGTAGTCTGAAAGTTCGGCACCGTCGTCGCCTCGAAAGGTCACTCGGTCGATATCGTTCTGCGCTGCTTGATACGGCTCTGGATTGGTATCGTACAACGTCAATGCGGTGCCGGTGCCATTGGTCATCCCGGTTGTCAGCGACAGGTCTCGGATATGGAAGGAATTTTGCTCGCTAGTGTAGTTGAACGTCATTCCCTGGCCACTGGGCCAGTATAGTGTCGTGCTGTCGGAGCCGGCACCTACGATTGTGATCGAAAAGATGCTAGACGGAAAACTGTAGGCGATTGCAGAATTGAATTTGAATTTTCCAGCCGGAAACGAGAGACAACCACCTTCACCACTTAACGACGCGAGAGCGGCATTGAGGGCCGCGGTATTGTCTGTTGTACCGTCTCCAGTTGCGCCCGCCACGGGCGTGCAGTTGAGAATGTTCGTCCCGTTAATCTCGTAAGTGCCGCCGCTCGGGAGGTTGACCGCGGTGTTGGAGATGGTGGTCGTCGAGATGCCGCCAACGTATAGGGTGCCGAACACGGATGCGACCGAGGACGAGGAATTGGTGAACTGCTGCAAGCCCGTCCACGAATTGGCGTGCGTGAAGTCGAAGCCGAAAGCACCGGTGGCGCTGTTGTAGGTGAGCGGTGTGCCCGCGGAGAGCGAGGTCGAGGCGATCTTGTTGTTGAAGCCGCTCCAATCGCCCGCAGAGAGGTAGCCGGGCTGCGAGGCGTTGGCCTGGTTGAGACCGATGACGCCGGATGAATAGGTCAGCGGCGCTCCGGAGACTGAGATGGCGGATTGCGCGAGCGCATTGCTGAAATATTTGTTGGTCGCGCCCTGCGCGAGGGCGTCGGTCGTGGTACCGGCGATGACGGAGGCGACGCGGGCGGGAGTGAAGTAGAGGTTCGATCCCTCGGCGACGTTCGTCGTGAGAAGGCCGAGCGATGAGGTTGCGAGCTGCTGCCAGCCGGTGCCTGTGTAGTTGCCCAGGAGGATGCCGGCAGCCGAGGGATTGGCGATGCCCGTGCCGCCGGTGCCGACTCCCAAGATGCCGAAGATACTCGACGCGCTGAAGGTCGAGGTGGCGGAGACCGCGCCGTTGCCGCTCGCTTGCAGGAAGCCCGCTCCGGTGCCGACGCTGAGGTTGGTGGTGGAGGCAACCGTGAGGAAGGCGGTGGTCGCACTGAACGCGGTCGATGATGCGGTGGTGAAGTTGGTCTGCGCGGTGTGGGTCGACGAAGCCGTGTCGATGTAGCCGTTGGCGAACGTCTGCAACTGCGACCACGCATTGGCGGTCGTGGTTCCGAATCCGAGCGAGAGCGTGAGTGATCCGGTGCCACTGGTCGTCAAGAGGGGATACGAGGCGGCGAGGTTGGTGACGCCGGAGTTGGTGATGACGCCGGTCGCGCTGTTGAAGCCGATGCCTGCGCCCGCCGAGAGGGAAGTCGAAGCGAGCTTGCCGTTAAACGTGTTCCAATCGCCCGCAGAGAGGTAGCCGGCCTGTGAGGCGTTGGCCTGGTTGATGCCGATCGTCCCTGACGAATACGTGAGCGGCGCTCCGGAGACTGAGATCGCTCCTTGCGCGAGCGCATTACTGAAATATCTGTTGGTCGTACCCTGCGCGAGCGCGTCGGTCGTGGTGCCGGCAATCACTGAGGCGACGCGAGCGGGAGTGAAGTAGAGGTTCGATCCCTCCGCGACGTTGGTGGTGAGGAGACCGAGCGATGAGGTTGCGAGCTGCTGCCAGCCGGTGCCTGTGTAGTTGCCCAGGAGGATGCCGGCGGCTGCGGGGCTGCCGATGCCGGTGCCGCCTCTGCCTGCCGCGAGGGTTCCCGTCCAGCCGAGGGTGAGGTTGTTGGCTGAGACAGAGCCGGTGACGTTCGTGTCGTTGGTGGTGCCAGTGACGACATTCGAGCCGAGCGAGATCGAAGCGCCGGAGCCGATGATCGCGCCGGTGCCTCCGGAGACCGCGAGGTTGGAGCCGACGGTGAGATTTCCCGCGGCGATGGGAGCTTGGTAGTCGGTGCCAGCAACGGCGGGGATGATCGATCCTGCGCTCGTCGTTTTGAGAAGCGACGACGCGACGTTGGAAATGGCGAGGGCCGATGTGGTCGCACCGGAGAATGTCGCGCTCGTCCCTGCGAGCGACGGGATCGCGGCGGAGGCAGCGTACAGGGTGGTCGTGGTCGCGTTCGTCGCAACGAGATTGGTCGTCGTCGCGTTGGTCGCGGTCAGCCCCGTGATGTTGGCGACGGATGCGCTCAGGGTGCCAGCGACGGTGGTGGTGAAATCAGCGAGCGAAGAGAAGAGATCGGTCGAAGTGGCATTCCCAAGAGTTGAATTGCCGGATGCGGAGAGGTTGGTCGTCGATGCGTTGGTGACAGCGAGCGTGTTCGTGGTGGTGGCGTACGTGAAGGCGGAGGAAGCCGCGAAGGAGCCGCCACTGTTGAACTGCACCTGCCCATTGCTGCCGGCGACGGTGGAGCCCGCGCCGCCGCTCTGGTCGGGGGCGCAGATGACGTCGCCGAAGGCGTCGGTGGTGAGCTTGCCGCCGTTGCCGAAGGTGGAACAGTTGATGGTCGAGAGGTTGATGCCGGCAAGCGTGGTGGTGCCGGTGACGGCGAGGTCGGTGGCAGTGGCGGCGGTTACAGAGAGGGACGGGATCGTGGCCGAGGTCGCGTACAGGGTGGTGGTGGTGGCGTTGGTGGTCGAGGCCGCGAGCGCGGTGAGATTGGAAACATATTCGTTCGTCGAGGTCGCGTTGGTAGTCGTCGCGTTGATCGCAACGAGGTTGGTCGCGGTGAGATCGTCGATGGTCGCGATGGCCGTGTCGATCGCGTTGCTGATCGTTCCGATGATGGACGTGCCGCTGATCGATCCGCCCGTGATAGTCGGATTGGAAATCGTGGTGTTGGAGAGCTGATCGACGGCTATGCCTGCGCCGGCGGCCTCGGGGTTCCCGTTGGCTGCCACCTGCTGCGGAGTGGCCTGGGTCGCGCCCTTGGCGGCGAGGTAGGAGTTCATGCTCTGGAGCAAGCTCGCGATGTTGGCGAGAACGCCGCCGTACAGGACGTTGCCGGAGAGTGAGCCGCTGCTGGCGAGCGGCTCGGCCGAGGCCTGGGCGAGCGCGGGGGCGGTGTTCGTCGGCGTTCCGACGACCGCAGCTATCGGCGTCGAGACGGGTTGGGTGGCCTGGGATGCCAGTGGTTCGTCAACGGAGGCGGCGAGCGAAGCGTTGTCGTTGGCGGAAGATGCGGAACCGTTCGTGAGCATTGCGGCGAGGCCGCCGATCTGCTGACCCACGGCTTCCGCGATGTGCTCGACGCCAGTGATGACATCTTCAAGCACCCATCCGACATAGGTGAGTGGCGAAGCCGGAGCCGGGGAATCAGCGTCTGCCGCCGCGATTGCAGGACTCAAAATCATCGCAAAAGCGACGATCGTGGCCGCAAGCCCCGCTCGTGTCGGCATACATTGTGATTATACTACGCAATACATGCTCAACGTCGTGTAATCGCCGTATTGAGATAATAGTGCGGTCGAAAAAGAAGAGCCCCGCGCGCGGCGGGGCCCAAGGATCAAATCGAGGTGCGCGGTTCAACCCGCCTTTCTATGAACGGCCGCGGTCCACGCCGTTCTTGATGACCGCGAGCGCATCGTCGAGAGAGGCGACGCGTTCGCTGGCGATTTCCTGCAAAAGGAGCTGCGGCTCTTCCTCGTCGACCGACGTGGCCATGAGCGAGACATGAAAGCCGCCGTCGGCGAGCTGCGCGAGTTCGATGGTGTAGGACTCGATCGCTTTCCGAGTGCTTCTTGCGGTGTCG
>Ga0187874_10002747_pt1 | contig 13018 bp, 29 predicted proteins | sample June2016WEW_16_1_3_FD_132993 | JGI IMG/M metagenome (GOLD analysis project Ga0187874, IMG submission 132993) | Peatland microbial communities from SPRUCE experiment site at the Marcell Experimental Forest, Minnesota, USA - June2016WEW_16_150 | ecosystem: Environmental > Terrestrial > Soil >... | reverse complement strand
CGTGGTCCCCCTTTTTGGGGACGCCGACCCACGCCGGGACCGATTTCATGTTCGCGAGCACCAGGGCGGTCACGCGATGGTGACCATCCGCCACCTGCATGAGCCCGTTCTCCTTCTTCGGGTCCACCAGGACGATGCGGTTGGGTTCCTTCCCGTCCTTGAAGCGCTTGGCCTTCTTCTTGATGTCCTTCATGTCCTTCTTGGAGCTCGGCCCGGTGATCGAAATCTCCTTCAGCGGGACGTCCTTCTTGGTCCAGTCCATGTGTTCGACCCAATCGAGCGCAGCATCGGGATAGGTCTCCAACAGGTAGGACTCGACCTCCTCAACCATCGGGTCCAGCTTGCGATTCTTGGACGCCTTGGCCTCCGATGCACGCGCGCCTCCGTGGGCAGCGGTAGCGGGACCGCCGGGCGGCGCCGCGGTGGGGGTGGGGTCGACCAGCGGCTTGCGGTTCGGGTCCGGCGGGGTCGTGTCGCCCTGCGGGGCGTCCGCTGTGTTCGGGTTCGACTCCATTGAGATCATCTCGATGAACGCCGGCAGCGGCATGATCGAGTTGGAGGTGTAGGCCAAGGGGACGGTCGACCACGGCTCGTTCAGCGGGTCCAGGCCGTTGGCCATGCGGAACTCATCGATGGAGCAGGAGGAGGCCTTCAGGCGCTCGAGCCACATCTCCTGGACGTCCTGCGGGTTCTCGCCCTCCTCATTGATGCCGGAGGCGAAGCACATGTCGGTCTGGCCGAGGCGGACCTGGACGAAGTGAGTCAGGAACCGCTCGATGAAGTGGGCGCGCGGGAGGGTCGAACGGCGGACGGTCAGGTCCATCGCCATCTCGGCGTCGCGCTTGGCCTGGATCGGCGACTGCATGGTCGAGACCTTCGGGGTGAGCCCGAGGTCGGAAATCTGCAGGCCGAACGCCATGCAGACCTCGGTGACCATCAGCACATCGAAGTTGTCACCCTGGGCGATGTCCTTCTGTTGGGCGATCTTGGCGCCCGGGGGCGTCACGATGACCTGGTGTCGAGCGCCGAGGTCACCCCCCAGCATGTTGATGGCCTCCTGGAGCTCGCGAGCCTCTTCCGCGGTGGCGACCATGTCGCCCGGGTCGAGGAAGACCGCGGGGAGCGACCCAGATTGGTAGAACTCCCACTGCCAGGTTTGGCGGGCCATCATAATCGAGGCCGGTAGGAGGCACTGCTCCATCGGCCCGAACCCGTACGGTGTCCACGAGCGCGGGTTCATGCGCATGTACATCAGTTGGTCGCCGGCCCACTCGTCCACCGTCTCGGTGAGCTGGTCGATTAGTGGGTTCAACTCTTTGAGATCCTCGATCGTGGCGTCCGGGCCGAGGTTAATCAGGTCCATCAGGTCGACGCGAGGGACGCCCCATACCAGCTGCTGGAACGCGGGCTGGGGGGCCATCGGCCTGCCGCCGTAGGTGTCAAGCAGCGGACGTATCGTCGAGCCGTCCAAGAGCTCGAGGTGGGCGATCCCGGAGTCCATGATCCCCTTGCCCTTGCCGATTGTCGGCAGGGGGTGGATTGCAACGGCGTCCATGACCACGAGGTCTTCCATCAGGGCGTTCAGCCAGCTGTAGAAGTCCCCGTACACGGGGTCGATCTCGTCCATCATCCAGGCCATCACCTCGCCGCGCCGGACCTCGAAGTCCTTACGCTTGGACGGGTTGCCCTGCATCGCCTTCTCGGCGGCGTCGGTGGGCATGATGGTCCAGTTGAAGTTCATCATGTCGGCCTTGACCACTTCCACGGCCCTGCGTGGAATGGAGCCGACCTCGGCCATGTCCCGGAGGACTTGGAAGTTGGCGAGCTTGATGCCCTCGGTCCCGGGCTGGCCGACGGGGAGGTTCCAGCCGACGGGGTACTGCCAGCGCCTGGGGCGCGGCCTACCGCCGGGCCCCTCGGGAATGTCGATGGGGTTCGGCAGGATCGGCTCGAGCGGCGAGAAGTCGCCCGAACGGAACGTGTCGAAGGTGCGCGGCAGCGCCGTGCCGTACATCGTGGCCCAGTTGTTGTAACCGGTCCCTGTGGGTCCGCCCTGACGGGTCAGGGACATCGCCGTCGTGTTGCGAGTCGTGGCCATCAGGGCCTGGACCTGCGAGTTGCCTGGGGCCACCTAGCTCCTTACGCCGCTCCCGCCATTCTGACATACCCTACGAGCCGATGATGTCCTTTGCGAGCTCGATGGGGGAGCGCCTCTGCTGTTCCGCCGCGGCCTGCTGGCGCAGCTGTGTCGCGACGGCCTGAGCCATGGCTTCGTTCTCGGTCGCCTTCTTGGTGGCTTCCTCGATGTCGCGGGCCCGCTGGGCCACCGATCCCCACACCTGGTCGGGCCAGATCGTACCCGGATTCGGCTCCCAGGTGTCCCAGTAGACCACCGTGGACTTGCGGCCGATCTCGTCCAGGGTGACGGTCCTGACGCGGTTGCACACCCCGACGTGATAGCCGCCGCAGTGCACGCACATGGCGTCCTGCCACTTGGCCGCCAGGATCTGCTTGTCCTCTTCCGACAGTTCGGGGTAAGCGATCAACGCCTGCGCCTCGTCGAGGGCACGCTCGGCCTGCTCGGCCAGGTGAGACTGGAGTACGGCTTCCCTGTCGGCCTGGTCTTTCGCGTCCATGACCTCGGAGAGGGTCTCCTCGAGCGCCCCCCGAGCGAGCTCGGAGGCGTTGTACCGCTCGAGGGCTTCAGCCAGCGACACTTCGAGCCGCTTCTCGGCCGCCTCGGCAACGTCGCTGCGGACCTTGATCTTGGACATCGCGTCGCGTGCCTGGTTGAGCGCCTCGTAGAACTCCTGCCCCTTGTCGCGCAGCTCTTGGATCTCTTGCCTGGAGGGCTCGAGAAACGCCTCGAGACCAGCGTCGGTGAAGAACCGCATCAGAGTGCCACCAGCTCGCAGTTGTCCTGGAAGACGTCGCAGCGGCTGACGAACTCGCCATCGTCGTTCAGCACGCTCACGAACAGCATCGGGCCGTTGATCGAATCGCCGCGGGCAATGACCCTGGCCTTGGTGCCGGCCGGGTAGTACAGGAGCGTGTTATCGAACCCGTAGGCGGCCATGTACTGGCACACGGGCTCGCGGAAGACGACCAGGGAGTCAACCGGAGGTTCCCTCACAGCCGTACCGCGTGACCATAGGGGACGGTGATCTGCTCCAGGGCCTTGCCGCTAGACGGGTTGACCATCTCAACCCTCAAGGACAGCATGTGGTTGCCGCCAGGCCGGATCATGTTGTAGCGGTCGACCACGATCCCCTTGGCGCCGGCGGGGTACTTGCCGACCGTCTTGGTCAGCACGACTTTGTCGTTGATGCCTATCTGCTCAATCGCGTCCATCAGTCCTCCTTGGGGAGCATGTCGGCGAGGTGGACCAGGCCCTCCCCGGACCAGCGGTACTCGTCGGCCAGGATGTTCCAGAGCTTATCGAACGCCCACTCGGCCGCCTCCTGCTGACCCACCACAAGATGGTGGATCATGTCGTGCACGAACTCGGACGGGTTCATGTTGTGGGCGTCGTCCGCCTTGGCGACGTGCGCCAGCATCAACAGGCCGTTCTGGCGCATGCGGTCCATCAGAGGTCCTCGTCGAGCGCGCGCAGCTCGTACTTGAGGTCTTTGAGCTGCCACTCGGCCGCCAAGGCCCGACGCGTCATCTCGTCCAGCTCCCCTTTGACGACCTCGAGCTCGAGATGCTCTTTGGACTCCTCGCTACCTGGCCAGTAGGTGAACCCAGAGCCGCCCGAGAACTCGGCCTGGCCGGTGAACACCGGCGGCTTGATGTTGCGAACAGCCTCCTCGATTATCCGCATACGACGCTCCTGGCTTGCCACAGGCAGGCCGTCGAGGGAGTAGTCGGACAAACCACCGATGCAGTGCTTGCCGGCCCACGTCCAGAACCGCTTGACCGCCTCGTCGTCGAATATCGGAGGGAGCTCTTCGTAACCCGGCTCCTCGGGCTCATCGACCGGATACAGCGAGACTGCTTCGATCTCGGAGCACTTGAGGATGTGCTGGTGCCCATCCTCGGTTCCAAGGACCACATGAGAGAGCTCTTGCAGGGCACGCATCATCCAGTCGGCGATCCCCTCGAGGTCCTCGTAGCCTAGGTCTCTAGTGACCAGGTCCAGGCGCTTACCGTCAAGGAAGAAGACCACGCGCGCCCTCATCGCACACCAATACGTCTGACGAGCACCGAGCGGATCATGTCGGCCCGGTGCAGGGTTTGCGAGCCATCCTCGCGCTCGATCTGGATAAACATCGACCCCGCCTCGCTCAGGGCGGCCTCATTGATTGCGTAATCGAGGTTTCTGAGGACATCGGGGGCGCTCAGGTCGGTGAGGACGACGTTTGTCGACTCGGTGCCGATGTCGAAGACGATGTTGATCTGGACCCTGTGGTCAGTCATCGTCGTCGTCCTCGACGTACGAGACCACCAGCGAGTGCAGGTCCGCGGTGCGGAACAGGAAGTGGTGGCCCTCGTACGAGACGATCTCTTGGAACAGACCACCAGCCGGAGGGCTCGAGTGCAACCGCCGGTTGATCGTCTCGGCAACAGACTCGATGGTCTGGTTGCCAACATCGATTTTGATGATAACCACGTCGTCCGGGAACGCCGAGAACCGCAGCGCCACGCTAGCCAGTGTCATCCTTGTCTCCCCTTGTGAGTGCTCGTCGGTCCTTCTTGCCCTTAGAGTATACATTGGCCCATGAGCCAGGTCTAGGGGCCGGGAGGGCTTTCTGGTCCTCCACCCGCGCATGACTATCCCTTTGGGGGGCAAAAAGGCTGGCCCAGTCCCCGCCTACGGCTAGCCCAAGGGCGTAACAACCCCAGACGAGAGCATCGAGATTGTCGGGGGACTCTGGATCTTCAGGGGTCCAAGTGCACAGCTGTGTTTCGAGGTCGGCGAAGGCGCCAACGTGATGGATGCGCCCGAGGTCGTAGAGAGCTGATACGGGCTCGGCCCGAACCCGCTTACCACGCGTCGCCCGAACGGATTGGAACGGTAGGCGAGGATCAACTGTGTGGATCGTGAACGCAATGAGATCGCCTCCGTTGTTGACCTCGCCGATGATCCGGTCCGCCTCCCAGAGGCGGTAAGCCGCAGCGGCCTTCTTGGCCCACTGCTTCGGCGTTGCCCCTTTTACCGTGTAGTCCGCGAGGACGTACCCGTGTCCGTCCACGCCTTTGCCCACAACCACAATTCCAGTCGCGTCGGAGTCCTCGCCGGCGGTAACGGCCGGGTCAATAGCCACCACAATGCGTACCAGGTCGGGCACATCTTTGTTGTCCCGGATCCTGTGCTCATCGATCACATCCAGTGTCGTAACGGCCCCGTCGACATCCTCGATCAGTTCGCCCTCGAGCTCCGCGCGCCCAATGCGCGTGCCGGCGTAGCTGCGCCGCAGCTCGTCCATCGCCAGATCCGACAGGTTGGCCTTGTTGTCCCACATCGACCCCGTGGTCAGAACCACCGCCGAGTCGTCCGGGTTCTTGCCCCGCGTGACGATCCGCAGCATCAGCTTGGTGAGCTTCGGGGTGGTGGTCAGGCATAGCTGCGGCTGGGGACCAATACGCAGTGAAGGGATAAGCCCCTCGTCATAGGCCGCGGGGTACCGCCACGCAGCGAACTCATCACCCCAGGCACCAGCGAGATTGTAACCGCGCAGTCGGTCAGGCTGGTCGGCCGAAGCGAGGTGGATAATAGATCCGTTCCGGAGGGTGATGTCCCCGGACCCCTTGTTGTAATCCGCAAGCTCATCGTCCCACATGAACTCCAGCAAGCCAGAAGGTCCTTGCGCACAGACAAGCCTCACATCCCTCCACGTCGGCGCCACACAGGCGTAATCTGATTGGTAGTCCCTCGCCTTGTTCAAGAGCCACTCTGCACCACAGCGGGTCTTCCCAAACCCACGGCCGGTCATCAGCAGCCAGATGAACCAATCCCCATCCGGCGGCCGCTGTTTTCCCCGCGCGTGGTTCCAGGTCCAACGGTCGTGAGGCAAGCCGTCGCAATCAGCGCGGTCGCAATACCAATCAGACGGCCGATTCCTCTCCGCCAGCTCCACCAGCCTCTTCAACTCGCCCAGCTTCAAGAGCTTGTCGGGGTTTTGCACCTCCGGCAAGCTGCTCGAGGCGACGCTTGTACTGGCCAATGAGGTCGTCGATCTGATCTTCGGTGACAACCGCAACCTTCCCCTTAGTGGGCGCGTACAGCCCCAGGATCTTAGCGCGGTGGTCCATCACCTGGATCACGCGCTCGACCACATGCGGGCGCCCCTTCATGGCGTCATCCCATAGGGCCCGCTCAAGCTCATCCAGCTTGACCAGCTCCAGACCGGCTATAGCGCCGATCTCCTGAGCCATCTTGTCCCGCCACATCTGCTTGATGGCCTTCATGTCCATCGAGACCACATCTTCCGTGAGCCCGAGCTGAAGGGCAATCGCTCGCTGGGTTATCCCAGTCCTGTACAGCGCCAGCACTTCTTGGCGCCTGTCGGCGATCCGGATGAGGTCCTGTGCGTACCTGCGCGTGCCGGGGCGTGCCATAGGGCGCATCCTACCAAACGTTTGGGTATCCGCCGATGCCTAGGCGGTGGTAGGTGTTCGATGGGTCCCATCTGTGTTTTTTTGGAAAATTCACCTTGAGTTTGAGCTCGATGGCGCAGGGGGGCGGTACAGGCTCTCTCCTCCAGCGCGTGCGGCGGGGGGTGGGGGTGTCGATCGATCACCGACAGTCTTGTGTGAGCTAGCTATGCCCCTGCCATGCCCCCCGTATGTTCGGCCCCACGCGCATGGGCGAACGAAAAGAAAAAAGAAAAAATGCCCGGCCCTGTCTGGTGGGCCCGAGTCTGTGTCACCGTGACCGCGCGCGCATTCTCTTGGCATGGCACCCCCGCGCGCGCCCGCGCGTGAGGCTGGGCCTGGTACTACGCCACGCGTACTAGACCTTTGGGGGATAAAAACCTATACCGATGGGGGATACATAGTAGCCCTAAACGGATCTATGCTAATTCTGTACCCATAGAAGACCCCGAACGGTCAGGCGGGCTGAAATCCGCCCCATTAGTCACCGTAGGCGGAGAGTTACAAGGGTATCGGGAGTGGACTCGTCAGACCCCACCACATACTCAAGGGACACTCGCAAGAGCCCGACACCCCGCATAGCAAGCGGGATTAGGGCATCCCGAAGCAGTCCCGCGCGATTGAAAGGCTCACGGATGACTCGGTGAGCACTGGCGCGCGGCGCGCATCCAGCCGGTGGGCGAGGTTCGCCCAAACCGGCTGTTAGCAGGGATAACCTAGTACCGGGTCGGAGGGCAACCCCGACCCACATCGGCCGCCGGAACAGTCCGCCCGCAGCATAGCCTGCTGTTCGCGAAAGCGCCGTCAAGGCGCATCGGCCGTTAAGCATTCGCCGATAATGAAACCTAGAAACCCGCTGCTGAACGTAGGTTTTCGCCTACGTTCGACATCACACAGACACAGGAGTCTAAAATGCTGGTTGCACCCGGTTATCTGTACATCGCCCTAGGCGACGTCGTGGAGCTAGACGACGGATCACGCTGGAGGGTCGAAGCAGTCTCCTGGGATACGTTTTCCGGTTACCTAGTCATTGACGGGGGAGTGTTTGCATACCGTCCCGCTATCGACCGTGCGCGGGTCGTTCGGTACACGCACAACGATTGACCACTAGCTCGCGCGGGGATCCGGTCCCCCTAGCTCCTCCAACGGGGCGCGAGCGTTTCCACGTCCCCGGGAGTCGAAACCCGTAGGGTCGCCGATGGCATCCGGCCCGCAACGATGCCACGCGCGGGCGCCGCATAGCGGCGCGCAGCGGCTTCATAACCGCCCGCGCGTTTTCCACGTCCCACACACAAAAAGGATAGGAGTCATGCGACCGATGACAGTCCGAATGCTCGCGCTTTTTGGCATCCGCCGTCGCCACCCGGTCTTCAAGATCGGCACGTACCTGATCGCTAACCGGATGCAAAACCACGCCCACACGCCCCGCTCGAATGGGGTAGACCTCACGCCGATGATTCGGGCGTCCGAACGTAACCGGGCATACAAGCAGACACACAGGCCACTCACCACCCGCGAAGCCCTCGCCTTGCGCGGGATCATTTAGGGGGATCACGATGTACCCGCACACACTGTCAGAGTTAAACCCCGGGGACGGATTCTCACACCACGCTAGCGAATCGGTCCGGAGGTCATCGTGACTGCTCCGCAGCTGCGCCTGCTCGCCGAAATGCATCGCGCATCCGCGCGCCGATTCGCGGCCGCCGGTGACATCCACGCCGCCTACCGTCACAGCCAATACGCTGCCGACGCCGAGCGGCAAGCTACCCGGGAGGGTTGCTAGACCATGCGCATCTACTCCGACACACTCGGCCCGCACGACCTGCGCGACGCTATGCGCGCCGCCGGTGATACCGCATACCTCGCCGAGTTCCCCGTCCCACACTCCGCGCGCAAGCGTCGGCAGCGTTGGGAGTTCGATCTCGCGACGACCGACGGGAAAGGCGCGGCCGCGCGGGGGGGCAAGTGTGCGTCTTGGGATCAATGGGGCAACGCTCTTGCCCTGCTGTTCTCCCGTGACCCCGAGGCTATCGCGGGACCATACAAGGGCCGCGAACACTTTAGGTACGCGACCGCAGGCCGCTACCCCTGCATGCCCGCCCGTGCCCAGACTCGCCAAGAGACGCAGGCCCGCAAGCGCGCGACGTCTGCACGCCTGCAAGGTACGTGACACCGACAACCGAAAGGATGTCCGTCGCGCCGCCATGCGGCGCGGACTGTCCCCAAGGACAACGCAGGCGCTCATCTGGATCCGCGTCCGTGGATCCGCAGACTGATACCCCGGGCGGGCGCCGCAAGGCGCGCCGATGCTTCGAAACATACCGCCCGCTCCGGCCCGCGCCGGACACCGACACCCGCTAGATGGGAGCAGGACATGACACCGACCGACGCCGCCAACGCCGCACTTAGGGGCGCCCGATTCCGGCACCTAGACCGCGACACCCGCGACGAGCTTGAGCAACTGGCAGCAGAGTAGCAAGACACCCCCAAACCATAGCAAAAACAAGACAGGAGCAGGATAAACATGCCCGCAACATCCGCCCAAATTAGCTTCGCCGTCGACCGCGCACGGCATGCGACAGACCGCGCCATCGCGGCCAACCTTGAGGCCGAGCGCGCCGCCCGCCTGGCCGAGCGTGCGCAGGCGCACGCGTTGGCAGCGTGGGAGATCGCCGACAACCTAAGGAACGGGGACGCCTGATGTGCTTCTTGAATCGTTACGAGATCGACGAGCTCCGCGACCGATGGGCCGGACACCCCACGCTAGGGCCCGCGACGCTCACACTTGTGAACCTTCGCGACGCCGTGAATCGGTGTTCGGATGGGTGGGGATTATGGGTCGCGCCTGTGCGCGCGGCCGCGCGCTTGCAGCGGCTGGTGTACGAGTACGACATCGCCCACCGGCGAGGGTTCGGCGCGCTGGACGCGCTCGCACCTAGCGCCGCCGAAGTGCGGCGCGCCTACACCCCGCTAAAAGCCTTCCGCACGCGGCGCGGCGTTGCGTTCGACATCGCCGACCCGGAGGGCTGAGATATGCCAGCACTGCAACACCCCGATGCCCGCGCGCTAGACGCGATTGCCGCGCACCTGTCCGGCGAGGAATGGGACGCGCAAACGTGCGACGAGATTGCCGCCATCGTACGCGAGACCGGTCGCGAGGTCCGCGACCTTGATGACTGACCGCGCGTTAACGGTGCGGATGTTTGACGTATGCGTCAAGAACCCGCACCGTTACCCCCCCGAACGTCTAGGTCACACAGACCCTACGACGCGGGAGAATGCACACACACGCCCAAGGAGAAAGACCGATGTCATACGTCTACCCGAACTTCCGCACCAAGAAAGCCCTGCGCGAATCGATCACAGCTGGCGAGTACGTGTCAGTCTTCTCGCCCGGCCCGTTCGGATACAAGCGCGACGGCGAGGAGACCATCGAGGGCCCGCACTACCCGAAGCCGCACAGCTGGTACGCGCGCGTGCGCGTCGAGGATGGCCGCGCGGTCAAGGTGTTGTCGTGACCACGCACTGCGCCCACATCGAAAACCTCGACAACCCGAACGTTGACTTGGATTTTATGGGCAACGCGACCCATGATCACGCATGGGTGCGGCTGTTCATCAGGGTAGACGGGAAGCACGTTGAGCTTCCGGTGCTCACACTGGACGAGGCGCGGCAGCTTACCGCGTGCGTCGAGGCCGCCGTTGACGAGGCGGAGACCACGCACGCGCGCATGATCCTCTACCACGAAAGAAAAGCCCGCGATGATAGCTGACCTGCACGCACACAAACTCAACACCGGGTGGTCCGACACTGAACGCTGGGCAATCACGCGCGACGACGACCACGAGATTGTCGGCGGGGTCGAGCGCCGAAACGGACTGCTGACTTGGCGCGTGTTTCCCGAGTACGCGCGACCCGGTTTCAAGCGGTACGGCGCCTGTTTGTCGCAATACGACGCGCTGCTGCAAGCGCGGGAGGTCCTAGCATGACCGGAGACACCTACACCTACTGCGGATGCTGGCAACCAACGGCCTACTGTAGGACGCACGGGTATTGCGACTACCACGCGGGTGTCATGTCTCGCCCGACCGCGCCGACCCGACCATTCGGCCCGCCGCCAACACCGGACGAAGAGAGGGGCGACCGATGCCGCTGACCACCGGACGGCGCACACTGGAGCACGCGGTCGAGATCGAGACCGTGTCACCGTGGCGCACGACCTGCACATGTGCGTGCGGCTGGACCTACACGTCACACGACGCAAGCTGGGCACGCCTGGTTGCCCAGACACACCTACTCGGAGGTTAACATGCGACACAGCTACGCCCCCGCCATCGTGGTCTACACCGACGCCGGTGGCATCGAGCGACAGGGCTACGTGGTCGGCAACTACGGCCCGCACGCGGTCAAGATTCAGCGCGCCGGCTACGAGAACGTGATCGACGTCGTGCGCGCCGACGCGTACCGGCTCAGGTACTGATGTCCGGTTACGTCATGGAGCAGCGCCACCCCACGACATCGGCCCTTGAGGTCGTCGTCCGAGTGGAGATCGCCCAGCCCGAAACCAACCCAGCCCCAATCCTGGTCAGTCTGGACGCGGGCGTTCCCACGGCGTTTCGCCTGGAGACTAAAGCCGCTCGCCTGCTGGCGTACGCGCTGCTGCACACAGCGAACGATGCCGAGTTCGAGAAGTACGCGCCCGCACACCTGGCGCCGGTGGAGATCGCCGCCCACGAGGCGGACGAGCTATTGATGGAACTCGGCACGCCTGAGCGGTACCGCTACATTGCGGACCGCATCGAGGACATCGAGCGGTACCGCAACCCCGGGGAGGACTGATGGCCAAACCAACCACATACATCGCCGAGGTCGATGGCCACGAGGTCGAGGTCGTGGCGTACGACGTGTACTCAGCGTACGACTTCCTGAGCCACACCTACGGCATCGGCCACACAATCAGCATGCCGAGGGAGGTCAGCCGATGACCGTCCTCGGGTTCCACAGCGAGCGCACGGCGGACGGGTTCGTGTCCGAGGTCTACTGCTTCGAGCACGGCAAGAACCTGTCGTGGCTGCACTTCCAACCCATCTGGTCGGACGACTTCAAGGGGTTGGGTTACGACGCGACCTGCGACAGGTGTGGCCGCCCGCTGGCCGCTACCAACAGCGAGGACGTCGCACCACCTGACGGCACTGTCCGCATCGTCGTGCCCATTGACACCGTATCGGCGTCGCTCGCCCGCCTACTGCTCGACCACCCGCGCCACAGGGTGCACAGCGTCAAACAGCGCGAGCACGAGGGCGTCGTCCATGTGCACCTGATCGGTCCGTCGTGAGGGCGGAAGACCGAGCCGTGGTCTACCTAGCCGTCATTATCCTGGCCTGGCTGGCCGTAACCCTAATCGTGGAGGTGATCTCATGGTAGAAACACAACGCGCGCGCAGGGGGCACGAGTTCCTGCCCGCCTCGCTAGCCCGCACCATCCCAAAGCTGTACGCCACCGAGAACATCCCGCTGGACGACAAGATCGTTCACGCGCACTACTTCGGCGGCCCGTACGACGCGTACATCACCGAGCTTGCCGAGGATGGCGTCGAGGCCTTCGGATACACCAAGCTAACCTCTTACCCCGACGGCGAATGGGGCTACATCGACCTGTCGGAACTGGAGGAGCACAAAGGCGGCCTCGTGATTATCGAGCGCGACTGCTACTGGAAGCCTGAGCGATTCGCCGACGCGATGGCGCGCCTGTACCAGAGGGACGGAAGAGCCTGATGGCCGAGATCCGGACCGAACGCATCGAGTCGGGCGCGTACCACGTGTACGCGGACGACGTTATGATCGGCATCGCGCGGCGCGACGAGTTCGGACAATGGCGCGGCCGCGTCGTGCAACTGGAGGGGTTCAAGACTCTCGGCGTCGTGGTGGGGTCGACACTCAGCGCGTGCTGCGACCACATGGCTGCCTTGCGCCGCAGTAGTCGTGGAGCGGGGGTCTAATGCCCACGGTCCAGATGACCAGCGACGCGGCCGGCTACTCGCTCGTGCCCAAAGAGCGCGGCCGTCAGGAGTTTCCGTACACACCAACCGACTACATCGACGCGCTCGAGGTCGCCCTTGACGAGCTATGCGCGCGCTGCTCCGACGCACGCTGGCTTGCGCGTGGCAAGTCAGACCTGACCGGCGCGGTCAACGCGTACTACATGACCCAGCGCAAGGGCAACGCTGGCGTCATGCGCGACCTGACGGTACCGATCTCAGACACCGAGGCCATCGAGATCACTGGCTTTGCGGCATCCGAGCGGCTACCGAACAACGTCACGTCACTCATGGAGCGGTCGAAGCGGCACGCCGAGTACAAGCGCAACACCGTCAGGGGGCAGTGATGAACCCGATGACAATCCGCATGCTCGCCCTGTTCGG
>Ga0187874_10002744_pt1 | contig 13042 bp, 10 predicted proteins | sample June2016WEW_16_1_3_FD_132993 | JGI IMG/M metagenome (GOLD analysis project Ga0187874, IMG submission 132993) | Peatland microbial communities from SPRUCE experiment site at the Marcell Experimental Forest, Minnesota, USA - June2016WEW_16_150 | ecosystem: Environmental > Terrestrial > Soil >... | reverse complement strand
TTTTGAATCTTTTAACTTCAATTGATTGAGTATTGGATTTTCCCATTATCTTTTTTGGGGCTGATGTTTTACAATTACCAAGATTTAAACCAATCAAGTTCACTTTAGAAACTATAAAAATCGATCAAAATGTGCGAGGGTTTCCATCAAGGGTCCCTTGGGGCAGGGAATTGTTTTCTATCTCTTTTGAGTCACTCGTCTACCGGGGGACACCCATTTTTGGTACAGCGGCATCCATCACACATATTGGGATAATATCCATCACCCCACCATACATGCACGGTTTTTTTTTTGGAATCATATATGCAAGAAGACAGGACCTGACCCTGTCCAGTCTTAACAGGATTACCTGAACTCCCGGTATTTCCGCAGTTCCCGCTCCCGCAGCTCGGCTCGCCGGATCTTGCCGGAATGGGTTTTCGGAAGTTCTGTGACAAACTCGATCGCCCGCGGGTACTTGTATGGCGCCGTAGTGCGCTTCACATATGTTTTGATCTCTTTTACGAGCGTCTCTGACGGCTCGTATCCCGCATTTAAGACCACGAACGCCTTAACAATCAGCCCCCTGATACGATCCGGTGCACCCACCACTGCGGCTTCCTGGACGGCCGGGTGCTCAAGAAGTGCGCTTTCCACTTCAAACGGCCCGATGCGATAACCGGACGACTTTATTATATCGTCATCGCGGCCTACGAACCAGAAGAACCCATCTTCATCCTGGTAAGCCTTATCGCCCGTGTAGTACCATCCGTTCACAAACGACTTTTTGTTCTCTTCAGGGTTGTCGAGGTACTCGACAAAGAGGCCGGGCGGCCGGGGGTTGCAGGAGATCGCAATCCGCCCCTCCTCCCGGACGCCAACCGGTTTTCCTTCATCATCATGGATCTCGACGTTCCAGCCGGGCGATGGTTTGCCCATAGATCCGGGTTTTACTTCGAGGCACGGGAATTCGGCGACGCAGCAGCATGTCTCGCTCTGGCCGTACCCCTCCCGGATCGTAAGCCCGGTCCCCTCCTTCCAGACCCGGATCACTTCGGGGTTGAGCGGTTCGCCGGCGCTCGTACAGTGACGCAGGGGGGAGAGATCGAACTTGTCGAGATCGGCAAGGATCAGCATCCGGTAGACCGTCGGCGGGCAGCAGAATGTCGTGATCTGGTACCTCTCAAGAAGCGGGAGTAACTCGGTCGCATTGAACTTCCCGGTAAAGTTATACACAAAGAGGCAGGCTCCCTCGATCCACTGGCCGAAGATCTTGCCCCACCCGCACTTTGCCCAGCCGGTATCAGTGACCGTAAAGTGCAGGTCGTTGTGCCGGACATCCTGCCAGAACCTGGCGGTGACGATCTGCCCGAGAGGATGATCATGGTTGTGGAGCACCATCTTTGGTTCCCCTACCGTACCTGAGGTAAAGTAGATCAGCATCGGGTCAGTGCTTTTCGTACGCTGCTCGTCAGGAATGCTTACGGAATGGTGCGAAACCGGGGCCGGGTAAAGGAGCTCGTAGGGCCAGCTCGCCCAGCCTTCGAGTTCTGCATCGACAACAAACCGGCAGGAAAGCGTTGGGCACTCGTTGCAGATCTCCTCGATCTTTCTCGAATTTTCAAGATTGGTGATGACCATCCGGAATTTTCCCTTATTGATCCGGTATTTGATATCCCGGGGGGTGAGCATGGTCGGACAGGGGCAGAAGACCGCGCCGAGCTTGATGAGCGCGACAACGAAGATCCACCACTCCGGCACCCGGGGCAGCATGATAAGGACACGGTCACCTTTGTTGATCCCGTACTTCAGAAGTACGTTTGCCGCCTGGTTGGAGAGATTCGACATGTCAAGGAAGCTCAGCTTCTTTTCCTCGCCCTGCTGGTTTGCCCAGATCATGGCAAGCTTGTTTCGGTCCTTTTTTGCCCAGGCATCGACGACATCAAAACCAAAATTAAAATACTCGGGCACCTCGATTGAGAATGTCGCCTTTGCCTGCTCGTAATCTTCCATGTTGTGCTGGTCTCCACCCATAAAATCAGCCCGATTATTGCCTGAATATTGATGGTATTTCCATTTCAATCTGTCTTTTTTTATGCAGAGTCTCGCTGCACAACGACCGGTTTTTGCCGTTCACCCTGCCGTTTCCCGTCAGAGGGTACGGATCAGGACATAAAGATTCTCCATTAGTATTATGATTCGATACACTGCATAGTATAGAGATGGCTGATAAACGGTACGATTCATTGAAAATTGAGAATGTCGTGGCTTCCGGAGTCATCGCCGAGTCCATTGATCTCAACATGGTATCCAGCAAGATCAAGAACTGCGAGCTCAACACCAAGAGGTTCCCCGGTGCGGTCTACCGTATCGAGAAACCGAAGATTGCATCCCTGATCTTTTCCTCGGGTAAGGTAGTGCTTACCGGCCTCCGTGATAACAAGGCATTAAAAGATGGCCTTGCGATTATCATGAAGAACCTCAAGGAAGCCGGTGTCAACACGCTTGACGTTCCCAGGGTTACAGTTACAAACATCGTCTGTTCTTATGATATCGGCAAGTACATCAACCTCAACAAGGTCGTCGTCACGCTTAATCTCGAGAACATCGAGTATGAACCCGAGCAGTTCCCGGGCCTCGTATACCGGATCAAGGACCCGAAGATTGTCGCACTCCTTTTCTCTTCCGGAAAGATCATCCTGACCGGCGGGAAAAACCTCGAAGATATCAAGAAGGGCCTCGATTTCCTCGAACAGAAACTTGAAAGCATTATGTAATACGGGTGCCGGTATCGTACCTGCACGACGACTTTTTTATCCTTATCATCTGGAAAAATTCCCGAACTCTCATTCCGGCACCGCATCATCCGAACAAGCCCCATTTTCCTGCCCAAGTCCAAAAGAAGTGGGTTCATATCATGGGCTGTTTTTGTACCTTCACCGGGATGGCTGAGGGAACCGTTATGTCCAGTACCGGTGTGTCTGGATAAAGTTCCGCTCTGCCTTGAGGATCTCGCGGTAAAAGGCGTCACCGTCCGCGAGCGTCGCAAGGATCCGGGATGCGTTCTCGGGTCCTACACCCCGGGCAGAAAGTGCGATCACGGCTTTTTTCCCGCTCGAAAGGACAATGTTTGCATTCCGGAGCAGGCGCTGCTCGGTGGCTCGTTCCTCTTCGTTTTTCTTCTTTTTTGAAACAGCGATCGCGTAGGCATCCACCTCATATGGTTTGAGCGCGGCAATCAGCCGGGCGCCGCACTTCGGGCATTGGGGCGAGTCTGGCACCCGCGAGACGACCGTGCGGCTCTTCCAGTTCCGGCAGTTCATGCAGACAAGCACGACCTCGTCCTGTTCGAGCCGGCGTTTCAGGGTTGAAAGCACGGCCTGGTCTGCGGTCGGCGGTGGGATCTGGTCGCGGGAGGAAAGGATACCGTCCGCCCCGATGATCGAATGGGGGCCGATGACGACCTCGATTTCGCCCGCTTTTATCATGCCGACAATCTGCGCTGCGGCATCCACATCCATGTAACCGGACAGCAGTTCGCGGTACGCCTCCTGCTGGACGACCGTGTTGTCGAAATAGTCAAGCAGGCGCTGGATGCTGATCCTCTCGTAATCGGCATCCGGGTCGATCGCCCCGAACTTCTTTGCGATCTGTACCAGTTTCCACTTGAAAAGCGCAGTGCGCTTAAGCGCGAGTTTCAGGATACCCGGCATGTGGGCGGGTTCAAGGGATAACAGGAAATCGCGGACATCGGCCGCCCGGATCGCGGAAGGCAGGCGCAGCAGGATCCGGTATGCGTCCAGTTCGATCCCGACGGTAGTCCCGTATCGTGCTGAGATCAGAATTGAGAGCACGCGTCCCAACGCCTCGTTTGCCTTGTGGCCGGCGCAGACGTTGCAGACCACGCCGTCATCGATGTTCTCGAACGTGATGAGCCGGTCGGTGGGGATTTTGCACCGGTTCTTCTCCATCTCGGAGAGGATGCGAGCAGCAAATGCAATGCTTTCTTTTTCTTTTGTGTATTCCCCCATGGTGCGCTCGCGCCGGATTGCCCCCGCTTCACGGGCGACTGCAAACGGGACCGGGATCTGCTCACCCTCCCATGAAGGCAGTTCGCCGATCGCTTTTTTTGCCGGTTCGACCGTGAGCCGGCCTTCGTTCATCTCCAGCACCCGCCAGAGCTGGCCCTTGGTGATGAAGACCGCACCAGTATGCACCCATCCGACCACGAACGATTCGTCCAGCGTGCCCACGGTCCGGCGCGAGACCATGTCAAAGATCGGGATCTTGCGCTCATCGTGGATCATCGAGAGGTTGCCCGAGAGGTAGCGCCGGGCCCGGGCGGTTGTGACGATCCGGCTGCCATCGATCCTGATGAGCCGGTGCTCCTCGAGCTGGGAACAGACATCGTCAAGGAGTGTACCGCACCCGGCAAAGATAGCAGTTCTCTCCACAATCTCCCGGATCCGGACGCGTTCAATCTCGCCGTACTCCACGGCCATCGCTGCGATCTGGTTGGCGAGTACATCGCCGGCGTTTACGTCCGGCACCACCGCCTCGATCTCATTTGACTTTGCCCGTCGGGCAATCACGAGCGACTCCAAGAGATCGTCAAAGCCTGTGGCAAGGATTGTACCGCGCGAGATGGTGTTGAGCTGGTGGCCGGCCCGGCCGACCCTTTGTACCAACCGGGCGACCTCGCGGGGGGAGCCAAACTGGATCACGTGGTCGACCCGGCCGATATCGATCCCGAGTTCCATGGAGGAGGTGCAGATGAGGGTCCGGATCTCGCCCCTCTTGAACCGCTCCTCGGCATCGATCCGGATCTCCTTGGAGAGCGAGCCGTGGTGCACCTCCACGTCGCCCCGGGAGTACAGGGCATGGCCAAGCGCCTCGGCGGTCACCCGGGTGTTGACAAAGACGAGCGTCGAGCCTACCCGGTCGAGCGCACGTTCGAGTGCCTGCACCTGGTTCTTGAAGTTGTCGCCGACAAAACTGACGGTAATATCCAGTTGTTTTGCGACCGGCACCTGCACAATTTCGCAGGGACGCGCCCCGCAGAGGAAACGGGCGATCGTCTCCGGTTTTCCCACGGTGGCGGAGAGCCCGATGCGCTGGAATTCGCCGGCATACTCCGCAAGGCGTTCGAGCGCGACGGCGAGCTGTGCCCCCCGCTTGTTCCCGGCCATCTCGTGGATCTCATCAATAATCACGAACTGCACGTGTTCGAGATGCTTACGGAGGCGCTTGCCCATGAAGAGCGCCTGGAGCGTTTCCGGGGTGGTGATAAGCAGGTCGGGCGGCGAGAGCGCCTGTTTCCTCCGCTCTCCCATGGGGGTATCCCCGTGACGGACGCCAACCGAAAGACCCAGTTCGTGGCACCACCATTTCATCCGCGCGAGGATATCCCGGTTGAGGGATCGCAATGGAGTGACATAGACGGCCTTGAATCCTCCTCCCGCCGGCATTTTGAGAAGCGCGTCAAAGACCGGGAACATCGCGCTCTCGGTTTTGCCGGTACCAGTCGGGGCGATCAAGATGAGGTTTTTCTTTGCAAGGATGAGGGGGATTGCCTGTTCCTGAGCCGGGGAGAGCCGGGTAAACCCCCGTTTCCTGATACACTCCCGGACTTTTGTATCAAGCAGTTCAAGTACCATCGCTGTCCTCTCCTCCTCGCGTATCCTCCTCGTCCAGCAGCATTTTAAGCGGGCCGATGTACGTCCCGTCGGCGAGGATGATCTCAGCGTCGTCCTGCCTCATGCACCGCGAGATCGGTGAGAACGGGTCGCGGGCGATCCTGAGGATATCATAACCGGCGATCTCGTTGAAAGCAGGTACGAAGAGGGCCCGGGCCGGGGACGATGCATTATCGGCATTTTTGAGGCCGAGCGCTCCGGCATCGATAGTCGCCCGCAGGTATGCCGGCGCCTGGAGGGAACAGCCCACCTCATCGTGCAGGCAGACCTGCGGATGATGATGCCCGGTGACAATGAGGTGGCCGCCAAGATTTGGGGCCGGGTACGTATGGCCATGGAGGTACGCGACGCCATCGATGACCGCGCCCTCCTTCGGCTGGATTTCGCCTTCCAAAAGGAACCGTTCAATGCCAATGTCGTGATTCCCCGGGAAGACGAGGATCGGAATGCGGCGCCGGATCGTACCGAGGATGCCTGGGATCTCTGCCCACTCCTGCCGGGTGAGCGAGGGGATGCTGTGCTTGACGTCCCCAAGCAGGATAAGACGGTCAGGATCTGCTGCGTCAATGGTCTGCATGAGCCGGGCAAGGCGTTCGGTGCTGTGGCTTTTGAAGTACATGCCATGTGCGGCGAGATCGGCCTCGATCCCGAAGTGGAGGTCGGCAACGATGAGCAAGCGCTCGGTGTTCTCGATAACAAGCGCCGGGCCATCCCCAATAAATTCCAGTTTCATAGCGGTTTGATATATCCTTTTTGGGGCTGGTAACAATCATCGTTGGTCACCAGCGTCCCGATCGCTGCGAGCACCGCGTCTTGCATATACCCGTGTAGACCCGCCTCGTCGATCACGTCCTTCACGGCCACGCCCCGGGGGCCGTTTTTTGCGCGGATAATCTCCATGACGATCGCGCTGATATCGGCCTCTGCGATATGAGATGACGCGGACGCGGTACAGACGCTTTCAAGCGCACCTCCGGCCATCGTGGCCAAGTCACGGAGCCGCTCCCGGGTGATCCCGTAGTGCCGGATGACACTGCATACGCGTATATCGTCGGTGTTCCCTTCAATGGCGGCAAGAAGTAATTCGAGCCGGGCGATGGTCATGTCCGCTGTGACCGTGATCCACCGGTCACGGATGGCCCGGTCGATCACCCGCACGTACTCCGGCCTGACCGAGACCGCCCCGCGGCCGTTCTTAACATACAGCTGCGCAGTCCCCAGAACTGCAACAAAGGATGGCACCGGGATTGCACGGATCTGTTCTGCGGCAGCGCTCCGTCGGCCTCCGGCAACAATATCGAATGCGCCGGTCGGATCGGCAAGCCGGCAGTGCAGCACACCGGCGATCCCGGTGATCTCGGTGAGTGCACCGCAGATGTACAGCGACCGGCACCACGCCCCGCCCGGGGTCACGACCCAGGCCGGGCTTCCTGGATCGTCAGCCGGCAAGGTAAAAGTCGCCCCGGAAAAGTCTCCGGCAAAAACACGGGCTGCACCTTCCATAATCGTGATCAGTACTTGCAAAAGAGAGGTATTCAAGGTATAGGCATTGATAATTAGCCGGGGTATACGGGATGGATAAGCAGGCAAGCAGGAAATTCTTAACAGGAAAGATCCCAAACAAGGACTGGATTATGGGTGTTTCAGTGTTGGATTCAGTGCTGATGCGTTTGCATATGCTGCTTCCGCTTCCGCGCTTCGTCCCAGTGCCTGCAGGGCATTTGCCTTGTTGTACCAGGCAATGGATCGCAGGGTTGTCAGGTTCCCGGGCGCGTTAATCGCGACATCTGCTGCAACAATCGCATCATCGTACCGGCCCAGTTCTACAAGGATTCCCGCACGGTTCGACTGGATGATGGGAGTCAGCGAACTCACATTTAGTGCAAGTGCTTCGTCAGCATCTTCGAGAGCATCTTTGTAGTTCCCGGCATTTGCCAGATCTACGCTTTTTGAGTACAGGTCGCTGGCTGATGTAAAAGATGATGAAGCATTTGCTGAGGTATTCACTGATGCTCCCGGAATAAGCGGCCCCTGCGTCAGGAGAAAGATCGCGGCTGCTGCGAGAATACAGACAACAAGCACGATACCGATGGCAATGACGGTTTTTCTCGAAACCCTCTTTTTCTCCGGCACATTTTTCCGGCTTTTGCTGCTGTTCTGACTCATTAGTTAAAAAAGGAGTTTTTCGACGATTAATACTTCCGTCTCTTCGCAATTACGAGCGCCGCGATGCCAAAGCCTATGAGTGCAATTGAAGCAGGCAGCGGGGAAAAGGTCGTCTTTTTCTGGATAACCGTTGCTGTCGGCTGTACGGTCACCAGGGGCGACGGGGACTTTGTTTCAGCCGTTGTGGGCACGGTCCCAACCGGTGTCGTTCCCGATGGCTGTACTGTCGGGGGGGAAGTGACGGTATCAGCAATAAATGTGACCGTCTTATTTCCGCTGGTGACCGTTCCGATCGCCGTAGTGCCGTTGTAACTGCTGCTCATGCCATTGAGGTTCTGCGTGACCCCAAAGGTATAAGTCCCCGTAGGGTAGACGCTGCTGCCATCAGTACTTTTCGCATTACGGTCCCATGCTGGACCATTTTCCCAGATATACGGCGAGGACCTGATTATTGGGGCGCTGTCAAACGGGATGATCTGGGTTGTCGGGTTCCCTACGTTTCCGGTAAAGATCTGGTGTACGTCCATCCCGGTGGGGGACGTGAGTGTCACCGTAAAAAACCCGTCAGACGGGTTGTAATTGGGGCGTTGTGTGTAGTTGAGTGCCATGTCCAGGTTCGTATCGATCCGGTAAGTAATATTTGCAGACATCGGGACCGACTGACCGGTGATATCCGTATTTGTATCCACATCCCAGATCGAGAGGTTGATCTGGGGCTGGTACACGACAAAGACCGGAATATCCGGTTGGGTGTCGTGCGTATACCAGGTTCCGGTAGAGCCGGTAAAAACAGCAGGATCCAGATAAAACGAGGTTGCATTCCCGGCAATCGCAACCGTTTTTGCCGGGTCGCTGCTCAGATCAGCACCCGCCGGCCACCATGCGATCACCGAATGTCCGTTCAGACCCGACGAGATATCCAGATTTTGCTCGCCGATGAAGGCCGGTGCACCGGCAGCGATCTTGGCGAGGCTCGCATGGGCCGGGACGAGGATGAGGATCATAAGCAGAAGAAAAACGAGGGGAATTCGGCTCGGTAACATGAAAAGTAATTTCAAAACTCTTATGATAAAGATTATGACATTCTAGTGATTGCAAAAGGGATTTTCCGGGCCAGAGGACCGTACCCGGATATATCAGATCCTTTGGGCAGGAAAAAACAACATAGTCCAAAGACAATCTAGTCAGTACGAGCAGGGTGATGCGTATGGATGAGACTCACACCATCTGGATAGAGAAATACCGGCCGGCCAGGCTTGTGGATATTGTCGGGCAAGACGAAATTGTCGAGCGGCTCTCATCATACGTAAAGTCCGGTAATCTTCCACATCTCCTTTTTACCGGGAGTGCCGGTGTGGGAAAGACAACCGCAGCCGTTACCCTCGCCCATGAATTCTTTGGCGAGTCCTGGCGGATGAACTTCCGCGAGCTCAATGCGTCCGACGAGCGCGGGATCGACGTGGTGCGCAACCAGATCAAGGAGTTTGCCCGAACCAGACCCGCCGGGGAGGCGGCATTCAAGATCCTGTTCCTCGATGAAGCCGATGCACTGACGACAGATGCGCAGGCTGCGCTGCGCAGGACGATGGAGAGCTACGCGAAGACCTGCCGGTTCATCCTGTCGTGCAACTACTCATCGAAGATCATCGACCCCATCCAGAGCCGGTGTGCGATCTACCGGTTCCGGCCGCTTGCCCCGCAGGCAGTAAAAGAGGAGATCGCCCGGATCGCAGCAAAGGAGGACCTGACTGTTACACCCGATGCGATGGAGGCGATGGTCTATATAGCACAGGGTGACATGCGCAAGGCGATCAACGCCCTGCAGGGTGCCGCGATTATCAGCCCAACGATCGAGGCACAGATGGTCTATGCGATCACCTCCAATGCCCGGCCGGATGAGATCGAGGACCTCCTTAAACTGGCGCTTGCCGGTGATTTTGACGGTGCCGAATCGCTGCTCGCGCACCTGCTCCACGAGCGGGGGATCGCCCCGAACGAGCTGATCAACCAGTGTTACCGGGCGATCGTGAAGCGCGGGATGAACCGGGCGCTCAAGGTGGAATTGATCGATGCCCTCGGTGAGACCGACTTCAGGCTTTCTGAGGGTGCAGGCAGCGACATCCAGATGGAAGCGCTGATCGCCCGGTTCGTGCTTGCCAGCACCAAGAAGCGGTGAGGAGGAAACATGGAGAAGGCACCCGAACTGCACAAGGGAGACCGGGCCGATGACTGGGGCAGGTTCCTCAAAAGCCGGTACAAGAAAGAGCTCGGGGAGATCTCACGCCTGTACCCGCACAAACGTTCGCTTTTTATCGATTACCGCCAGATTGAGCGGTTCGGTAAGGCAGGTATCACCCTTGCTGACGAACTGGTGGAGAACCCCGGGAAGGTGCTTGAGGATGTCTGGGACGCGATCAAAAACGACCAGCTGATCCGGACGAAAGACGGCAAAGAGCCAAAAGGCGTCAATATCCGGTTCACGAACCTCCCCAAGAAGACTGCAATACGCGAGATCCGTTCCGATGACATCAACAAATTTATCTCGGTCGAGGGCATCCTGCGGAAGACCACCGAGGTACGCCCCCGAATTGTTGAAGCGGTCTTCAAGTGCCCGGCCGGCCACTTCACCCATAAAACCCAGAAGTACGGCAAGTTCATCGAGCCGGAAGGCTGCACGACTGACGGCTGCACGTTCAAGAAACTGGAACTGATCCCCAAGCGTTCCACTTTTGTCGACTCTCAGAAACTCCGGGTGCAGGAATCCCCTGAGGGCCTGCGGGGTGGCGAGCAACCACAGACGCTTGATATCGATGTGACCGACGATCTCTCAGGCATGGTTGCGCCGGGAGACCGGGTCATCATCAACGGCATTCTCCGCTCCATGCAGCGGGTCGTGAGAGGCGAAAAAAGTACGGTCTTTGACATATTTCTTGAGTGTAACTCGATCGAGATCGCGGAAAAAGATTTCGAGGAGGTCGAGATCGATGAAAAGGCAGAAGATGAGATCAAAAAACTCTCCTGCGACCCGATGATCTACCGGATGGTAACCCACTCGATCGCCCCCACGATCTACGGGAACGAGGATGTCAAGGAGGCGATCACCCTCCAGCTCTTCGGTGGGATCGCAAAGGAGATGCCGGATGGGACCCACCTGCGGGGCGATATCCACGTGCTCCTGATAGGAGACCCGGGTATCGCAAAGAGCCAGCTGCTGCGCTATGTTGTAAAGTGCTCGCCACGTGCGATTTACACGAGCGGCCAATCCTCGACTTCCGCCGGCCTCACGGCGACCGCGGTCAAGGACGAGTTCGGTGAAGGGCGCTGGACCCTCGAAGCCGGCGCGCTCGTGCTTGCCGATATGGGTGTTGCGGCAGTTGATGAGATGGACAAGATGCAGAAGGAAGACCGTTCGGCCCTGCACGAGGCGATGGAACAGCAGTCCATCAGCGTCGCAAAGGCCGGTATCACCGCGACGCTCAAGTCCCGGTGCGCCCTTCTCGGGGCGGCGAACCCGAAGTACGGGCGGTTCGATATGTATGGCGATATTGCCGACCAGATCAACATGCCGCCTTCCCTCCTCTCGCGGTTTGACCTGATTTTTATTATGACCGACCAGCCGGAGCAGAAACGGGACCTTGCGATAGCAGAACACATCCTCAAAGCGCACGGCATCGGGGAGCTGATCGCCCAGCACAAGCTAACGCCAATCCCCGGTATCACGCAGGAGTATATCGACCAGCAGCTCAAGCCGGTCATGCCGGATATTGAACCCGCGCTGTTCCGGAAGTACGTCGCGTACTCCAAGCGCACCTGCTTCCCCATCCTATCAGCGGAGGCAAAGGAGGCACTTGTCGGTTACTACCTCAAGCTCAGGGGGATTGCGGAGCCCAACAAGCCGGTGCCGGTGACCGCCCGCCAGCTCGAGGCGCTGGTACGACTCGCGGAGGCGAGCGCCCGGATCCGGCTTTCGGATAAGATCGAGGCGGGTGACGCGGAGCGTGTGATCCATATCGTGGATGCATGCCTGCGCCAGATTGCCTATGATGCAAAGACCGGTAACTTCGATATCGACAAGGTGGCGACCGGCATATCCAAGGAGAAGCGCGACATCTTCAGGGTGATCAAGGACGCGATCCGGGACATCGGTGGCGAGGGACGGCGTGCAGCCATCGAGCAGGTCATAGAGGCGGCCACCTCAAAGGGCTTTGCGCACGACAAGGTGCGGGAAGGGATCGATATGCTCCTGCGGCATGGCGAGGCCATGGAACCAAAGCAGGGGATCATCCAGCTGATCTGAGGGGTGAAGAGGATGAAAGTGGTGAACAGGCCCGGTGATCACAGCGATCGGGAACAGGCAATTTTCGAGGCCGCCATCAAGCTCGGTGCGCTCTACCACCAGTGGGTCGGGACACCCGTCTCACAGGAGTCGGCAGGAAGCGTGGAGACGGCCATCGAGAAAGCCGTGATCCTCCAGCCTTTTGTCGAGAAGATTACGGTGAGGCTCGACCGTTCCATAATGAAAAAGAATGTATTCGGGTACAGCGAACTGTCCGGCCTGATGTTTGATGTGGAGATCGTGACCCGGGTGAGGTTTTCGTACTGCCGGGCTGCCCTTGCACCGGAGAATGGCTACCCGCTCATGAGGATTGTGGAGTGCCATGAGATCACGCCTCTTCCCGATCACTGACGATCATATCCATTTCGACCCGGTGAACGGGCGCGGGGTCGAAGCGGCAAAGGATTTCCTGCACGCTGGCGGGACGCACATCTTCCTTGTTACAAAGCCCTCATGGTCGCTGGGGATCGTACCGGTCTCCGGGGCCGATTACGCGAAGGTCTTTAACGAGACGCTCCGTATTGCCGGGCTGATCCGGGAGACCGGCCTTGTTGTCTTTCCGGTCCTTGGTGTGCACCCGGCCGAGATCAGCCGGCTTGCCGAGCGTATGCCTCTTCATGATGCGGTTGAAGTGATGAAAGGCGGGCTTGACTGCGCGGCGGGTTACATCAGAGACGGCCGTGCCATCGCGCTCAAGAGCGGGCGGCCTCACTACGAGGTAAGTCCTGAGATGTTCGCGGCCTCAAACGAGGTGCTCTCCCACGCACTCGAACTTGCTGCGGGATACCGTTGCGCCCTCCAGATCCATGCGGAGAGCGGGCCGTGCGCCGATGTCGTGGACATGGCAGCAGCGGCAGGCATGCCG
>Ga0187874_10002743_pt1 | contig 13042 bp, 10 predicted proteins | sample June2016WEW_16_1_3_FD_132993 | JGI IMG/M metagenome (GOLD analysis project Ga0187874, IMG submission 132993) | Peatland microbial communities from SPRUCE experiment site at the Marcell Experimental Forest, Minnesota, USA - June2016WEW_16_150 | ecosystem: Environmental > Terrestrial > Soil >... | reverse complement strand
TTTTAACTTCAATTGATTGAGTATTGGATTTTCCCATTATCTTTTTTGGGGCTGATGTTTTACAATTACCAAGATTATTCGATCACGATAGCCGGCTTGAACGGCAGGGCGGTTGCCCCTTTTACATGCCCGCTCGATTCCGCGTCAGCAATGTGGACCGGGACGCCGAATTCCTTTTCGAGGAATGCCTGCGCTGCATCAAAGACCGCACGCTCGTTGACCGATTCTTCAGCAAGTGGTTTCACAATGTGCGGTGGCAGCCGGTGGATGAGGGTGGTGCACTGCTTCGCTGCATCGGTCGCCTCCCGGCCACGCTTCTTCATCTGGTCATCCTTCATGATCTCCTTTATCACCGTATTCCGGTCGCTCGAACGTGCAATTGTCTCGAAGATCTCATGTTTCCATGCCGGGGCAAGCAGGATCGTCAGCGACTTAGGGGTGATCTGGATCAGTTTCTGGATCGACTCGATATCCTCCACAGTCCGGGCGAGGAGTTCTTCGGCAAGTTCGATCCGGGTGTTGATGAGATGCTCATCCGCCACCGGCCAGGGGGCAAACGAGACGAGGTCCTTGTTACCCATCTCTTTCCAGAGGTGTTCTGCGGTAAACGGGATGAACGGCGCAAGGAGCCGGGTCCAGACCGAGCAGAGGGTGGCAAGTTCCCTGCTGCCGGAGCAGCCATCAGGCAGCCGGCGGCGGTACCACTTGAGGTCGGTCTCGATCCCAAAGGAGGCCTCTTGGAGCGCCTGCCGGGTCTGGAAGTTCTCCAGGGCCGTGGTCATCTTCCCGATGTGCTCCTGGAGCCGGCTGATCAGCCACCGGTCGATGTCCTGCGGCTCGCCCCCTGCGTCCTTGATCTCCATGGCGGTCGAGTAGAACCGTTCGATCTGCTTTTTCGTGGAGAGCACGAGTTCGTTTCTCCAGTCAAAGTCCTGCCAGGGCTCGGCACTGCCGGTCAGGAACATCCTGACCGTGTCGGCACCAAACTCGCTGACCGCATCTTCAAGCAGGAAGACGTTCCCTTTCGAGGATGACATCTTCGCGCCGTTCAGGAGGCCCATGCCGAAAACGACCATGCCCTTTGGGAGCTTGTCTTTCGGGAAGATGGCCACGTGATGGAAGATCTGGAAGGTGAGGTGGTTCGAGATGAGATCCTTTGCCGAGAACCGGTAGTCATACGGGTACCAGTACAGGAACTCTTTCCGCATCGCGTCCAGCTTCTTCTTCTCGGGCAGGTCGGGGAACTTTTTCCCGAGGAAGATATAATCGAAGACGGCTGGCGTGAGGAGTTTCGGGTCGATCTCCCGGATCTTATGCGCGATCGTATAATAGGCCATATAGACCGTCGAATCGGAGAGCGGCTCGATCAGCTGGGCCGGGTCCCACGGGAACCGGGTGCCAAGACCGACACGGCGGGTGCAGGCCCAGTCCTTGAGCCAGCCGACCGTCCGATCGAACTCGGTGCGGACCTCGGGAGGCACGAGCGCCATGTCCTTGAGATGGTCGCTGACCTGCTTCTTCCACGCGGGGTCGCTGTACTTAAGGAACCACTGGTCGTGGAGGATCTTGACCTTGACCTTGTTTCCGCACCGGCAGATAACCGGCCGGGTGTCGAACTCATACATGACAACAGAGTGGTACTTGTCGCACATCTCCTGCGCGACTTCATCGCGTGCGACCCTGACCGGCTTACCGCCGTACTTCGCAAAGAGTTTTCCTTTCGAGAACTCGGCGGAGTAAATCTCCTGCGTGAGCGTATCCATCCGGCTGTCCATCTGGTGGTGGATGCCGGCCCGCTCGACCGCGTCTTGGGCCGGGACTTCGCCGTAGCCCTCGACCTTGATCAGCGGGACCGGTTTGATCTGCGTGTATTTTCCCTGCTGCTGGAGGTCACGGAGCGCGATATAATCGAAGGGTGCGTGGGCGGGCACGCTCATGACCATGCCGGTCGCCATATCGGGGTCGACAAAATCAGCAGGGAGGATCGGGACGGTGCCGCAGAGCGGGTGGCTGACGGTCTTGTCCACAAGATCTTTTCCGGGGATCTCCTCCTTGACCTCGACCATGTGATCCTGAAGGACGAGTTTTTCTGCTGCTTCCTTAGAGATAATCCATGTTTTCCCGTCGACGAGCGCCCTGACGTACGTCACGTTTGGGTTGGCCCAGAGGTTCGTGACCCCATGGATGGTTTCGGGCCGGAGCGTGGCGGTGGGGATGAACGCATCGCCATAGTGGAACATGACGAGCGTGAACTTGATCACTTCTGCCCTGTCCCCTTCGAGAAGGTCGTGGTCTCCGACCGGGTTGTCATCGACCGTGCAGTACCGGACCGGGTGCACGCCTTTTATCACATGGCCGGCCTCGTACAGGTGCTTCCACTGCCACTCGACAAACTTACTGTAGGTCGGGTCGACCGTGATAAAGCGCCGGCGCCAGTCAATGGAGAGACCGCATGAGGTCATCACGCGCTGGTACTCGGCGGCAAAATGCTTGACAATCGTCAGCGGGTCGGTAAATTCCGCGAGAACGTCCTGCGGGACCTTGTAAAGGTCGCGGTACAGGTGGATCGTCTTCGGGTCGTTCCTCGCGATCCGCTTTGAGATCCCGACGACAGGTGCTCCCGTAACATGGAACGCCATCGGAAAAAGCACCTGCCTGCCCCGCATCCGCCAGAACCGTGCGATCACGTCGGGGACGATGTAGGTACGGCCGTGACCGACATGCATGGCCCCGCTCGGGTACGGGAACGCGACGGTCAGGTAAAATTTTTCGCGGTCTGAGGGGTTGGACTCGAACGCCCGTGTCCACCGTTCATGCGTTTCTTCTTCAAACTTGCCCAGGTCAAATTCGCTCAAAACCCTTCACCTTCTCCTCTTATTATGGGAATCGTTGCGTTATAAAACTCCCATTACGGTTATACCGGCCTCAGCTTGATGCTCTCGTTATTCTGGTAGCGCCGGATCATTTCCTGCGCGATGCTCGAGTTCTTGGCAAGGCTGATCTCACCGGCGTCGTTGACTGTTGCGGTAAAGAGGTACTCCCTGCCGGCAAAGACGTCCACGATCTTGCCGCTCTGCTCTGGGGCAATTATGACCAGCTGCTTCTTGTCGGTCTGGATCCTGATACCACTGCCAAGGGAGATCTCGCCCTCGGTTTTTCCCGACGGCTGGGCATGCTGCCGGTCAAGGTCGGACCGGGGCTTGATGTCGATCCCGATCCCGATCTTGTTGACGATGGCCGAGACATTCTTGCCACCCTTGCCGATCGCTGCCGGGACATCCTTGTCATCGATATAGACGACGGCCTTGGTATCGCTGATCATCTCGACATCGATGGCACCATCTGTGTAGCGCCCGATCTCTCGCTGGATCTCCTTCTCGTTGAGTCTCCAGCCGGGGCGGTCCTCGGTCGGTGTCCTGGGAGTCGCGTTGGGAATGGAGGCAAGGGAACTGCCCGGTTTGCTGGCCGGAAAGACCGGCTGGCCGACACTCTGGACCAATGGCACTTTTGCACCTGGTGCGGCAGGGGCTTCCGGGGTACCGGGAAGCACCGGCATGACAATCGTCTGGCCGTCATACCTGAACACGTCGAGCACAAGGCTGCCGGTCTCGGAATCGGTCACGGTGGTGACGGGCCGGATGTGCATCTCGCTCCCCATTCCCTCGGGCACCTTGATGGTAAATCCGACATCGTAGATCTTCGTAACGATGCCTTTTTCCAGGAACACGATGGTGTTGATGATCTGCGAGAGGACAGAGAAGTCCTCCCGGTCGGAGAAGCGCTGGAGTGCGTCCTGCACGCTGTTTGCATGGATGACCCCGACCATCCCGAGACCGGCAAGCCGCATGTCGGCAAAGACCGTGAAGTCCTCGTTCTTCCTGAGTTCGTCGAAGATGACAAAGTCCGGGCGGACGAGCAGGAGGACATCGGCGGTGTTGGACATGCTGCCGTCAAGTGTCGTGTACTGCGTAATCTGATCGGGCACCTGGAGTTCACGGGGCGCTTCCATGGTTTTAACAACATAGCCTGCGTCGGAGAGGTACGTCGCAATGCCTTGGGCAAGCGTGGTTTTTCCTGCGCCGGGAGACCCGGCGATGATGAGGCCTCTCCGGTCGGAGACGATCCTCTTTTTTATCACGTCGGATTTCGCGTAGTTTTCCAGCGTCACGTCCACGATGGGGCGCACGGCGGTGATCTCCATGCCGTCCGAGAACGGCCTGCGGGCGATCGCGATGCGCAGGGAGCCGATCTGGACAACCGTGATGCCGCGCTTTTCCATCTCGATAAACCCGTCCGGGTCCCGCTTTGCCCGTTCGAGAATTTCCTGCGCGAGGTTCCGGAGTTCGTACTCGCTCACGGGCTGGTCGCGGATCTTCACGAGTTTCATATCGTTGATGGTGCCCTTCTTTGCTGCAGGTGGGACCCGCTCTTTGAGGTAAACGGCAATCGTGTGCTCGTCAAAGAACTGGTCGATCCCCAGGGGGACAAAATCGGTGACCTGCGGTTTTAAGTAGATGACATCGAGCCCTTTTGCCCGTGCCACTTCGGCCTGCACGTTGTCGCTCGTGATGAACCGTGCAGCGTTCTCAATCGCGATGTTTCGGATCATCGCGTCGATCTCGCCACCGCTTGCAAGCTTGACCTGCTCGAGCGTGGGGCGGATGCCGGAGAATTTGAGTTCTATAATTTTTTCCTCGGCCATTTTGCAGAGCGACTGCAGCTCGTTCAGGCCCGAGAACCCGATCTCGCGCCCGTTATTTGCCTGGGCTTCGAGTTCTGCAACGACTGCCTCTGGGACGATTATTGTTGCTCCTTTGTATTCACCGGCCTTTATCATCGAGGTTATGCGCCCGTCAATGAGGACGCTCGTATCTGGTACCAGTATCATAAAATATTCTCTCCCATATAGTATGGTGTTGTATACTATTCGAACAACGATGGACCATCGTTGATAATTAAAGATATGAGGCGTTGGGGTTTATAAGGGGTTCGGCGGGGGAAGGAGAGAAGGTACTACAATTGTTGTGGTGGGGAAGGTGTGAAGTTTTCTCGCGGTATTTTTAGGAATCGTTTAATATTGTGATTCTATTGGGAACTCCGGACCATGCTGCATTTGCTCCTGCACGCTTTTTGCATCACCTTATAGTGATAACTCCCGTGACGGTGATACGGATATCATTGCATTACGCAGGGGAGGCCCGGGGGGACAGGCACTGTCCCCTCCGTTTGATCTTGAACTAATGCCTCACCTCCATCATATGTCTCTCCCTCCGGTTCCATGTGGTTGGAGGGGGGAGGGGGGTGACCCCCTACCTCCCACCAATTATTTTTCCGGAGGGGATCACCCCCCCATGTGCCGGGGCAAGAGGGGGTCACGCCACCTCCGGCACGGACCGACCCCCATGACCCATGCCGGGAACATGGTTTGTTTTATTATTATGATGGGTCTCGTTCGCGATCAAGCGCACCGGATGATGAACCCCTGCCCACAAACCTTTTTTCCTGTCTCTCACAAAAAACGCGAACTTTTAATGTCAGGTAGCGAACCGTACTATATGCATGTTCGATCCGGTCCTGTAACGCTGCTGACCGGCGTACTCCTCATTATGGCGGCTCTTATTTTTGTGGCGGGCTGCACGAATCTGTCCCCTCCCGCCGTACCACCGACACCGGTCTATACTCCCCAGACGACGATTCTGATAGAGAGTGCTAGCGTCAATCCCCAGATCCTTGTGGTCGACCGTGGCGTTACGGTCACCTTCCTCAACCTTGATATGGGGCGTCATTTCATTACCTCTGACCCCGGAGATCCCGACTCGTTCACCTCCCCCCTGCTTGAAAACAACCAGCGGTATCAGTTCACGTTTACCGTACCGGGAACCTACGGCTATCATTGCACGGATAACGCAGATATAAAAGGAACGGTTATTGTTAAATCCTGAGACTCTCTCTTTTACAAGTCTGCAGGTTTGTCTCAACCCTGTTTGCCCCTATTCTTTCTTAAAAATCGCTCACAATCCCATAACCCGCTTAATTACCTTTTCATTATCCGCTTGTTTAGCATTTGACGTGTAATACGGCAATAAAAGGACGTTTTTCTTCCGCGAGCAGGTCCATAATCTCCGGTGTTTTTTGCATGATGGTTTCGTATCGTTTCAGAACTACCTGAGCATCGGGAGCGACAGGAAGATCCCCAACCTGACCTGTCCCGATATAGACAACCGCCGGTTGTTCCGAAGCCAGAATATCAAGTTCAGTCTTTGAAAGGGGTGTATGCCCGTATATACGCTTCAGTTTTTTGGATATCTTCTTCTCTCTTCTGGTTACTGTCCGGTCACAATGCATGATTACATCATGATCATACCTGACCCCGTCGATCATTACCCAACCGTATTTTGTTTTCATTGCGACCCGATCATTTTGGAGAATGGGTTTAAAAATCCTTGATCACCCGATCCGCCATGGAGCGGTGTAGATTTGCCCGTACCGTTTTTCAGGATTTACCTCGCACATCCGTTTTGCGGCAACCCATTCTCGAAGTCCTTTGAGATCTTCGGGATCAAGTACCGTGAAAGTACAATCTTTGGCACTAATACTTTCAAGAGTATCCATCAGGATATTTCTCCTGGATAGTGATCCAAGGGTATCAATCTGGCATTGCATGGCTGGTTCCACTCCTCATCACTTCGCACTGAAACGTTCGAGGTCACAATTCCTGACTGCCACATAATTCAAACCCTGGTTATCCATCATAATATCGGTTACCAAAGGTAATCGCCCCGCTTCTGCCTTTTTGGCATTTGATGACGGAGCTGGTTCATCCAGGCAACCAGCCTTGTTGTGCCGGTAGGGCTGTACGCATAAACACATATTTTATACTTAGAGTATATACTTAAAATATTTTCTCTATAGTAAACTACTCTGAGAAAATATTTTTATGTTTTTTTGCCTTTGTAATCTCTACCAGTTCCATCAGGAAGATTTTTACAGGTATCAAAACTCTGATTTGAGCGGGAATTCATCGCGATCCAGTTACTCTGACAGTAATCCTTCTCATGATCAGGAAAGGATACCGGAAATATTTCATTTGAGTCACAACGCGATCACTTTACTTGATCTCGACCCTCTCACCGGTCTCCATGTACTGGACGTTCTCGGCGATCTTGCAGGCATGGTCGCCGCAGCGCTCCAGGTACCGAGCCATGATAATATAGTACGTAGCCTGCGTGATGGTCTTGGGGTTCTCCATCATGTACGTGATCGCTTCGCGGAAGATGGAATGGCGCAGTGCGTCGATCGCGTCGTCCCGTGCGGAAAAACCGTCGAGTTTCTTTATGTTCTCCGTCTCGTAAGCCGTGATTGCGTCATCAATCATCGCAAGCACATACTCCGACATGAGGGGGATACTCATCATGTTTGCTATATGGGGCCTGCCGGAAATTTCCTTTACGATTTTGGCGGTTGACTTGCCATATCTCCCGATTCGTTCCGAAGCGGCAATAACCTTGAGAGAGCAGACGATCGTCCGCATATCCTTTGCCACCGGCTGGTTCAGGGCGATAAGCTGGTAACAGTTCTCTTCAAGCGTAACCGTCGTTTCCCGGAGCCGGTCTTTTCTATCTATGACCGTTGCCGCGAGCGAAGCGTCCTGGTTGATGAATGCCTTTTGCGAATCCTGCAGCATCAAGAAGGCAAAGCGGGCCATCTCAGACACTCCTTTTCTGAGGTCTTTGAGTTCCGTGTGGAATTTGTCAGTCATGTTCCTTTCCTCACCCGAACCGGCCGGTGATATAATTCTCGGTCAGGTCTTCTTTGGGGTGTTCGAAGATGTTCGTCGTTCTGTCAAACTCGATCAGCCTGCCCAGGTACATGAACCCGGTGTAGTCGCTGACGCGGGCAGCCTGCTGCATGTTGTGCGTGACAATAATAACTGTGTACTCCTCCTTGAGCATGTCGATGAGGTTCTCGATCTTTGCGGTTGCGATAGGATCGAGGGCCGAGCAGGGTTCGTCCATAAGGATCACTTCGGGCCCGACTGCAAGGGTCCGCGCGATGCAGAGTCGCTGCTGCTGGCCTCCCGAGAGCCCGAGAGCGGAATCGTTGAGCCGGTCCCGGACCTCCTCCCAGAGCGCCGCATGACGCAGGCTCTTTTCCACAATCGCATCCAGTTCCTTGCGGTCGTTGATCCCGTGTACCCGGGGACCATAGGCAACATTCTCATAGACTGATTTGGGGAACGGGTTGGGCCGCTGGAAGACCATGCCGACCCGTTTGCGCAGTGCCACCACATCCATGCCGTTACAGAGCATGTCCTCCTTGTCAAGGAGGAGTTGGCCGGTGATCTTCACATGGCTGATGAGATCGTTCATCCGGTTGAAGCACCGCAGGAGCGTGGACTTCCCGCACCCGGATGGCCCGATCAGCGCGGTGGTCTTCTTCTTTTCAATCTCCATGGTGATATCCTGGAGTGCATGTTTCTCGTTGTACCAGAGATTGAGGTTTTTAGTTGCAATAACGGTTGAATCGGACATGGATTATCCCCGTGCCTTTCTTGCATAGTGGTTCCGGATCAGGATCGCGACCGCGTAGAATGCCACGACGAGCATCAGGAGGACAAGCGCCGTCCCGTACTTGTTGGTCGAGGAGCCCGGTACGTTGGTCGACAGGATGAAGAGGTGATACGGCAGTGCCATCACCGGCTGGAAGAGTGAGGTCGGCAGGAACCGGGTCGAGAAGACGACTGCGACAAACATGATCGGTGCGGTCTCACCGGCGGCCCGGCCAATCGAGAGAATTGCGCCGGTCACGATCCCCGGGATGGCGGGCGGAATGACCACATTTTTTATCGTCTGCCACTGCGTCGCTCCGAGCGCCAGGCTCCCTTCGCGGAGGGATTGCGGGATGTTTTTGAGCGACTCTTCCGTGGTGCGGATCACGGTCGGGAGCACCATCAGCGCAAGGGTGATCATACCGGCAAGGAGCGATACACCGACGTCAAGGAAGAGAACGAGGAAGGCAAACCCGAAAAGTCCAAAGACGATCGACGGCGTCCCGTTCAGGAGATCGACACCGGTCCGGATCAGTTTTGTGATCCGCCCTTCCCGGGTATATTCGACAAGATAGACCGCGGCCCCGACGCCAAGGGGAAGCGCGATGAGGATTGCGCCGGCCACAAGATACAGGGTACCTACAATCGCCGGGAAGATCCCGCCGCTCCGGCCAAGGTTTGTGGGGCCCTGCGTCAGGAAATCCCATGAGATCGCCGGCAGGCCGTTTATAATGATATACCCGAGGATAATCGCGAGGATGGCAAGGACTGCAATTGCCGCAGCAATGACACAGCCAAAGGCGAAGATCTCGATATGGTGCCTTGAGATCCGGTCCCTACCATAGTGCCAGACAGCTGCAGCAAGAATGATGATGAGTGCCACCTCCCAGAGGCCGGTGGCGAGGAACAGGAGCGCAATAAAAACAAGGACAGCGATCCGGGAATACGGAAGGATTTTCTCCTTGATCGGAGTGAGGGCGGGAACGTGGAGCCATGATCGTTTCGTCCTGCCTGCTGTTCTCCCGTCCCGGAGATGCGAGAGGATAGCTACTGCGCTCAGGTTGATGATGAGCGTGATGATGAGGAGCACTACCGCAACACCGAACAGTGCGTGGTAGTGTTCGCTGCCGACCGCCACATCACCCATTTCGATACCAAGGGTACCGGTAAGGGTACGGACGGAGGAGAGAACATCCCAGATCGGGCTGGGGATGACGGCGGCATTTCCGGTCACCATGATGACCGCCATGGTCTCACCAATGGCACGGCCGATCCCCAGGATGATAGCTGCCGCGATCCCGGAGAGGGCCGCCGGGACAATGACCCGGCTGATCGTCTGCCAGCGGGTGGCCCCGGCCGCAAGAGATCCCTCCCGGTATTCACAGGGTACGGAACTTATGGCATCCTCGGATACGCTGATGATCGTGGGGAGTGCCATGATCCCAAGAAGGATCGACCCGGCAAGCCAGGTCTGTCCGCTGGGGATGTTAAACGTGGTGCGGATGAACGTACTCAGGACGATCATGCCGAAGAACCCGTAGACGACCGACGGGATGCCGGCAAGCAATTCGGTGGCCGGTTTGAGGATGCTTTTTACCCGGGGAGTGGCGAGCTCTGAAATATAGATCGCACAGCCTATGGAAAGCGGGACGGCAAAGACCATGGCTCCGAGTGTGACAAGGAGCGTGCCGATGATGAGAGCGGATATCCCGTAACTGGGCACTACTTGGGCCGGAGCCCAGATCGTCCCGAAAAGGAAATTCAGTACTCCCACCGTCTCGAAGATGGAATAACCGTCCCGGAGCAAGAAGAGCAGGATGAATGCGACGACGATGACTGCAAAGAATGCTGTGAAGAAGAATACGGATCTGACGAATCTCTCCTTTAAGCGGGAGACCATCGCGGTGCTTCCCTGGGATATTCCGGCAGATTGTTCAGAATGGGTAATGGTGTGTCGCCTCCCTTTGGGTAAAAAAGTTAGATTAAGGGATGTCCCCGGTCAGCTGTTCAGGGCAACGTATCCCTGAGCAACGACAATCTGTTGGCCGTCCGGGCTGAGGAGGAAATCGATGTAATCCTTGGCAAGGCCGGTGGGCTGTCCGTTGGTGATCATATAAAGGTCACGGTGGATTGGGTAGGTCTTGTCCTTGACCGTTGCGACGCTGGGGGCAATTACGTGGCCATTCGCCGTGAGGATCGGGACTGCCTTGACATCGGACGTGAGATAACCGATGGAGATGTACCCGATTGCACCGGGCGTCTGGGCGACTTCCTGGGCGACCGCACCGTTCGAATTATCCTCGTGCATGGACATGGTATCATTGGTCCCTGTCATCACGAACTGGTCGAAATAGGTACGTGTGCCCGATGAACTGTCACGGCCGACTACGACGATCTGGTGGTTCGTGCCAGTTACTCCAGCTCCTGAGATCTGGTTCCAGGACGTAATATTCCCACTGTAAATCTGCTTGACTTGAGCAAGGGAAATATCCTGGATCGTGTTTGACGGGTTGACGATGATCGCAATACCGTCGTGTGCAATCGTGATGATATTCATGGTGCTGTCCTGTGCCTTCTGGGCGGCGGAGACATCCGCAGAACTCATGCCGATATCCACTTTCTGGTTGATGATCGCTTGGATACCAACACCGGATCCACCCCCGGAAACCTGGATGTTTGCCTCAGGGTGGGCCTGCATATAGGCATCAGCCACAGCCTGTGCAATAGGCAGGACTGTGGTCGAACCGGTCAGGGTCAGGGTCTCGGTCGCGGAAGATACTGTGGTCGCAGTTACTGCCGGAGGTGTGGTAGTCGCGGCGGGAGCCGCTAGCGCAGCGATCGAAGCCGAGGTAGTAGTAGCAGGGGCCGCAGCCGAATTCCCGTTGTTGGTACAACCGGCAACGAATATCGATACAATGAGCAGTGCCACAAGGCATGCTGTCACATAGAGGAGTGAACTCCGTTTGTCTTTCATGGGCGTTCGATCATCACATTATCCCGTGCTTATATACAGTTTTTCGACATAGAATATACAGGTATATATACAAAAAAGAGACAAATAGAGATTAGCATATCCATCATATCGCTCTATTCAAGAGGTGGAAACAAGATGGAGATACGCCGGGTCCAGATGACCGGGGGGTCATCGTTTGTCGTCACGCTGCCCAAGGACTGGATACAGGAAATGCGGATCAGGAAGAACGATCCCATCGGCCTGATCACCCAGCCGGACGGGACGCTGCTTGTTACGAAAAAAACCACGGACGAACCGGTCCAGCGGGTCAAGGAGATCGATATCGGACATATCACGGACCCCTCATTCCTCTTCAGGATCCTGATCGGGACCTATATTACCGGGTTTACCACGATCAGGGTCAGCTCAAAACAGCGGTTTCCCCCGTTTGTCCGCACGGTCGTGCGGGATTTTACCCAGATGACCATCGGGCAGGAAGTCGTCGAGGAGACGGATACACTCATTATGATAAAAGACCTCCTCAACCCTGCAGAGATGCCATTTGACAACACCATCAAGCGCATGGGCGTGATCGCGAGGAACATGCACGAGGATGCCATCGCCGCGCTCGAAACACATAACCATACCCTCGCCGCCGATGTGATCAACCGGGATATGGACTCTGACCGCCTCAACTGGCTGATTGCACGCCAGACCAATATGATCATGCAGAACCCGTCCCTCTCCCGGAAGATGGAGGTCTCTGTTGGTATGGCCATGTACTATAATATCATCAGCCGGACCATCGAGCGGATCGGCGATCATGCCGTACGGATAGCCGAGAATTCCCAGCCGATCCTGGATATCGATCTTGACCCGAAGATCATGACTGCGTTAAAGAAAGCAAGCGTCCTGTCCATGCAGATCTTTGACAAGAGTGTCATCTCATTTTTCAATGCCGATATCAAAGAAGCCCACAAGACCATTGAGTCGGTTGCGGCGCTGGAAAACCTCTGCGGGGATATCAGCAACATGGCGTTCAAGCAGGAGACGATGGCGGCAATTGCGATCAGTTACGTCGCCGAGAGTATTCGCAGGGCAGGTGAGTATTCCGCAGATATTTCCGAGAACGTGATCAACTACATTGTTGAGGAAGACCGCTCTCTCCACCGCCGGCCCGCAGGAAAATAACCCCCCTGCATGCGCCCGGTATCTTTTTAATGTTCATATAAAAGAATGCGAACTGTGGATGTTCATTGTTTCTGCATTTTCTGCTTTTCATAATAGGTACAGAACGAACCGCACCGGTCGCACCCTTCTTGGCAGGGCTCGATGTGGATCGTCACGTTTGCCCTGGGGTACTCCACGAGCAAGTCTGATTCGAGGTGATCGGCGAGATCATGGGACCGGGTAACGGAAACCTCCCCGGGCACGACCAGATGGAATTCGATAAAGATATCAGGACCGGAACGGCGTGTCCGGAGGCCATGGAACCCGGCATACTCGCTTGCATGTTCGCAGATGATCGCCTTGATGCGATC
>Ga0187874_10002742_pt1 | contig 13043 bp, 9 predicted proteins | sample June2016WEW_16_1_3_FD_132993 | JGI IMG/M metagenome (GOLD analysis project Ga0187874, IMG submission 132993) | Peatland microbial communities from SPRUCE experiment site at the Marcell Experimental Forest, Minnesota, USA - June2016WEW_16_150 | ecosystem: Environmental > Terrestrial > Soil >... | reverse complement strand
TTCCTTCGCCGCCGGTGGATCTGAAGACGGTGCAGGACGCCGTCGACGATCTGAGCGCGGCTTTGGCCGCGCAGCCCAATGGAGGCCCCACGGCAACAGCCGAGAAGAAAAACAGGCAAGCGGCTCTGATCGGGCTCTTGCGCAGGCTGAGGCACTACGTCGAGGACCATTGCGGCAACGATCTGTCGGTTCTCCTGTCGAGCGGCTTTCAGGCGGCGGTGACCACGCGCGTGCGTTCGCCTCTGGCGAATCCTTCGATCCTCAACATTCGCTTCGGCAACAGCACCGAGCTGGTGTTGAAAGTCACGCCGATTGCGCATGCGAGGTGCTACGAAGTGCGATTCGCAGCTGTTTGTGAGGGGAACGCTCCCGGTCCCTGGCAAACCGCCGGCATGTTCACCAACTCGCGGTCGATGACGATCGACGGCCTCACCCCTGGAACGACATACACGTTCCAGGTGCGGGCCGTCGGCGGATCCACTCGCTACAGCGATTGGAGCAATCCGGTGTCGCGCATGTGCATGTAATTTCCGCTCGCAGTACCGTATTCCTAAATCGGCGGTTAAGACATAAACCTCGTCCGCAATTAGGCTCAAGCAAGGCGCGCCCCATTCCGCCCGCCAGTCTTCCAAAGATGGAAGTTTGCACTTCCTACTGCAAGCAGATGCCGCCCGCCACCAAATCCGGCTGGGAATAGAAAAGCTCAAAAGACGCCACGGATTTCCCATCGCAGCCGACAGCCGCAACCAAACGAATGTGTAGAACCTCTATTGAACATGTGGGGACGGCTCTCCAGAGCCGTCCCGCCCGAGCGATCATAGGACTAAAAACCCGGACGGGTCTGGAGACCCGTCCGCACATGTTTCATCAATTTTTTGAGACAGCCTATCGAAAGATGCATGCGCGAATAAAAGCTTGCTGAAAAAGCAGGAAACTGCACTTTTATTATCACGAATTCCATGGATTCAAAATCGGTGGAATCCGTGGCGTTTTTAAATTTTCCCGAGAGCTTTGAGCACGCGGTCGGGGGTTGTCGGGTAATCCATCAACCATTTGCCGGTCGCGTTGTAAATCGCAGATACCGTAATCCCCGACATCGCTGCCCCGGTATTCTCTCCAATACCAAACGACCCAAAAGCCGCATATCCCAGATGGCTTTCGTTGACAAGACACGTGGACGGCGGGTAATCGTTCATCGTCCCGATGTGGTAATTAATCAGATCAAAGTTTAAGGCCACACCAGTCCGCGGACACCAGACGTGCTCCTCGGTTGCGCTCCTGCCCAAACCCATGATGGCGCCGCCATATTGCTGGGCTGCCGCGCCTCGAGGATTAAAGAGGTGCCCGACATCATTAACGCAGACAATGTTGGACACATCAACCATGCCGGTTTCGGTGTCTACTTCCACCTCGATAAAGTGCGCCTGTCTTCCCATGGCATACCAGGTGGAATCCGGTTTCCCATCCATGGTTAAAGTGGTTACCCTTCCGACCACCGGATGGGCAATTGCCGGATCGGCATCCCAGAAAATATCCGCCACCTCGCGAACCGTCTTTCGGTTGGCCGGATTTGCCTTTTCGAAGATCATGCTGTCCTTGATATCGAGGTCTTCAGGCTTTTTGCCGGGGAATGCCGGAGGTTGTGCGGTTTTTAAAAAATGGCTCGTGTTGTAGGCAGGCGTCGGCTGGACCGCATATTCGAGTATTTTCTTCTTCAGTTCTTTTGCGGCCATTACCAGCTGCGTGGTAATGAAGGTTGTTGAAAAGGATCCGCCCGGCTGCCACATAAAAAAGCTGCTGTTGTCCGAACGCTTCTCGTGGATGACGGTGTCCTCATATTTCAATCCGAGTTCAGAAGCCACGATGTGGCGCGCGCCGGATTCGGTGTCCACCCCGATGTCGCTTCGTACGCCGACGATTGCAACGATGCCGTTGCGAAGCATCAAACAGCCAAACGTCATTGCCGGTTCAGGCGCCCAGAAGGCCCATTCATTGATCTCCATGAAGCCCATGCCGTGCATCTTCCCGTCGGGAAGTCTTTTGGCTCCGGGAGCGTGCCATTTCTTACCCCAGCCGATTGCTTCCTTCCCTTTGTCGATGACCTCTTTGAGGGACCATCGCTGAGGGAAACCGTTCTCCTTCTGGTAGCGCGTAACCCAATCCCAATCGTGTCCTCTGCACCCATCGTTCTTCAGTGCGACTTCGGTCGGATCCAAGCCGAGTTCGGCGGCTACCCGTGTAATCATGACGTCATGCGGGACGCAGGCGTGTGCGCCGTGCCGGAAGCATATCAGATGCCCTCTATTCACCAGCGGCCATTCCAGGGTTCCGCGAATGTTGGGTATTTTTGTGCACTCGTAGGTTTTGTCGACCGCGGAGTTGCGAACTCCGACCACGTGCCAGTGACAGGCGGTAATTGTCCCGTCCTTCTTGGCTCCTACTTTACAGGTGAAAGTCCCGGCATCGTCTCCCAGGACCATGTGAATGCTTTGGTCGTATAGGAGCTTCACCGGCCTTCCTTCCGCACGCCTGGCCAATATGACCGCGAGGCGGGTGAAGCACATCGAATAGGCGAGCCAGGAGAAGCCCCCGAAATAGGCGCCCTGATAAGGCATGGTTACGGTAATCTTGGACCAGTCGGCGAGGGCAGGGACAGGCTTTTCCCTCATTTCAGAAGGATTGATTAAAAACCACTGCGGAATGTCCTGATGATGAACCCAGAGATCGAGAAAGTCCCCGCGCCATTGAGCGACGCAGACAGCCGGTTCGACGCCCGCAGCCGAGTTATATTCCCTTTTTATCTTGTACTCGATCAGCTTGTCCGCTTCGGCGAATCCCTTTTCCATATCGCCGTAAGTCACATCTTCGGCAATGATAGTGTTCGGTTCTCTGGCCTTTTCGTTGATCCGTTTTACTTCCGGCATCGTCTTGATGGCGTCCGGTTTGGCCGATTCTTCCATGTCCAGAATAAACGGCTGCTCTTCCCATTCGATTTTCATCAGACGCAAGGCCCGGTCGCAGATCTCTTCGCTGTCGGCTACGACTGCAACTCCCATCGGATGATTATAAAAATTGCTGGTTTTCGGCAGAGTCAGGATGTTGCACATGCCCGAAACTTCATACCAGAGCCCGCTCCCGCTATCGTATTGAATGCTGGGATCGTCGTATTTGAGTATGTCTCTCACGCCCGGAAGAGCTTCAGCCGCGCTGGTGTCAATTTTGACAATCTTTGCATGCGCATAGGGAGAAGTGAGAATTTTGGCGTACAGCATTCCGGGGAAGTGGATGTCTCTCGTATATGTTGCTTTGCCGCTTGCCCTCTCATGCGCATCCTGCCGGGGCATCGAAGCTTGCGTCTTTTTGTAATCTTCCGGTACTTCCCAGGTCCAGGGCCTGTAGTCCATAAATGACTCCTCGGTTAGAAGTACAAATTACGAATTACGAATGACGAATTACGAATTGAAAAACCAGAACAACTTGAAGCTGTGTATTTTTAATTCGTCATTCGTCATTCGTAATTTCTCTTAGTGCGTTCCATACAATATGACGCCTTGCTTCAACAGAATCTCCTGCAGTTCGGAAACGTCCTGTTCCAATTGCCGCGGCGTGGTGTTTTTCAGCGCGCACACCGCGGCTGCCGCTCCTGCCGCCTGTCCGGTGACCATTGTTTCCTGAAGGAATCGTTTGTATGAATCCCGGTCGGTGGAAATTGCCTTGCCGGCCACCAGCAGGTTGTCAATGAGCTTCGGTACAAGGCAGCGGTAGGGGATGTCATACGACCCGCCGTCTTTCGGGTGAACGACGCCTCCATAGGCGATGGTGTCCTGCGTGGCGACATGTTTGGCGCCGGATGAGAATGAGCTTTTGCCGATGACGTCCTTGAATTTCCGCGCTTCCGCGCAATCCGCTTTGGTCAGGACATAATCTCCCATGATTCTCCGGCTCTCCCGGATTCTCAATTCCGTGCACATCCTGGTCAGATAGGAATTTTCAAAACCGGGCATGTACTTTTTGATGAACTTGAGAGCCATGACGATCTGCTTTCTGCATTCAACTTCACAGCGCGTCAGGTCTCTGACATCCGTGGGATCGGCATTACCCACCTGAGACGAGTGTTGAAAATGAGCCTGAATCTTGCCGTTCTCGCGGGGCAGGATGAAAAAGCCGACTCCGCTGAAGGTATGATATTCTCCCGCGGCCACGGCTTTGTCTCTTAGAGAATAAAACCCCATGAAATTGCTGATTTCCCTAATATCTTTGACCTTACGGATTCTTTCCACGATCTGTTCCTGGGTCCAGTTCAGATACGGGTGCGTCATGGGATTGAATTCGTATTCCGCATTTTCCTTTACATATTTCAGAACTTTGTCCCAGTCCACTCCATCGACTGTAAAGGAAACCGTGTGAGGCTCAAGCTGGTCCTTCGGAACTTGTTCATAAGGAGCGCCGGCCCTGGCGGAAATTTCGCCTTCACCCGTGCAATCGATAACGATTTTTCCAAGAACGGCCTGCCTGCCGGATGGACTTTCAACAATGACGCCGGTGACCGTATTGCTTTGCTTCAGAACGTCGACTGCCAGAGCATGCAGCATCAGGGTGACGCCATTCTCTGTCATCATTTCAAAAATCAGCAGGCCCCAGTAATCCGGATCGACTAATGAAAAACTGTATCCTACTCGAAAATCCGGAGTGGTATGGGGCAGGGCATGTCCGTCTTTCAGCAGCCTCTGGTGCGTTTCCTCCAAAATCCCGCCGATAATCTGCTCCCGGCGCGGGTTGAACATATAGGCGTAAGCGAAGCCCGGAGGACCGGAAACGTTCATCTGTCCGCCAAGCGTTCCCAGGCGCTCGATCAGAATCGTGCTTGCGCCGGCCCGTGCTGAAGCAATGGCGGCTGCCACGCCGGAAGTCCCACCACCCACAACCACCACGTCATATTCGCCGTAGATTTCCATGTTTGCCGTCCTTCCAATAAAACAATGTGGGGATGGCTCTCCAGAGCCGTCCCGCCCCGGTGCGAATACAAAAAGCCGGACGGGTCTGGAGACCCGTCCCCACATATAATCTCGTTTCGTTCCTGATTATCGCTTAAACTGCTCAATGCTCCGGGCTACGGCCCCACCAGGCAACGACACCGGCAGAACGACGCTCCCGCTGTGCAGCGCCCATGGAAGAATGACGCCCGAATGCCCGCCGCGTCCTCCGACAACCACGATGTCAACATCCTTAGGCGTGCGAGTCACCGGCATTGGATGCTTGTTGGCGAATTCAGGCGGGCGGACCGGCACCAGCCCCCTGTCCCTCACCATCGGGACATCGTGCACGGCACGCAAATGGATGTGCTCGCGAATCATATCTTTAGTGTACCCGGCATTTTTGAGCATCATTCCGTGATCCGGCGTCAGGACGAGCACCAATGGGCCCGGTATATAGGCGTTATTGGAGCCCAGGGTCGTGCAGGAATCGGTGATGGTATCCAGCAAATCATGGCCGTTCAAACTCAAAAAATCGATGATGTCGTGTTGCGGTTCCGCCTTCAAGACGTAGACGGTTGTGGTTTTGGAATTGTAGTGTTCCTCGTTGATCATTTTCCACTGCGCCAGCGACGGCTCTTCAGCAAAGCAATAGGTGAACTCCGCCTGGGATGCGATGCAGTCAAGGTCGCATATGCCGGGGACTGCGCGGCACACATTCAGGATCACAAGGTTCACCGCCCGTCCGATCGTTGCGTTTTCAGGATAGCCTGGACCCAAACATCCCTGCTTGCCTGATATCCCGATTTCCTGGGCAATCGGGCCGCTGACCAAAACCAGATTCCCGCCGGGATGCGACGTCGTTACCGACTGAAGCAAATTGTAACTGGGATCGGCCAGAGCTTTAAAAGCCGTGACCAGTATCGGCATGGCTTGTGGTTTGCAGCCGGCCATGACGGCGGCAATGGCGACGTCTTCGACCGTGATATCTTTCCCCGTAGGTCCGACCTCGCGACACAACACCATCTCGGGATCGAATGGGCAATAGCTGAACATCCTGTCGAGGCGGGATTGTGTCGGCGGAATCACCGGCAGGCCATCCCCGATGTGCTCCCGATCGAGGTAGTCCATGACTTCTTCCATATAGCAGCCGGGTTCATACAAGCGGTCTTCCTCTACCTTAATCGTGCTGGTGACGGGCAACAATCCGTTCTTGGCGGGAGGAACGATATCCATTTTAAAATCGATATGCGCCACCTTGCTTAATTTTTCGGGCCCGGCCGTCAATGAATCGATGATGTAGTCCCACTTCAAATCGATTTCGCGGCTGACTTCTTCTTTTGTGCTGGCCTGATAGATATCAATCTTGCAAAGGCACAAATTGCCCGCCCTGTACACCGCCACTCCCTCCACCAGGTCGCCTCCGGGAGGAGCCGTTATGTAAACGCTGGGAATTCCCAGTTTCTCAAGTGCGATGGTAACGATGCAGGTGGCGGGAGATGTGCCCATGTCTCCCAATGCCACAACCGCCGCGTCCGGCTTCTCTTTTGCCAGCATCGCGGCGTACTGCTCAAGCGCCTTGGTGTCCTTGCCGCGGACCGTTTCTCTATAATCCACAAAATCGCTGATTCCCATCTCGCGGAAGCGCTGCTTGATCCGGACAAAGGCCTCTCCGTAATTACAAAAGCTGAGTTTGGTGTTGTCGTAAAATAAAATTTTTCCGTTTTTCAGTTTCTCGAGGCTGACTCTAGGCGCCAACTTGATGACTGGTCTTTCCTGAGTTCCCCTGGGATCCAACAAATCACTTAATTTTCTAGTCACGAAAAAATGCTCCTTGGGAATAATTCCTGATTCCTAATTCCTAATTCCTGATTCCTGATTCCTGATTTCCAGTTCCCGATCTGATCCCAACTGGTTTGTCAGGAATCAGGAATCAGAAATCAGAAATTATCTTACGCCGATCCAAGCCTATTCTTTGCCTGGAGCACATCGGCGACCTGCTTCATGCCCAGATCTTCCAGGGTTTTCCGCTTGGGATATCCCGTCTTTGGATCCCAGCCTTCCACGTTGTAGAAATGAGTCTTCCACTGTTCGAACCCTTTGTCTTCAAGGTACAGCTCTCTGCAGTTGACCCATTCCCATTTGGAACCATCGAAGACCGGCAGTTCGACTGAAGATCCGCAGTAGGAAGCGCCGGGCCGATACATGTAACCCCCAAACTTCTCCCGGTCCCGATGCCTTCCCTGCATCACGAAAATTGCTCTTTTCATGTTCCAGGCCCGCCTGCCGATTTCCAATCCATCCTGAAAGGTGTGATTTCTTCCCGTTACAGCCTTGAGGAATCGTGGTTCGGCCTCAGACGTGTATCCCATGCCGTCCGGGCTGTTTTTGTTGTAGAGATTTGAAAATGCCCAATCGCACAGCAGTACAGATTCTTTGTAGTAAGTTGCATAGTGCTGGTGCCAGGCAACCCACTGAGCTTTCAGCTCGGAATAAATTCCGGTCTTATAAGCCCGTTCCCCTTTCCAAGTGTAATCGAACCAGAGGGGCTCATTTTTCGTGGTCCGGTTGGCCAGTATTTTTACGAACTGCTCGCAGGTGATCTTGTCCTTGCGGCCCAGCGACATGTCATGATTATTGATATCCCTGGCGTCCATCAGGTTGCCGTAGCTCCACTCAACTGTGGGCATCGACCAGTGATCCTGGTATCCCCATGCGGTCAAGCGCAGGAGAGTGTCGAAATCCTTCGGCAGCCTTCCGAGTTTCTCGGCGAATCGGACGGTTCCCTCCGCCAGCAGATTTCCGATCCCCATACGATTCGCGATTGCGAGTCCGTAGATTTCAGCAAATTCCCCTTTTTCGTAGTCCTCCATTGGGAGCGGAGAGGTATCGACCGCTTTGCCGGGACCGATCACTCCGAGGTCATACATTTTTTTCAGATACCATCCCAGTGCCGTGTATGCCGGAACTTTAGGTTGGATCGGAAAATCCGGAGGGACGTCGAAGGCCATGGGACCCATGAAGCAGGTTTCCATAGCATTCAACCCAAGCTGTTGCGCGATATCGGTGGCTTTCCACTGAACCGCCACGGGAGTCGGTTTGGCGGGCGGCGCCAGATTATACCAGGTCGCCTCCGCGCAGTTATCGGAGTCCTTGCCGTGAACTTGGTTTCTGTTGTGGCAGTCCCTGCCTTTGCAGCCCATGCAGCTTGAAAATATTGCACCTGGATCACCGCCAGGGAATTCCGGTCTTACGGGCCATCTGGATTCCCACCATTCTCTGGCATCGCGGACTGCCTTCGGATCCGCCACTTTAACTGCTCCGGTGCCAAGGACTGCAATCGCTTTCAACTTCTTGGATCCGAAAACGCCACCAAATCCGCCCTGTCCTGCTCCGGATCCTCCACCGTGAATCAGCGAAGCGACCCGCGTCATATTTTCACCTGCAGGGCCTATCGTGACAATCGCTGGCCGTTGCAGCGTATGGCCTTTCTCCAGCTCCTGCCATTGCTCGCCATAGCGGACGGGTGATCTTTTCCAGATCTCTTCCTGCGTTTCCCAGGTTGTGAGTCCCCACAGAGCTTTGGCATCTTCCAGCGTGACCTTGTCGTCGACAATATTGATGTAGACGGGAGATTCGGATTTCCCGATCACGACAACTCCGTCCCATCCTGCGAGCTTGAGCGTGGTCGCAAAGCTTCCGCCGAAATTGCTGTGACAGAACCAGTTCACTGGCCAGGACTGAGGGGACATGCCCGAGACGCTCGTTCTTCCGGCGTAAGAGAGTCCGGTTCCGGCCAGCGGACCGGTCATCAAGGCAACCATATTCCTCGGATCGAATGCATCCTGCAGGTCCCATTCTCCCGGAGCCACGCACAGGTCCCAGAAGATTGCAGCGGCAGTACCGTGCCCGCCGCCGTACATTTCGTATTTGGCTGAATCAATCGAATCAGTCTTCTTTGTTGTCAGATTGACCAAAAGAATTTTTCCTGCAAATCCCGGCGTCGCCATTGTGAGTCTCCTTTCCTAGTGCGCTTTCGCGGGTGCGGCCGTTTCCGGCGAGGTTGGTGTTGCTCTAGGAGCTGCTGACGGCTGTCGAACAACCGGCGGAGGAGGAGGCGCAAAGTTCAAGTCATAGCCGCTGTTGTCGGTCTGTGACGGTAGCGCAGCGACAAGCTTCAAAGCTCCTGCCGGACAGGTTGTGACGCATGCCTGCGCGCCGAGAGGTCCCCCTTTTTTGCTGAAGTAGGGAGCATTTGCACACAGGTCGCATTTGCTCGATTTTTGCGTGGCCACGTTGAACACCGGGCGATGGGGGACGTGCGGGCAGGCCGTGAGGCAGGTTTTGCAACCGATGCATTTCTCGGTATCGATCATTCGCACATTCCCATTCGCCGCGCTGATGTGACAGGCGCCGGTCGGGCATTTCTGGACACATAGGGGTTCGGGGCATTGCCGGCAGACAAAGATTTCGATGTCTTGCGGATATTGGGCAAGCACGTTGCGGGTTACCTGGATCCGCGACCGGGATGTGCTTGCTTCCCCATCATGGACCAGAGAGCATGTGAGCATGCAGGTCTGGCAACCGGCACAATGCCGGCTGTCATAAATCAGGTACCCTTTGGAAAGCGGAAATTCGTTCACTGCGGTTTTTGCCGCAGCGGGCATCACTTTGGGCGCGGCAACGGCCAATGCTCCGCCGGCGAGGACTGTTCCGCTGCCGACGACGAATTGACGTCTTGATAATTTTTTCTTCTCTTCTTTTTTATCTCTAGCCATAGAGATCCTTTCACTTGTTCCGAAAGCACTTTAATCACGAACTATCGGAGTCGGGGTCGGTTATGAAAAAAGCCGACCCCGATTCCGATACCGACCCCGACCCCGAGACCGTGTAAGAGGTAAATCTAGTACAACTTGAAGAACAGCGTCTTGCCGCGCCCCGTGGCGCCGCCGGTATCCGGATCAAATACCATGACCGGTTTGCTGTCCTTTTGTTTCACCGCGAAGGCAACCCAGCCATCCACGGTCTGACCGGGCTTGATCATGCCCTTCAGCGGCGGCTGCGGGACCGTTACCGACACTCTTTCATACTCTGTCAGGTCTCCCCCCTCCAATGCCACCCATTGAAGCGGCGCTATTCCGAGATCAAAGGGAAGAGTGTCGCTGACATATCTTCCTTTGAATTCGAATTTGACGTGCGCCAGAACGTATTCGAAACCTTCGGCCGGAGCCTTATTGTCCGGACTGGCCGCCTTCAAGCGCTCCATCGCCGCGTTGCCGCGAACCGTTTCAAGGACGGTGATGGTGATGTCATAAATATTCGTATACACGGATCCGAGTTCGACCATGGATCGCACCTGTGATCCGATCGCCGCCGGGTTCGATGAAGAGTTGTCCTGCGCGATGGCAGGGCAGAGAGACGCTGCGGCCATCGATACCAACAGGGCGACAACAAGCACTGCAAATTTGTTTTTCATGCGATCTCTCCTCCTATCTCCATTGATCCACGGAAGCGCTGCCCGCATAACCAAAGTCTCCACCAGACCAGAAGGTATTCGTTCCTCCTCCGGTGACGACAATATCGATTGCAGTCGTGGGTTCATTATTGTCTTTAGACGCCATAAAGGCGGTATTCCTTGCGGCGCGGCCGCCGACCCTGGTATAGCGAGAAACGGGGACTACGAAACCCTGCCCCTTTTTCAGCCAGCCGGCGTAAGGTTCCACTCCTTCCTTCGCCTGCTGCAATTCTTTCTCATGTGTTGACCAGTACAACCAGCCCGGCGTTCCCGTATTGTCGGCGAGCCATTTGGCGTAGGCTTCCTTGGTGGGATAGCCCTTGGACGCAACATCCGCCGCCACGATCGGGTCAAGAATAAGCGTGGCTTGGCTAGTGCCGAATGAAAAGAAATTTTCGAGCCATCCGCGGATGACCTCATGAATCGGCAACGGCGAGTACCATGCGATGTCATTGATACTCCAACCGCTGAAGAGACTCACGACGCTGTCGGATTTCTTGAATCCTTTTTGCACATGCAGAGGATTCCAGCCGGAAGGCAACCCGTCTTCCGTCTCCGGGAAACAGAGATTGTCATAATTGAGAGGATTTCCCTGGCTGCCCAGGTAGGTTTCACCCGGTTTTCCCGACCCGCCGAGGTTTTTGGAAATCAGCGTCCAGCATCGGCCGATTGAGGAGTTGGCGCGGCTGAACGGGCCAAGGGCGCCGATACTCGTGTTCATTCCGATTTCCTTCACGACGGGACCGTTCACTACAACCATTCTGGCGAATGACGAAGTGGAGCTGAACATGGACGTAAGTCCCTTGGATGCGATCGCCAGGATGGTCGGAAAATATTCCGGCTTTGCACCGGCCATCACTGCATTCACGGCGACCATTTCCACGGTGTAATACCAGGCTTCATGCGGAGGCGACGGGCGCATCTGGCCCACCCATTCGTCCGGCTTGCGGCTGGTTGCCTTCAGCATTTCCGCAACTTTCTTCTCTGTGGGAAGAATGATCGGATTCCCATCCGTATAGCCCTGTTCGTGGAAATATTCCATGAGTTTATCCGGAGTGTCCGGCGGCAACAAACGCGGCCGCGGATCTCTCTTGAGGAATCCCCCTTTTTTGTCAGCTTCCGAAAGTGGTTTCGTCAATCCGGCATAAATCTCTTCCAGCATCGGATTCCCGGTAAGCGGATCGTTCCCCGCCACGTACTGCCGGCACAGCTCAGCCGGCCTGTCCGTGATCGGGTGAGGAGTATAGGTAATCCGCATGTTCGGGATACCTTTTTTATACGAGATGGTTGTTACCAGTTCTTTGAATCGTTGCGTAATCATGGGGACGGTGGGCACGCCCATTCTTTCAAGGGTTACAGCATGGCCGACGACCGACGGCGAGCAGCTGCTTCAATGCCCCAGCAAAACAATAGCTCCCGCGCCCTTCTCTTTGATTTCCTTCCACAGGGCGGGATCGTCATCCATATAACCCGCTATCTTGTCCCGCACTATCCAGGTAGTTTTGGGATATTTCGCGTTCAGCGCAGCCGCGAGCTCGTTGACGAACGGCTTTGTATTTGGATATTTGGTATCCACGATATACACCGTCTTGCCGTCCAGTGTAGCCAGCCGTGGTGCCATCGGAATCTTGCGTATATCCGGCTGAATTCCTCGCGGATTGAACACAACAATCTTCTCATCCGCCGCGCGGACGTAAGATGCGGCGAACGCCGCAAGCAAAACTAAAAAGCAGACCGCTCTATTCCTCATCATTTCACCTCCTGCATACATAAGTGATTTTTCCCCGCCTATGATACCCTCCTCCAATCCGAATGAACTATAAATTTCTATCGGAAAACGGTAAAACGGTGACAGCCACCGGTGTCCCCAAGGGACATCGGTGGCTGTCACCGTATAAAATCAGAATAATGGCTGAAGAAATCTACCTGCGGTTTTACGAAGAGCTTAATGACTATCTGCCGCCCGATCGAAAGAAGCGCGAATTCCCTTATCAGATCAACGGCGTGATCAGTATTGGGCAGATACTGCAGGCTCTGGCGGTTCCCGCATCCGAGGTCGAGCTCATAATGGTCAACGGATTTTCCACGGATCTTGCGCATTTCCTTTTTCCGGGAGATCATGTCAGCATCTATCCGGTCTTTGAATCTTTGGATGTGAAATCGCTTCTGACAATCCGCCGGGAACCTCTGCGGCGCCTCCGGTTTGTAACGGATCCGGACCTGTCTTCGCTTGCGTCGTCTTTGCGCTTCCTCGGCTTTGATGTCATTGTTGCGAGTCCGGTTCGCATTGCAGATAGTGCGGAAAAGGAACATAGAATTCTGCTGACGGCCGATCCGGCTTTTGTGGACCGCAGGCTTTCCCGTGTTTATGTAGTGAAGAAAATATATCCCAAGGAGCAGCTGGAAGAGGTTTTATCCAGGTTTGACCTGGGAAATTGGGGACGCCACCCACTGCTGTCCCATTAACTTTTGAGTATTGTCCCTGAATTCTTTTTTTTTCAGGATGTTATAACAACAAATGGGTGTAATCGATTTCAATTTTTTTTAAACTCATT